>Ga0209382_10011707_pt1 | contig 10879 bp, 10 predicted proteins | sample SoiMetdeltSBSDD5_FD_187599 | JGI IMG/M metagenome (GOLD analysis project Ga0209382, IMG submission 187599) | Bulk soil microbial communities from a Populus tree surrounding site in Tennessee, USA - Soil MetaG P. deltoides SBSDD5 (SPAdes) (version 2) | ecosystem: Environmental > Terrestrial >...
CTCGCGCTGAACCTCTACCGGCGCATGCCCACGGTGCGGATCGACAACCCCGGCACCTGGATGCGGGAGCTCTCCGATCCGCAGCTACTCGACGAGATCCAGGCGGCGATCGATGGGCTGCACGCCCGGCCGGAGGTGAGTGGGAAGGTCGGCGTCACCGGCTTCTGCATGGGCGGCATGTACGCGCTGATGGCGGCGTGCCGCTGCCGCGGCCTCGCGGCCGCCGTGCCCTTCTACGGGCTGCTCTCGCACCGGAGCGGCCTGCTGTACGACGCGCAGGGCCTCGACCCCGCGCGCAAGCCCCGCGAGCCGCTCGCCATGGCGCCCGAGCTGCGCTGCCCCCTGCTCGCCTTCTTCGGGGAGGACGACGAATTCATCCCCGTGGAGGACGTGCGTGCGCTCGAGGCCGCGCTGTCCCGCAGCTCGCAGCCCTCGCAGGTGGTGATCTACCCGGGGGCGGGGCACGCCTTCATGAACGACACACGGCCGGCGGCCTTCCGGCCCGAGGTCGCGCGCGACGCCTGGGGGCGCCTGTTGCGCTTCTTCGCTGCGAACCTGAGCGGAACGAGCTAAGCCGGCCTCGCCACGACCAGCGCCAAGGTCCGCTCTCGCGTGGCGAAGCGGGTCACGCTGCAATCCACCGGCAGCTCGCGCCCCGTGGCGTCGCGGACCCGGGTGGCGAAGCGTCGCGGCTCGGCGCCCTCGCTGACCGCGTCGAGCTCCACCCACCAGCCGTCGCGCGCGGCGTCCGGGACGAAGGAGAGCGCGTCCACGCCGAGCAGCGCATCGCGCGCGACCCCGAGCAGCGAGCCCGCGGCCGGATTCGCGTCGACGATGCGGGCATCTTCGGCGTCGAGCGCCAGAAAGGCGTCCGCGACCCGGTCGATGGCGGCCATCACCGCGCGCCGCACGCGCGGCCCGCCGCGCGCGCGCCGACCGGTGCCCGTCTGCCGCAGCGCCGTCTGGAACTGCTGGAGGAGCGGCGCGAGCGCTCCGCGCAGCCGCGTGCCTTCGGTGCCCGACAGGTCGATGGCCGCGGCGACCCAGGCGTCGAGTAGCGCGCTCGCGCGGCGCTCGCTGGCGCGCAGGCCGTCGAGCGCAGGGGGGTCCGCTGCGCCGCGCATCAGCGCTGCGGAGGCGAAGGAGCGGAAGCGCCGCAGGACCTCCGCCTCGGCCGAGGCCGGCCCGGGTGCTGCGGGACCGAGCCGCTGGGCCAGCGCTGTCTCGATGGCGGCGCGGCGCGCGATCAGGAAGGCGGCGAGGTCCGGCGCTCCCGACACGGCCCTGATCGTACCGACCGCACCTCGCGACGGCGATGGCTCAATCGCATTGCGCGCCCTGCCGATGCGGCTTCCATGGACGGGCGTCCCCATCATCTGATCGTCAGCCATGCCGCGCCGGACGCCTACGCGCCGATGACGCGCGCCATCCTGGCGAAGCTCGGCTACGCGATCCTGATGCCGGACGAGTACGAGTCGCTCGGCGCCGCGCGCGGCGTGCAGCCGCCGATCCTTCGCATCGTGGACGAGCGGCAGCTCGCGGAGGTGCCCGAAGACTCGGTCCCGCTTCCGCTGATCGTGCTGACCGGCCGCCACGGCGTGACGGGCGCCGACTCGCGCATCGTGGGTGCGGTGCGGCGCCCCGCTGGCATGCACGAGCTCTACCGGCTGATCCAGCAGGTGACCGAGGAGACGCCGCGCTCGACCCCGCGCGTCCCGACGCACCTGCACGCGCGTTGTCGCCGCGACGGGCGCGAGTGGGGCTGCAGCGTGCTCTCGCTCTCCGAGAATGGCTGCCTCGTGCGCTCGCCCGAACCGCTGATGCTCGGCGCGCGCGTCGAAATCAGCTTCTCGCTGCCGCGCAGCGGCGCGCTCTCGCTCGAGGCGGAGACCGCGTACCAGCTCGTGCCGGACGTGGGCATGATCTTCCACGCCATCCCCGCGCGTCAGCGCGAAGCGATCGCGCACTTCGTCACCGCCACGCTCGCCGCCTAGTTCCTGTTCTCCGCTCGGCTGCGCCTCGCTGCGCGCGGCTCCGCTAGCCAGCACGTGGGCAGGTCGGCCTACGAATGGCTCCGCCGCTTGCCACCTTCACGCACACTTCGGGGTTGCGGCGGAGTCGGTATCTTGGACACGTGGCCGACTGGCGATCGCTGAATCTCTTCGCCCCGACCGACGAGCACGCCCTCCTCGCCGAGACGCTCGATGCGTTCGTGCGGCGAGAGGTCGAGCCGCAGGCGGCCGCGCACGATCGCGACGAGACCTTCAACCGGGCGCTCTTCCGGCGCGCCGGCGAGCTGGGTCTGCTCGGCGTGACGCTCCCCGAGGAGTACGGCGGCGCCGGCCTCGATGCGGTCGCGGCCGTCCAGGTCTGCGAGGCGCTCTCGACTGCCGACCCCGGTTTCGCGCTCTCGGTGCTCGCTCACGCGATCCTCTTCGCGCAGAACCTGCACGTGAACGGCAGCGAGCCGCTCCAGAAGCGCGTGCTGCCGAAGGCCGCCTCCGGCGAGTGGGTGTGCGGCATGTGCATGACGGAGCCGCAGGTCGGCACCGACGTGCTCGCCATGCGCACGCGCGCGCGTCGCGAGGGCGACGCCTACGTCCTCGACGGCGTGAAGACCTTCATCACGAACGGCGGCGTGGACGAGACGACCGTCGGCGACGCGTTCATCGTGTATGCCGCGACGGGACCGCGCAGCCTGTCGGCCTTCCTGGTCGAGAAGGGCATGCCGGGCTTCCGGCTCGGCCAGAAGTGGAAGGACAAGCTCGGCATGCGCGCGTCCTTCACGGCCGAGCTCGTCTTCGAGGGCGTGCGCGTGCCGGTCGAGAGCCGCCTCGGCGAGGAGGGGCAGGGCACGCTCGCGATGATGCGCAACCTCGAGATCGAGCGGTTGACCCTGGCCGCCATGTCCTGCGGCATCGCAAAGCGCTCGCTCGAGGTGATGATCGGCTACGCGAACGAGCGTCAGTCGTTCGGCGTGCCGTTGCGCGAGCACGGGCAGATCCAGCGCTACATCGCCGAGAGCTTCGCCGAGTACCGCGCGGCGAGGACCTACGTCTACGACACGGCGCGCCGCCTCGACCTCGCGTCCACGGGGCAGCGCGTCGACGCCGATGGCGCCAAGCTCTTCGCCTCACAGGCCGCCAAGCGCGCCGCCGACGCGGCCATCCAGGTGCTCGGCGGCTACGGCTACATGGGCGAGTATGTGGTGGAGCGCCTGTGGCGAGACGCCAAGCTGCTCGAGATCGGCGGCGGCACGCTCGAGGCGCACCACAAGAACCTGACGAAGGACCTGACGCGGGATCCGTCGCAGCTCTCGTAGCCGTGCTCGACTCGCCACCAGCGTCCTCGGGGTCGGCTTCGTGACGGCCGCTTCGCAACGGGTGCGCGCATCTCGCCGATCTCGCCCGCAGAAAGAGAGGGGGAGTTCCACTTGCACGGGATGAGACTCGCCGTACTCATGACCGCTCCGCTCGCGTTCGCCTGCGCGACCACCGACCGGATCTCGCTGCCCCGCACGGCGAGCGAGCAGATCATCTCCACCGAGGCCATCGACCGCTCCCTGGCCCAGATTCGCTGGCCCGAGCTCGCGGGCAAGAGGTTGCTCGTGCAGGTCGGCGGAACGCAGGAGCTGGATCGCGACTACCTGCTCCGCTCCGTGGAGATCCTGATCGCCGAGCGCGGCGGCATCGTCGTGTACGACGAGGACGACGCCCAGTACGAGGTCAACGTGGTGGTCGGAGCGGCGGGCATCGATGTCGAGGGCCGCTTCTTCGGGGTGCGCGGCTCGGCCGGATCGTTGCTGATCCCATTCACCATCCCGGAGCTGGCGCTCTACAAGACGACGCGGCTCGACGGCTTCGTAAAGACCGAGATCGCGGTGCTGGACCCCAAGCAGGGTGGTGTCGTGCATCGGTCGGGGCCGACCTACGGCACGACCTATAGCCGGTCGCGCACGATCCTCTTCTTCTTCCGGAAACGCTGGACCGACACGACGCACCTCGAGCGCCCGGAGCCACGGGACGAGGACGTGTACTGACTGCCCGCCTGGAGACGCGATCCTGCGTCAGCCGCCTGCCAGAACGAAGCTCAGAGCGACGCCGGCAATGCCGCGATCTTCTCCGCGATCCGGCTCGAGAGCGTGCCGAACGCAGCGCTCTGGGCGGCAACGAGGTCGTCGTAGGAGGCCGACGCGACCGGCTGCTCGATGCGCGTCTCCTCCACCGCGACCGCGCCGCCGTCGCGCATCGACGCGACGGTCCAGCGCACGAGCAGGGTCACGCGCTCGCTGGGCGTGCCCTGCAGCTCGCGCACGTCGATCAGCACGCGGTAGTCGGCGCGGAAGCGCGGCTCGGCGGGATACACGGCAACGCGTGCCGTGCCGAGCAGTCGGCCGAGGTCGTCGGCGACGACCCGCAGGATGTCGGTCCGCAGCGAGCCGCCCCAGCGGTGCGCGTCGGCGACGATCAGCCGGTCGGAGGCGTCCTGTGTGACGAGCTCCGGCCGGTCGAGGTAGCGCGGCAGCTCGACGGGACCCACCGCGAGGCCGAGCTCGGGGTGCGCCGCCAGCGGCGGCCCGGCCGCGTCGCCCGAGGCGGAGCGCAGCGCATAGAAGTTGGTCGGCGTGCTCCCGAGGCAGCCGGCCAGCGTCAGCGCGCAGGTGAATGCGAGCGAGCGCGCCATGCGGGTCGTCGTCACTTGCTTCCCTTCCTGCCGAAGATCACCGAGTTCGGCTGCGCCTGGATCTGGTCCGCCGCGAGGCCCAGCGCGCGTGCGGCGTCGGACAGCTCGAGCAGCGCGCGACGCAGCTCGGAGTTGACGCTCGACTCCGGCCCGATCAGCGTGTTCGCGGACGCGAGCGTCTTCTCCGCCTGCGCGAGCGTGGCGGACAGAGCGGGCGCGACGTCCTCCGACTTCGCCAGGGTCACCTTCAGCGACTCGAGCGAGGCCTTCAGGTCCTTGCCGATCTGCTCGACGGGCAGCTTGCCGAGGCGCTCGACCAGGCGGGTCAGGTTGCCCGTGATCTCCTCGATCGGCGTGGGAATCGTCGGCATCTCCGGCACGAGCCCCGTCCAGGCGACCTGGGCCGGCTTGGCGTTCTCGAAGATGTCGAGCGAGACGATCAGCTGTCCGGTCAGCAGGTTCCCCGTCTTCAGCTGCGCGCGCAGCCCGGACGCGACGAGCCGGTCGATGATTTCGCGCTGTATCGCCTCGTCCGGCTTCAGGTCCATGAAGCGCTCGGGCTCGATCTCGATCAGGACGGGGATGAGGAAGGTGGCGCTGTCCGCGTCGAACTCGAGGCGCACGTCGCGCACGCGGCCGACCTCGATGCCGCGGAACTCGACCGGCGCGCCGGCCTTGAGCCCGCGCACGGACTGGTCGAAGCGCAGCAGCCACGTGACCGAGCGCGTGTAGTGCCTCTGCTCGGCGGCCGAGCGGTTCGCATAGAGCGGGAAGAGCGTGTTCTCTGCGGCGGGCTGCGGGGGACCGCCGGTCGCCTCCTCGAAGGCGATTCCGCCGACGAGGATCGAGACGAGCGACTGCGTGTCGATCTGCACGCCGTCCGGCCCGACGGACATGTCGATGCCGCTGGCGTTCCAGAAGCGCGTGTCGACCAGCACCCGCTGGTCGTAGGGCGCGCGCACGAAGATGCGCGTGGTCACGAAGTCGCCGATCTCGTCGAGCTCGGACGACACCACCTGGCCGACCGCGATGCGCTGGAAGTAGACGGGCGTGCCCAGCTCCACCGCGCCGGCGTCGCTCGAGCGCAGCAGGAAGTAGCGGCCGGGCTCGTGCATGGTGACGATGGGCGGCGACTCGAGCCCGGCGAACTCGCGCGTGCGCCGGCCCTCGCGGACCGGGTCCATACCGATGTAGGCGCCCGAGAAGAGCGTGCCGAGGCCCGACACCTGCCCGCCGGCGACACGCGGCTTCACGACCCAGAATTGCGTCTTCTCGCGCAGGTAGCCGTCGGCACCGCGCACCATGCGCGCGCGCACGATCACGTCGGAGAGATCGGGCGCGAGCGCCACGTCCTCGACCACGCCGACCTCCACATCCTTGTACTTGATGTGGGTCTTGCCGGCCTCGAGCCCCTCGGCGCTCTTGAAGGTGATGGTGATCTCGGGGCCCCGTTCGGAGATGGCTCTCCAGGCGACGAACGCGCCGACCAGGGCCGCCACCAGCGGAATCAGCCACACGATCGAAGGGCGCTTGCGCGCCTCGACCACCGCCTCGGCGACGTCGCCTTCTTCGAAGGAGAACGGCTCTCGCTCGCTCATGCGTCCCTCACCCCGCAGCGATCCCAGATCAGGCGCGGGTCGAAGGACTCGGCGGCCAGCATGGTGAGCACGACCACCGAGCCGAAGAAGACAGCGCCGGCATTCGCCTCGATCGTGGCGAGGTTGCCGAGCCGCACCAGCGCGACCAGGATCGTGACGACGTAGATGTCGACCATCGACCAGCGGCCGATCGCCTCGGTCATGCGGTACAGACGCGTGCGCTCTACCGGTCGCCACGCGGAGCCGCGGTGCACGGAGATCAGCAGGAAGCTCAGGATCAGGAGCTTCGCGATCGGCACGAAGATGCTGGCCGTGAAGATGACGACCGCGAGCGGCCAGTCGCCGTGGAGCAGGAAATAGACGACTCCACTCATGATGGTGTCGGACTGCACGCGGCCGAGCGTAGTCACCGTCATGATGGGCAGCAGGTTCGCCGGGGCGTAGCAGATCGCAGCCGCGATCACGAGCGCGGTGGTGCGTTGGAGGCTGTTGCGCTTGCGCACGTGGAGCGCGGCGCCGCAGCGCGGGCACTCGGCGCCGTGCGCCGCCCGATCGGGAAGCCGGCTCAGGAGCCCGCACTCGTGGCAGCTCGCCTGCGAGGCGACCAGCGCGCTGCGGTGCTGCACGGAGCTCACGACCGCCGGAGCGCTCATCGCAGCGCCTCCCGCCTCTCCCACACCGCCTCGGGGTCGAAGGTCGCGACCGCCGCGGAGAGCACGAACATGAGCAGGGCGAACGACCAGAGCGCGAGTCCAGCCACGATGGTCGCCATGCCCATCAGCTTGGTGATCGCGACCACGATCCCGATCATGAAGACCTCGATCATGCTCCAGGTCTGCGCGTGCCGGAGCACGCGGAAGGCGTGCGGCAGACGCCACGGCACGCGGCCGAGGTGCAGCGGTACCAGGATGTAGAGCAGCAGCCCGAGCTGGAAGCCCGGCGCGAGCAGGGTCGTCAGCAGCACGAGCGCCGCGACCTCGCCCTTGCCCTCCTGGTAGAGATCGACGATCCCCGTCATGAGCGTCGTCTCCGTCACGCGGCCCCGCATCTCGAAGGAGAGGAACGGGAAGCTGTTGGAGACGGCGAACAGGATGGCGGCGGCAAACGCGAGGGCCAGCGTGCGCTCGAGGCCGTTGCGCGGGCGCTTCCGCAGCAGGCCCCGGCAGCGCCGACACGTCGCCGCGGAGCCCTCCGGGACCTCCGGGAGCTCGTGGACGAGGTCGCAGTCGTGGCAGGCGACGAAGCGGATGGCGGCTCACTCCTGCGACGCGGTCAATGATTCTCGTACCGGTTCAGATCGTAGAGGCCGGCCTCCGTCGGGTCGCGGCGCGTGAAGTCGGCGTTCAGCCAGTCGGAAGTCTGCCAGAAACGCGGGCTCGTGCGGCGGACGCCGTAGTGGTCGGCCAGCGCCGTCAGGTCGGCGCCGGTCTTCATCGCGGCGAGCTGGTCGACGAAGGCGCCCACGCGGTCCGCCTCCACCTCGAAGAGGAAGTTCGGGTAGTTGCCGAAGTGGCCGCGCACGACGGTCAGGGTGTCGTCCTCCGGCACCAGCCGCTTCTCCTCGTCGAACATGAACGCCACGTTCGTGTGTGCCACGTTGTGGACGAGCACGTAGAGGAGGTCGCTCGAGGCGCTCCCGCCGGTGCGCACGCGCACGAACGACACCTCCGGCAGGAGATGCACGTAGTCGCCGCGCCGCGAGGCGATGCGCTGGAGCTCGCCCTCGACGACGCGCTCCTGCGGGTTGGCGTCGGCGCGTGCGCAGGGCGGGTTCGGGCAGCGGTTCAGCACATCGGGCGGGCCGGCCGCCGCGCCGGCCTGCAGCTCGATCATCGCGAGGAGCTGGGCCTTCACGTTCGGCGACGTGAATCGGATCTGCGTGCCGTGATCGAGCGTGCGCAGCTTGTTCACGATCGCGTAATCGATCGCGCGCGTCGCGCCGACGTACCACGATGCGCGGATCTCCTTGCGGAGGTGGGCGGGCAGGAAGCCGAGGAAGACGTTCTCGGACTGCATGCGCAGATGGTCCATGTAGAGCCGCGTCGAGACCTGGTGCGCGAGGTTGCCCCAGATGTCGAAGCCCGCGACGAGGTCGTAGTAGATGCGCTCGAAGATCGGGTAGTCCATCACCCAGGCAGTCTTCGGCGTGTCACCGACGAAGCTCTGGACGACGGCGGCGTTGTCGAAGTTGCGGAAGACGGTGAGCAGAGCGTTGCGATTGCGGCCGTCGCCGTCCCAGATCCAGTCGAGCGCCGGCCCGCGGTGCTTCGGGTCGATGCGGTCGTAGTACTTCTCGCGCAGCTCGTTGTACTTGCGCTGCTCGCGGTTGAACTCGATGAAGAGGTCGCTCGGCCGGAAGCTCCCCGCGTTCTCGGCGGGCAGCGAGAGCAGGTCCTTCGCCTGGCGCAGGAAGGTCGGATCGTTCACGGTGGGATCGCGGTCCGGATCGAGGAAGGCGACCCAGAAGTGGTCCTCGATCACGTCCACCGCGACCTGGCCGCGGCACACGGGGCCGCGGATGAAGGTCATGACGAAGTACTGCGCGTCGTCGAGCAGGTACTCGTAGCGGCTGCGCGCGGGCACCTCTTCGAAGGTGATGAACGGATTCGACGCCTGCTTGCGCTCGTAGCCGGGCAGTCGCGTGGGCGTCCACTGGCTCTCGAGGAAGAGCTGGCGCAGCCGGCGCAGCTTGCGCTCGCCGAGCGGATACACGATGTGCGTCTTCGACACGATCGTCTGCTCGATCGGCACGAGCCGGTAGAAGAACGGCTCCGCGCCGGGGTCGCCGTAGGGGCGCACGGTGGCGATCTCGTCGGCCGGCTGGCCGGACGGCGTGCGCGAGCGGATCACGCGGAAGAACGGGCCGCGCGGAAAGTCCTCGAAGGTCAGGTGCGCGAGGAACCAGTGCTCGTAGAGGTAGCGAGCGGTGATGCGCTCCTTGAGTGACGTCCCGTTGAGGAATTCCTCCCAGCGCGCCACCTGCGCCAGCGCCGCGTCGGACGGCGGCCGCTTCGCGGGCGCGGGCGTGCCCTGTGACGCGAACGCGGCCAGGACGCGTAGCTCCTCGGCCGAGAGCGGCGCCGTGCCGTAGGGCATGCCGCCGAGCGGGTGCTCCTGGGCGTACTTGTCGAACTCCGCCTGATCCGCAGGGCAGGCGAGCGGACGGTCGATGTCGAGCCCGACCGATTCGGGCAGCAGCTGGCTCTGGGGGAACGGGTTCGTGTGCCCGAGCGCGAGCATGGAGAGGAGCAGCGACGCGGAGCTCGTGGCGTCCGCTCCTGACGAGAGCACCGGAAAGAAGCCTCTCTCGCGCCACTCGGCCGTGTTACGCGCGTCGACGAAGAGGCGCGTCGGCGGGGCGGCCTCGAGGCGGCTCGAGTCGTAGACGACCTCGTGGCTCGCGCCGCGCTCGGCCCCCTCGAAGGCGGAGAGCACGAGCTGGCAGGGCGCGTCGTAGCACGCGTGGCAGACGACGCAGCGGCGATCGAGCACCGGCTCGACGTCGCGCTCGTAGCTGACCGGCTCGCGGTGCGCGGCCAGGCTTGCCGAGAGGTCCGCGAAGGGAGGCGGCGTCTCGGGAGGCGCGCTGCGCGAGCACGCGCCGAGAGCCGCCAGCAGCAGGCTCACGAACGCCAGAGCGGAGGTCCGTGAGGCTCGGCGCAGCATGATCGGAACGGGGGAGTAGCAGAAGCGAGGGCGCCTTGCTCTGTGACTACTGCTTCTCGCCCTGCACCTTCTCGAGCTCGGCCCAGCGCGCGTAGGCGCGCTCCGCCTCGCCTTCGAATCCGAGCGCCTCGGCGGTGAGCGCGAGCCCCCGCCACGCGCGCTGGTTCTCCGGCGCGAGCATCGTCGCGCGGCGGAAGGCGACGTAGGCGTCGTCCGGGTTCTGGAGGCGCTGCTCCAGCTCGCCGATCAGGATGGTCGCCTCCGCATCCGACGGCGCGATCTCCTGCGCCATCTCGAGATGACTGAGCGCGCGCTGTGTGTCGCCGGCGCCCTCGTTCGCGCGCGCCGCCAGCAGCCGGTACTGGACGTTGCGCGGCTGGAGGCGCACGAGCTTCTCGCTCTCGCGCAGTGCTTCGGGGTAGCGCTTCGCGGCGAGATACGTCTCGGCGAGGTGCTCGGGGCCGGGCGGCGGCTTCGGCGAGCCGCATGCGCAGAGCGCCGCGACCAGCGCGATCACCGCGGTGCGCGCGGGTCGTGAGAATCGGATCCTGCGCTGTCGCATGTCTCTCCTATGCTAACGCGATGCAGACCTTGCGTACGGAGACGGCTGCGGGTGTGCGGCACATCGTGCTGTCCCGGCCCGAGGCCTACAACACGATCACGCCACAGCTCCGCGACGAGCTCGCCGCCGCAATCGACGAAGCCGACGCCGACCGCGCGGTGCGCGTGATCCTGCTGCGCGCCGAAGGTCCCGCCTTCTGCGCGGGCTACGGGCTCGACTGGTCGACGCGCGCGCAGGCGGGCGAGCGCGCGGAGGTCGAGCCGCGCGCTGCGGTGGAACGCCCGCGGCCGTGGGCGCCCGGACCCGAGGCGAGAGACGAGAGGGTGTGGGACTCGGTCGCCGACATGCGCATGATCGGCTCCTTCGTCGA
>Ga0209382_10011708_pt1 | contig 10879 bp, 5 predicted proteins | sample SoiMetdeltSBSDD5_FD_187599 | JGI IMG/M metagenome (GOLD analysis project Ga0209382, IMG submission 187599) | Bulk soil microbial communities from a Populus tree surrounding site in Tennessee, USA - Soil MetaG P. deltoides SBSDD5 (SPAdes) (version 2) | ecosystem: Environmental > Terrestrial >...
GTCCACCCCGCCCGCCGCCACCAGCGCCTTCAAGACGCCGCAGAGGAAGGCGAGGTCGCCCCCGGTGTCGACGCCGAACCAGTCGTCGGCGAAGCGCGTGCCGAAGACGGCGGACTCCGGGACGGACGGCACCCAGTATTTCTGCAGCCCGGGCTCGAAGTAGGGGTTCACCACCGCCACCCGCGTGCCCGTGAGCCGCGCCTCGTAGAGGTACTTCATCGTGACGGGCTGGTTGTTGGGGGTGTTGGACCCGAAGAACACGATGAGGTCGCTCCCGATCCAATCCACGTAGGAGCACGTGGTGGCGCCGTAGCCCAGCGTCCTCTTCATGGCCACGGTGGAGGCGGCGTGACACAGCCGCGCGGAGTTGTCCACGTGGCTCGTGCCCATGGCCCGCGCCGCCTTCTGGGCCGCGTAGTAGTGCTCGTTGAGGATCCCGCGCGACGTGAGGTAGACGGCCAGGCGCTCGGGGGTGGTGGCGCGGATCTTCTCCGCGGCCGCGTCGTAGGCCTCCGCCCAGGACACGACGTGGAATCCCTTCTCGCCGCGCCGGCGGATCATGGGCTCGGGCAGGCGGCCCAGCTCGCGCAGGTCGCGCGAGGAGAGGCCTTCCAGCGCGGACACGTCGCGGAGGCGCTCGGGGTCGAGGGCGGGGGCGGTGTTGAGGCGCAGCAGCTCGAGGCGGACCATGCAGAGGTGGATGCCGTCGAGGGTCCAGTCGCGCATTCCCGTCGTGCCCAGCGCGCATCCGTCGCACACGCCCTCGCTGAGGACGCGCCAGGCATAGGGCAGCTCGTCCCGGTTGCGCCACAGGACGCGCGCCATCTCGACGTAGTGGTTCGGCTTGCGCTCGCGCGGATCGCGGGGCACGAGCGAGGCCCAGAGGGATGGCCTCAGGGTCACGGACGGGCCGCCGTCAACGCGGCGAGGGGCTCGGCGTGGGCGAAGCGGCGGCGGGGCGCATGCTGCCGTGCGCGCGCAGCGTGTTCTGGATGAGCATCGGGCGCCATCCCCCGTCGCCGCGGACGTACAGGACCGACGTCACCCCCTGCCGCACGTCCGGTCCGGCGGTGAGCGCCCAGCGGAACGTCGCCCAGCCCGCGTCCCCCCGCCGATCCACGGTGAGGTCGGAGATCTCGATGCGGCGCGGCGGGTCGGCGGTGAAGATGCGGCCGAAGGTGCGCAGCACGCGCTCGCGGCCGGCAATGACCGCGCCGTCCTCCGCGATGTAGACGGACTTCGGGTCGAGGACCGATTCGTAGTAGGAAAGGTCGCGCCCGTTGTAGGCGGTGACGGCCCGCTGAACCTCCGCCGAGAGCTCGTCGGAGACGGCGGCCGCCTTCGGCGCGGGGGACGGGGAGGGGGCCTGGATGGTCACAACGGTAAGCAGCGTCAGAAGAAAGACCGATGGCATGGGACCTCCTAGGGCGCCTTTTTCAGGATCCTAGCACGAGGACCGAGCCCGGGCAGGTAAACACTTCTTGACCGAAACATGTAATGCGAGGTAATGTTTTTCGGCTGGGGCGCGCCTGCCGCCTGTCGGCCCCCTTCACGCAGGCGCCGGCCCGTGAGCGAGGGAACGAATGGCCCTGGGGGACTCTCCGAGCGAACATACCGAGGTTCATCCCGAAATCGAGGCGCAACATCCCGAACCACTCCGTACGGTAGAGCTCGACGCCGGCGCGCGGCGCCTGTTCGACACGCTGCAGGTGGGCGTGGTGGTCCAGGGGTCCTCGGCGGAAGTCCTCTACTGCAATCGCCGCGCACGGGAGCTGCTCGGCGTCGAAGAGAGCCAGATTCTCGGCCGCACCTCGCTCGACGCCAACAACGTCGCCTTCCGCGAGGACGGAACGCCGCTCCTCGGCTCCGAGCATCCCGCTCCGCAGGTCATCGCCACCCGCCGTCCCGTCCACGACGTCGTGATGCGCTGGCACCGTCCCGGGGGAGGCGGCGAGGTCTGGCTGCTCGTCAACGCCGATCCCGAGATCGGGCCGGACGGCCGCGTCGACCGCGTCATCGTCACCCTGGCCGACGTGACGCCCCTGCACGCCGCCACCGAGCGCCTACGCGACTCCGAGGGGCGCTACCGCCAGCTCGTGGAAAACGCCCAGGACATCATCTATCGCACGGACATGTGGGGGTTCTTCACCTACGTGAACCCGGTGGCGACGCGCGTGACGGGCTGGCCGCCGGAAAAGATCATCGGCAAGCACTTCCTGGAGCTCATCCGCGAAGACCACCGGGAGCGCGTGGAGGCGCACCTCAAGGTCCAGTTCCGCGACCGCGTGAACAGCACGTACGACGAGTTCGTGGCCGTCACCCGCGGCGGGGACGAGATCTGGATCGGCCAGAACGTCCAGCTCCTCATCGAAGGGTCGAAGGTCATGGGCTTCCAGGCCGTGGCCCGCGACATCACGCGGCGCAAGCGCGCGGAGGAGGCCCTGGAACGCGAGCGGCGCCAGCTGCGCGACGTCGTCGCCCACGCGCCCGTGGCCATGGCCATCCTCGACGCCGAGGGCACGCTCCTGGCCCACAGCGAGCAGTGGCTCCCCCTCTGGCGGCTGACCCCCTTGTCGCTGCCCGCGCGCCGGCACGGCGACTCGCTGCCCGCCGCCTTCGCGGAGGCGCTGGCGCGCAGCCGCAAGGGGCCGGTGGTCTCGCCCGAGGAGCAGCTCATCGAGCGGCCCGACGGTTCCGCCGTCTACGTGACCTGGGCCGTGCATCCGTGGCGCGGCCCGGCCGGGGACGTGGCGGGGGCGGTGGCCGTCGCCCAGGACATCGACGTGCTGGTGCGCGCGCGGCAGGCCGCGCAGGAGACGTCACGCGTCAAGTCCGAGTTCCTGGCCAACGTGAGCCACGAGCTGCGCACGCCGCTCAACGGCGTGCTGGGGATGGCACGCCTCCTCCTCGACACCTCGCTCGACACGACGCAGAAGGAATACGCCGAGATCATCCGGCGCTCGGGCCGCGAGCTCCTGGGGGTGGTGGACGCGATCCTGGACTTCGCGCGCGCGGAAGCCGGGCGCCTGGAGCTGGAAGAGACGGAGGTCGCGCCTCGTCGCATCGTCGAGGAGGTGTGCGCGTCCCTGGCCCGGGAGGCCGCGGCCAAGGGCGTTCACGTGACGTCGATGGTGGCGGACGAGGTGCCTCCCTTGCTGCGGGGGGACGGGGCGCGCCTGCGCCAGGTGCTGCTCAACCTCCTCGGCAACGCGATCAAGTTCACGCCCGCGGGCACGGTGGTGGCGCGGGTGGGGGTCGTACGCGGGTCCAGCGAGGGCGACACCGTCCTGCGCTTCGAGGTGGCCGACTCCGGGATCGGGATCGACGCCGCGACGCAGGCGCGTCTGTTCCAGCCCTTCGTGCAGGCGGACGGGTCGGCCACGCGCCGCTACGGCGGAGCCGGACTGGGCCTCGCCCTGTGCCGCCGCATCGTCACCACCATGGGCGGCCAGATCGGCGTGCGCAGCGAGCCCGGACAGGGCAGCACCTTCTGGTTCACCGTCCACTTCCGGCGGCCGGACGCGGACACGCGCGTGAAGGAGGCGGAGACGCGCCGGGGCGGCCGCATCCTGGTCGTCGAGGACAACACGGTCAACCAGAAGGTCGCGGTGGCCATGATCGAGAGCCTCGGCTACGGCGCGGAGGCCGTGGGCAACGGTCTGGAAGCGGTCGAGGCCTGCTCGCGGCAGACCTACGAAGCGATCCTCATGGACTGCCAGATGCCGCAGATGGACGGCTTCAAGGCCACCGCCTTCATCCGCCAGCGCGAGGGCCTCAGCCACCGCACGCCCATCATCGCCCTCACCGCGAGCGTCACCGCCGAGGACCGGCAACGCTGCCTGGCCGCGGGCATGGACGACTACCTGAGCAAGCCGGTGCCGCGGGAAGCGCTGGCCAGCACATTGCGCAAGTGGATCGCGACCCCGGGCACGCCGCCGTCGGTGGAGTCGGCGGCCACCCCCTCGACGCTCGCGGCCAGCCATCCGCTGCGGGTGCTGGAAGCGCACGCGGGCCCGCGGGCCCTGGCCGAGGTGATCGACGTCTTCCTGCAGACGATCCCCCGGCGCCTCGACGACCTGCGGCAGGCGCACGCCCGCGTGGACGTGGATTCCATCCGCGCCCTCGCGCACAGCCTCAAGGGCGCGTCCGCGCAGATCGGCGCGCGCGGCATGGCCGACCTTTGCGTTCAGGTCGAAGCCGTCGTGCGGGGCGGCGAGGTGACCGCGCTGGGCGACCTGCTGACCGCGCTCGAAGCGGACTACGCGGTCGTGAGCGCCTCCCTGCGCGAGGAGCGGCGGCGGGTCTCGGGACAGGTCGACAGCTAGTCGCGCCGGCGGCGGAAAAACCGCGGATCGAGTCACTCGGTGGCGACCGCGCGCGCGCCCCGGCGGCGGACCGACGCGACCTCGAGTCATGGTTGAAGCGACTCGGTCCGGACCGAGTCGCGCTTCCTCCGCTCGGCCGCGGCCGCTGCGTGGCGCCGCGCTCACTGGTCGGCCAGCGGTCGGCTAGACTGCCCGGGCTCGATGGCTCCGCTTCACCCGACCGTCCGGCGCCTGGCACTGGTCAGCCTCCTCACCGACGCCAGCAGCGAGATGATCTATCCGCTGCTCCCGTCGTTCCTCACCGGCGTGCTCCGCGCCGGGCCCGCCTTCGTCGGCCTCGTCGAGGGCCTCGCGGAGTCGGTCGCCGCCCTGGCCAAGATCGTCTCGGGCGGCATCTCCGACCGCATGCGGCGGCGCAAGCCCCTCATCGTCGGCGGCTACGCGCTCTCGTCGCTGGCGCGCCCGCTGGTGGCGGCGGCGACCGCGCCGTGGCACGTGCTCGGGGTGCGCATCGCGGACCGCATCGGAAAGGGGACTCGGGGCGCCCCGCGCGATGCGCTCCTCGCCCAGGTCACGGCCCGCGAGGACCTCGGCCGCGCCTTCGGCTTCCAGCGCGCGATGGACCACGCGGGGGCCGTGATCGGCCCGCTCGTCGCCTCCGCCCTCCTCCTCCTGCACGTGCCGCTGCGCACCGTGTTCGCGCTGGCCGCCGTGCCCGCGCTGGCCAGCGTGCTCGTGCTCGCCTTCGGCGTGCGCGAGGAGCCCAGGGCCGCGCGGGCCGGAAGCCGGCCGGCGCCGATGGCGGCGGCGGTGACGGCGGCGGCCCCAGCGTCGTCGCCGGGGCTGGGCCGATTGCTGACCGTGATCGGCCTGTTCACCCTCGGCAACTCGTCCGACGCGTTCCTTCTCTTGCGCGCCCAGGACGCCGGCGTCAGCTTGCCGCTCATCCCCATCCTGTGGACGGCGCACCACGTCGTGAAGTCGTCCACGAGCACGGCCGGCGGCGCGCTCTCCGACCGCGTGGGCCGCCGCGCGGCCATCGCCACGGGCTGGGCTCTCTACGCGCTTTGCTATGCGGGGCTGGCCCTGGCCACCTCGGCGTGGCAGGTGTGGGCGCTCTTCGCGGTCTACGGACTCCACCACGCGCTGACCGAGGGACCGGAGCGCGCACTGGTGGCGGAGATGGCGGGCGCGGAGGCGCGTGGACGCGCGTTCGGCCTGTACCATGCCGTGACCGGCGCCCTCCTGCTCCCCGCGAGCCTGATCACGGGGGCGCTGTGGCAGCGCTTCTCGCCCGCGGCGGCCCTGCTGACGGGCGCGGCGCTGGCGCTGGTGGCGACGATCGCGCTGATGGCCGTCGTGCGCGAGCCCTCGCGCGGCGCCGGATCAGGGAAGCCGGCCGGGTGAGGGCGTCGGGCTGGGCGCGGGCTCACGCGGCGGTTCGCGCGGCGGCGGCGCTTCGCGCGGCGCTTCTCGCGGCGGCTCGCGGGCCGGCTCTCCGGCCGGGGGCGCCGGAGCGGGCGCCATCGTCGTCGAGGGCGCCGTGGCGGGCGCGGGAGATTCCGATTGGGGCCGGCGCGCGGCGACCGGCGCCGGCGAAGGCGCGGGCGACTCCGCGACCGGCGCGGAGGCGCTCGCCGCGGGCGCCGGGGACGAGGGCGTGTACGAGCGCATCGGCTCCGTCGCCGTCGTCCCGTCTCCGAGCCGCACCGGTTCCCCGCCGGGCGTGGTCGTCTTCGGCAGCTCCTCGAGGGGCACGCCCGTCTCCATTCCTTCCTCGTAGTCCGGGAGCGGAGGCAGGGGCAGCATCTCGGCCGTCATGATCGGGCCCTGGCTCGGGCACACGGTGACGGGCACCGCGCCCTGCACGAACAGCTCCTTGTAGGGCAGGCCCGACCAGGGCGCGCAGCCCGACGCGAGGAGCAGCCCCGTCTGCGGGTCGACCAGGCCCTCCACGACGCCCGCCGGCATCGGCCAGGCCACGGGCGCCTTGCGCCCGGCGTAGATGCGGCTCATGAGGCGCGCCCACACCGGCGCGGCCAGACGTCCTCCCGTGGCCTTGGCCATGATCGGGCGCGTCCGATCGAATCCCATCCAGACGGCGGCCACGATCTCGGGCGTGTAGCCGACGAACCAGGTGTCAGCGCCGTCGTTGGTGGTGCCCGTCTTGCCCGCCGCGGGCGCGCGGAAGCCGGTCTCGCGGACCGCGGTGCCGGTCCCGCGCGTGAGGACGTCCTCCAGCGCGTCCGTGATGACGTAGGCGACGGCGGCGTCGAGGACGTGTTTCCTCTCCGGCTCGTCCGCCTGCCACAGCACGCGGCCGTCCTCGCCGTCCACCCGCACCACGAAGCGCGGACGGACGCCCTCGCCGAGGCCGGCGAAGGCCGTGTAGGCCGCGGCCAGCTCCACCGGGCTCACCGCGACCGTGCCCAGCGCCATCGACGGCTGCTCGGAGATGGGCGGCTCGATCCCGGCCTCCTCGGCCAGCTCCGCGATGCGATGGGTGCCGACGTCCTGGGCCAGGCGGACGGTGGCCACGTTCTTCGATCGCACCAGCGCGTCGCGCAGGGTGATCTCGCCTTCGAAGGCGCCGTCGAAGTTCTTCGGATTCCACCGGCGGCCGCCGACCTTGACCTCCAGCGGCTGGTCGAGCACCTTCTGGTTGAGCATGCGGCCCGAGGCCACCGCCGTCGCGTACACGAACGGCTTGAAGGCGCTGCCCGCCTGGCGCCGCGCGGACTTCACCCGGTCGAAGCGGGAGTGCAGGAAGTCCCGGCCGCCCACCCAGGCCAGCACGTCTCCGGTGCCGACGTCCAGCGCGACCACCGCCCCTTGCAGGTACGGGGTCTCGCCGTCGTCGGCGACCTGCAGGGACGAGGCGTAGCGGGTCGCGGAGAATCCGCCCAGGGCGCCGCCCTCGATCGCGCGGAGCTGGCGCTCGAGCTCTTCCTCGGCCGCGGTCTGGGCGGTGGAGTCGAGCGTGGTGTGGACGCGCAGCTTGTGCGCGTAGAAGTCGTCACCGAGGCGGTCCTCCAGCTCCCGACGGACCTCCTCCACGAAGTAGGCGGCGAAAGGGGCGTCGGGCTTCTCCGCGCGCGGCTTGGCCACGACGCCCAGGCCCGCCTTCCGCGCCGCCTCCGCCTCCCCCGCCGTGATCCGCTTCTGCTCGGCCATGAGGGAGAGGACGAGGTCTCTCCGCTCGCGCGCCTCCTTGGGATGGCGGCGCGGGTCGTAGTGGGAAGGGGCCTTGGGCATGGCCGCGAGGAGCGCCGCCTGGGGCAGCGTGATCTCCCTGGCCCCGCGGCCGAAGTAATGGCGCGCTGCGGCCTCGATGCCGCGCGCGCCGTTCCCGAAGTAGATGTGGTTGAGGTACATCTCCAGGATCTCGTCCTTGCTGAAGGTGTCCTCGATCTCTTGCGCCACGCGCACCTCGAGGATCTTGCGGCCGAGCGTGCGCTTCTGGCCGGGCAGGTCCTCGGGGAAGACGTTGCGCGCGAGCTGCATGGTCAGCGTGCTCGAGCCTTCTTGCACGCCGCCCGCGCGCACGTTGCTCCATACCGCGCCCAGCACGCGGCGCAGGTCGATCGCGTCGTGATCGCGGAAGCGCTTGTCCTCGACGGCGATGAACGCCTCGGGCACGTACTTGGGCAGCGTCTTCAGGCGGATCAGCTCGCCCTCGATGGGCGCGAGGTCGGCAAAGGCCTTGCCGCTCCGGTCCACCAGCACGGACGCGCCGCCGGGCTGGTAGGAGGCCAGGCGCCGCACGTCGGGACACCCCATGAAGAGACAGCGGCTCCAGGCCACGGCCAGGAGGATGGCGAGGCCGGGAACCCCGACCGCGATCGCGCGTGCGACGGGCCCCGTCGCCCGCCACCGCTCGGACAGACGGCCACGGGCGAAGGCGTAACGGCTCGGCCCACTTTCCATGCGGAGGCCATTCACAGCAAGGGGCTTGCCACGCGGAGGTGACGACGGCACAGGGGATTAGCGCGCTGGCGCGACGGCGCGGAATCCCGCGCGTGTAAGAACGAAAACGGCCTACGCCTGCTGGCGGCGCCAGTACACGTACGCCGGCACGCCCAGGGCGACCAGGATGAGACCGAGCACGGACTCGCGCGGCTTCTCGACGAACGTGTTCTGGACGAGGAGGAGTGACGACAGGATGAAGAGGGTGGGCACGACGGGATAACCCCAGACGCGATAGGGCCGGGGCGCCTCCGGGCGCGTGCGACGCAAGACGAAGACGGCCGCGCCCGTGGCCACGTGGAAGAGGAGCGCGGCAAAGACGACGTAGGTGAAGAGCTGTTCGTAGGTTCCGGAGGCGGTCAGCACCATGGCCCAGGCGCTCTGGGCCCAGAGGCTCCGCACGGGCGTGCGGTAGCGAGGATGGATGACGGCCAGCGAGCGGAAGAAGATGCCGTCGACGGCCATGGGCTGGTAGATCCGCGAGCTGTAGAGGATCGTCGCGCTGACGCACCCGAAGGCGGAGACGACGACAACCGCCGAGAGCAGGCGCGCTCCCACCGGTCCCATGAGCGCGGCCGCCACCGCCTCCGCGACCCGCGGGTGGCTCGCCATCTCCTCGACGCTGAGGGTGCGCACGTACACGAGATTCACGAGCACGTAGAGAGAGGCCACGCCGGCGGTGCCCAGGATGATCCCGAGCGGGAGATTGCGGCCCGGGTTCTTCATCTCCCCCGCCGAGAACGTGAGCCCGTACCAGCCGTCGTAGGTCCAGAGGGCGGCGATCATGGCCACGCCGAATCCGGTGAGCGCGTGCGGCGGCACCGCGGCCGAGGCCACGGGCAGGGGCGAAGGCCACCCGAGCGCGGCCACGAGGAAGACCGCGATCCCGCCGAGCTTGAGCAGGGTCAGGGCGTTCTGGACCCAGGCCCCCTCCTTGACCCCGAACTGGTTCACGACGGTGAGGACGAGGATCGCGCCCACGCCCGCGAGCTGCCCGCCGTTGAACGTCCACCGCCAGGGGCCGATCGGCGCGGACACGAGGACGTGGGACGTCGAGAGAAAGGGGAAGAAGCTTCCGAGGTACTCGCCGAAGCCGACGGCGAGGGCGGCGATGCCGCCGCTCATGATCACGAAGAAGCTGGCCCAGCCGTAGAGGAAACCCCAGAGGGGGCCATAGGCTTCCTTCAGGAAGTCGTAGATGCCGCCCGCGCGCGGGAAGAGGACGCCCAGCTCCGCATAGGTGAGGGCGCCGGCGAGGGTCAAGAGGCCGCCCACCAGCCAGACGAGGACGATCAGGCCCGGGTGCGGGAGCGCGCGGGCCATGTCGCTGGTCGTGAGGAAGATGCCGGTGCCGACGACGGCCCCGATCGTGATGAGCGCGCCGTCCCAGGCGCCGAGGGCGCGGACGAGGCCGACGGGCGGCTCGCTCCCGCGGTCCTCCGCGACGCGCTCCGAGGTCGCCATCCTCGGCGAGGCTATATGCCGCGCCCACTTCGGTCAAACACCTCGTCCCCGTTCCCGTCTCCGTCTCCGTTCCCGTTCCCGCTTCCGTCCGTTGAGCCGACCAAGCCCCGCCGGGCCGCCGGATATGATGCGGCGGTGCGTCCGGGCCCCCTCGTGCTCCTCGTGCCGTCCCGGGCGGCGGGCGTGGAAATCCCCCGCCGTCTCGCGTCCAGCGGGCGTGCGGTGGCCGGCCTCTACCCGCTCACGCTGACCGACCTCGCCCGCGCCGTCGCCGAGCCCGCTCTGCTCGGACGCGGCCTCCAGGCCTGGGACGCGGGTCACGCCGCCCTCGTCGCGGCCCGTCTCCTCGACGGCCCCCACCGGCTCGCCCTGGCCCCGGAGGTCCCCCACGACCGCGTGGCCGTCGCGCTCGCGCGCACGCTCTCCGAGCTGCGCCGCGCCGAGCTCGACCCCGCGCGCCTGGACACGGCCGCCGACGCGGGCGCGACGCCGGAAGACCGCGAGCGGCTGCGGGCCCTGGCCGGCCTCTATCGCGGCTTCCACGAGCGCATCGAGGGACGCTTCGCCGACCATGCGACGCTCTTTCGCGCCGCCCGCGAGCACCTCGCCGAGGCCCGCTGGCTCGAGGGAGCCGACGTCCTCGTGGTCGACGACCTCGAGCTCGACGCGGTCGAGCGCCGGCTCGTGGCCGCGCTGGCCGCGCGCTTCCCCGTACGGCTGATCCGCCGCACGCGGCCGGCCGCCATCCGGGCCTCCGGCTTCGCGGTCTGGGCCGCCGTCAACGGGATCGAGGAGGTCGAGTGGCCGGAGACACCGCTGGCGGCGATCGCGGCGTCCCCCGCGCCGGCCGCGCTCGAACGAGTGAAGGCGCGCCTGTTCGAGCCGCCGGACGGTCCTTCCGACCGCGATGATTCCGTCGATCTCCTCACCGCGGCGGGCGAGGCGGCGGAGGTGCGCGGCGTGGTGCGCGCCCTCCTCCGCGAGGCGGCGCGGGGCGTGCCGTTCGAGGACATGGCCGTGATCCTGCCCCGCCCCCAGGAGTACGCGCCCCTGTTCACCGACCTGCTCGCGCGCCTCGGCATCCCCTGCCGCCTTCACCCCTCGCTGCCGCTGCGCTTCGGCCG
>Ga0209382_10011714_pt1 | contig 10876 bp, 6 predicted proteins | sample SoiMetdeltSBSDD5_FD_187599 | JGI IMG/M metagenome (GOLD analysis project Ga0209382, IMG submission 187599) | Bulk soil microbial communities from a Populus tree surrounding site in Tennessee, USA - Soil MetaG P. deltoides SBSDD5 (SPAdes) (version 2) | ecosystem: Environmental > Terrestrial >...
GACGAACCCGAAATCAAGAAGGACGAATCGCGGCGCGAAGTGCTCGCCAAATGGCTGGCGTCGCCGGAGAACCCGTTCTTCGCGCGCAACCTTGCGAACATCGTGTGGGCGCATTTCATGGGCAAAGGCATCATCGAGCCTGTGGACGATGTGCGGGTGAGCAATCCACCTTCAAATCCTGAGTTGATCGACAAACTGGCCGCGAAGTTCACCGAATACGGCTACGATTTCCGTCGGCTCGTGCGCGATATCTGCACTTCGCGCACTTATCAGCTTTCTACGCGCCCAAACGCGGACAATGAGCAGGACGACCGCAATTTCGCCAAGGCCAGCATCCGTCGCGTCCGCGCGGAAGTGCTGCTCGATTGCATCAACCAGGTGACCGAAGGCCAGGATAAATTCCAGGGGCTGCCCCGCGGCGCTCGCGCCGTCGAAATTGCCGATGGCAACACCAGCACCTATTTCCTGACGACCTTCGGCCGCGCTCGGCGCGACACAGTTTGTTCGTGCGAAGTCAAAACTGAGCCGAACCTTTCACAGGCGTTGCACCTTCTGAACGGCAGCACCGTGAACGACAAATGCCAGGATGGCGGTGTCGTCAAACGACTGCTGAAAGCCGGCAAGAAACCCGATGAAGTCATTTCCGATCTTTACATGCGCTGCCTGAGCCGCAAGCCCACGTCCGATGAGATGACGAACCTGCAAAAGTTCCTCGTCGACGTGAAAGACCCGGAGCCTGTTTTGAATGACTTGTTCTGGTCGCTGTTGAACTCGAAAGAATTCATTTTCAACCACTGATGCGAAAGCACCCAGCAACCAGGCACCAGAGAAGCACCAATCTCCAATACCCAATTGGAACCTGGTTATTGGGATTTCTCTGGTGCTTTCCATTAGCCGCCCAGGACAAAGTCACGTACCAGGACCACATCCTTCCGTTGGTCGAGACCCATTGCTCCAAGTGCCACAATCCGGACAAGCTTAAGGGCGATCTCGACCTGACCAGCTTCAATGGCACGATCAAGGGCGGCGGCTCGGGGCAGGTTGTCATCTCCGGGAATCCTGATTCGAGCAAGCTCTGGAAGGCGATCATGCACGCGGAAGAGCCCACGATGCCTCCGAACAAGAAGTTGGCGGACAAAGAACTCGATGTTTTCAAAAAGTGGATCGCCGGCGGCTTGCTCGAAAACTCTGGCAGCAAGGCGATCGTATCGAGCAAACCTGCCATGGACCTTACGGTGAAGGCAGGCGCCGGCAAGCCCGAAGGCCCAATTCCAATGCCGAGCGAGCTTGCCCTTGATCCTGTTGTCCATACCAAACACGGCAATCCGCTCATTGGTCTTGCCGCGAGTCCATGGTCACCGCTCGTCGCGATCGCGGGGCAAAAACAAGTGCTGCTCTTTAACACAGACACGCTCGATTTTCTGGGCGTGTTGCCGTTCACGAATGGGCAGCCGGTCGATCTCAAGTTCAGCCGCAACGCGAAGCTGCTGCTTGCCGGCGGCGGACACGGGGCGAAGTCCGGCAAGGTGGTCGTGTGGGACGTCGCGTCCGGCGAACAAGTCATGGTCGTCGGCGAGGAGCAGGATACGGTCATCGCGGCGGACATCAGTCCCGATCAATCGAAGATCGCGATCGGTGGCCCGAGCCGTTTTGTGAAGATTTATTCCACGTCCGATGGCGAGGTGCTGCACAAAATTAAGAAGCATACGGATTGGGTGACCGCCGTCGCCTTCAGTCCGAACGGTGAGTTTCTCGCCAGCGGGGATCGGAATGGCGGCATCAGCCTTTGGGACCCTGAGAACGGCCAGGAACTTTTTACTTTGCCAGGCCACAGGGCCGCTGTGACGTCGTTGAGCTGGCGAGATGATTCCAAAATCCTCGCTTCGGCCAGCGAGGACGGCAACATCCGCTGGTGGGAAACGGCCGAAGGCAAGCAGGCCAAAACGTGGGCCGCGCATAGTGGGGGCGTCTTGTCCGTTGCCTACACGCATGATGGCAAGCTCATCTCCTGCGGCCGCGACAACCAGATTACCTCGTGGAATGCCGAAGGCAACAAAGCCAAGTCGTTCCAATTCCAGGGCGAGCTGCCTCTTCGCACGGCTTTCAGCCATGACGGCGAACGGGTCGTCGCGACGGACTTCGCCGGACGCGTCGCCGTGTGGAACGCCAAAGACGCCAAACGCCTGGGCGACCTTGAAGGCAATCCGTTGCCGCTTGCCGACCGGCTGGCGCGCTCCGAGAAGCGCTTGAGCGAACTTCAAGCGCAGGCCAAACAACCGAACTCCGAATTGACCAAAGCCGAAACCGCGTTCACCAAAGCGAAAACTGACCTCGAGACCGCGAACAAAACTGCGGAGACGGCGAAGACGGAGCAGAAAGCGAATGAAGACCTCGTCGTGAAGCTCAAGGAAGAAGCGGCGAAGGTTCAGCCCCAGCTTCTCACGCAAGTATTCCCGCCACCCGAGCACGAGAAAAAACTTGCCGACGCCCGGGCTGCCCGCGCCAAGGCCCGCGACGCCACAACGAACGCTTTATCTGCGATCGAGGCGCGCAAGAAAGATCTGGATACCTCCGAAACGAACCTCGCCGAAGCCAAGGCGAAAGACCCGGCGAAACTCGTCCCGGCCGCGAAGGCTGAAGTCGCGAAATGGAAAGCCGCCCTCGCCCAAACGGACCTGTTCCGCGCCCGCCAGAGTCTTTCCACCTTGCGCCGCGAACTCGAAGCTTACAACGCCCTCGTTGCTGAAAAGAAATCCGTCCTCGAGAAGGCCGCTGATGCCGAAAAATCCACGCTCGAGTCCGACCTCAAAACCGCCGAAGCCGCAGTCAAAAAATTGAGCGCCCAGTTATCCTCGCAGGAAGCCAAAGTGAAGAAACTTGCGGCCGATCTCCAGCAGATTAAGCCCACCCAACTGAGCAGCAGGTAGGTGAGTAAGCCTTGCGCTTGCCCCCGACCCCCGAAATGCGGTAAGTTCTTCACTGGCAGGAACTTGGATTGAATACCGGTGGGCCTGTGCAGGTCTTTCCTTTGGGAATGATGAGACGATACGTGTTGGCTATCATCGCGGTCGCGGCTTGCGCCTTGGGCGTCGGCGGCGCGCCTGTTTCATCTTCGGGGATAGACTTCAATCGCGAGATCCGCCCGATCCTGTCTGACAACTGTTTCGCGTGTCACGGGCCGGACGAAAATGAGCGCAAAGCAAAGCTGCGGTTCGATCATAAAGAGGATGCATTCAAGCCGGCCAAATCGGGTGAATTGGCCATCGTACCGGGGCAACCGGAGAAGAGCGCGTTGATCGCTCGTATCAATTCCACTGATCCGGATGACATCATGCCCCCGCCGAAAACGGGAAAGAAACTCACACAGGCGCAAAAGGATCTGCTCAAGCGTTGGATCGCCGGCGGCGCACAGTGGCAGGAGCATTGGGCCTATGAAACGCCGAAACGGCCCGAGCTGCCCGCTGTAAAGGATAAGAGTTGGCCCGAGAACGAGATCGATTATTTTGTGCTCGCCCGGCTTGAAAAAGAAGGACTTAAGCCGTCGCCCGAGGCTGATAAATCCGCGCTCGCCCGCCGCGCAACACTCGACCTGACCGGCCTTCCACCAACACCTGAAGAAGTCGATGCTTATCTCGCCGACAAAAGTCCCGAGGCTTACGACAAGCTGGTTGAGCGCCTGCTGAATTCGCCGCGTTACGGCGAGCATATGGCGCGTTACTGGCTCGATGCGGCGCGCTACGCCGATTCGCATGGCTACCATATCGATTCGGAGCGCAGCATGTGGAAGTGGCGCGATTGGGTGGTCAATGCGTTCAACGATAACATGCCCTTCGATCAATTCACCGTCGCGCAACTCGCCGGTGATCTCTTGCCTGAACCGACCATGGACCAAAAAATTGCCTCCGGTTACGTCCGCTGCAACATGAGCACCGGTGAAGGCGGCGCTATCGACGCGGAATACCAGGCGAAGTATACCTTTGATCGCGTCGAAACGACGGCGACCATTTGGATGGGGCTCACGCTGACCTGCGCCCGTTGTCACACGCACAAGTATGATCCCATCGCCCACAAAGAGTATTACGGCCTGTATTCGTTCTTTAATAATTTGGATGAAGCCGTTATGGACGGGAACAAGCCGAATCCCGATCCCTTCATTAAGCTCCCAACGCCCGAGCAAAGCGGCCGGTTGGAACGTCTGAAAAAGTATATAGCCGAAGGCCAGAAGAAACTGGACGCGCCGATGCCGGATCTGGACAAGGAACAGACTTCCTGGCAGCAAACGTGGCACGAGAAGCTCAGTGAGGGCTGGTCCGCGATTCAGCCGCAGGAAGCTAAATCTCCCAACGGCACCAGGTTCACTGTCGATGGCGAAACGATTCTCGCGGAAGGCGACAACCCGGATAGCGATGTCCACGAGCTTACATTTCAGCCGGGGTCTGCGACTGTCGCCGCTTTGCGGTTGGAAGCATTGCCTCATGCTTCTCTGCCGAGGAAGAGCAGCGCCCGGTCCGAGGATGGCCGATTCCGCTTGTCCGAATTCGAGGCCGAGATGGTCACCAAAGATGGCGACGACAAACCCAAAACCAAAAAATTGAAATTCTCGCAAGCTGTCGCCGACGCTGCCGAAGCCAATTACGAAATTGACAAGGCAATCGACGGAAAGGCCGACACTGGTTGGGGCGTCGCTGCGGATGCTGCCACCGAACCCCATTCCGCATTGTTCCTGCTGGCAGAACCGCTCAAGACACAAGCCAAGTCCGAACTTCGGATCCGTTTGCGGTACGAAGCATCGAAGTCAAAGCGTGCGATCGGGCACTTCCGCATTGCAGCCGCGCAGAATGAAAACCTGGTCCGCCTGCTCAACCCGCCCAAGCTTGACCCATGGCAAGTGATCGGCCCTTTCAAAGCAGAGGATTCACTGGCCGCCTTGAGCAAAGAGTACGGTCCTGAAAAGGAAATTGATCTCAAGAAGGCCTACGAAGGGGTGCGCGAGGAAATAAAATGGAACGCGAAGAACGACTTCGATGACGGGAAAGCAAATCTGCTCGTGAACGAGCTCCATGGTGTCCATGGTGTTTATTATCTGTATCGCGTCCTCACCGTTCCGGAGTCGCGCAAACTGGAGATCAGCTTGCGTGCAGACGATCTTTTTAAGATCTGGCTCAACGGCAAAGTGGTTGGCGAACGCGCGCAAAAGGCCAGGCCGGATGCGGGCGCGTTGAAACTGACAGTCGACCTCAACAAAGGCGAAAACAAGTTCCTCGTCAAAGTCGTCAACCACGTCGGCGCCTGCTATTTCACCTTTAATCAGAACCTGAATCAGGCGGACAGTGTCCCCGCTGATATCGCCGCGATCCTGGCCACGAGCGATAACCTCTCCGGTAAGAACCAGGAAAAGGTCCGCACGTATTTCCGCCGCACTAAATCTCCCGAGTTCAAAGAATTGTTCGATGACATGACCGATTGGCGCGAGGAAGAAAGCAGCATCGAAAAATCCATTCCTACCACCATGGTCGCCAAAGAAATGGCGAACGCCCGGGAGACGTTCATGCTCCTCCGTGGCGAATACGACAAGAAGGGCGACAAGGCGTCTCCGGGTGTCCCGGCGATTCTGCCGCCTTTCCCGAAGGACGATCCCACGAACCGGCTTGGGCTTGCCAAATGGCTGCTCGATCCCGGTCATCCGCTTACGGCACGGGTTACGGCAAACCGTTTCTGGCAGCAATACTTTGGCGTTGGCCTGGTAAAGACGGCTGAGGATTTTGGCGTCCAGGGCGAGCGGCCCTCGCATCCGGAATTACTGGATTGGCTTGCGACTGAATTCATCCGCACCGGCTGGGACCTGCGGAATCTCCAGAAACTGATCGTGACTTCCCGGACGTATCGGCAGAACTCGCGCACCACACCCGCATTGCTCACTAAAGATCCGGAAAATCGGCTGCTCGCCCGCGGGCCGCGCTTCCGCCTGGATGGTGAAGTCGTTCGCGATAGCGCTTTGGCCGTCGGGGGCCTGCTGATCGACAAGCAAGGCGGGCGCAGCGTAAAACCGTACGAGCCGCCAGGATTGTGGGAAGCGGTCTCATTTAATAATTCACAAAAATACGTTCCGGACAAAGGCGAGGGCCAATACCGCCGCAGCCTTTACACGTACTGGAAACGCCAAAGCCCGCCGCCGAACATGCTTATCTTTGATGCGCCTACCCGCGAGTATTGTGTGGTGCGCCGCCCTCGCACCAACACACCGCTTCAGGCGCTCGTTACGCTCAATGATCCCCACTTTGTCGAGGCTGCCCGCGGCCTGGCTCACCGCATCCTCGAAAAAGACCCTGCCGACCGCGTCCCGTACGCATTCCGTTTGGCTCTTGGCCGAAAGCCCACCACAGACGAGGTTAGAATTCTTGTGGATGCCTACAACCAGCAACTCGCGGAATTCCGCAACGATCGGACGGCTGCCGAAAAGCTCAGCACCTCCACCAGCGCGGACAACGCGGAAGTGGCAGCGTGGACGACGATTGCGAGCATGATCATGAACCTGGATGAATTCTTAACCAAGGGCTAAGCGCATGGACCCTCGCCTTTTCATGACCCGTCGCCACTTCTTCGGCCGCATGGCCGCGGGCATCGGCACCGCCGCACTGGGATCCTTGCTGAATCCGAGTTTGCTTGCCAGCAACGCGCTCCAAAGCCATTTCCCGGGACGAGCGAAGCGCGTGATTTATCTGTTCATGGCTGGCGGTCCGTCCCAGATGGACCTGCTGGATTACAAGCCGACGCTCGAAAAGCTCCATGAAACCGAATTGCCCGCTTCGATCCGCATGGGGCAGCGCCTGACCGGCATGACTTCCGGGCAGAAGAATTTCCCGGTCGTAAAATCCATTTTCAAATTTTCGCAGCACGGCCAATGCGGCGCGTACATAAGCGAATTGGTCCCGCACATTGCCGGCATCGCCGACGACATTTGCGTCATCAAGACGGTCAACACCGAGGCGATCAACCACGATCCTGCGATCACGTTTATCCAGACCGGTTTTCAGCAGCCAGGTCGGCCTTGCATGGGCTCGTGGCTGAGTTATGGCCTCGGCAACGCCAACCAAAATCTGCCGGCGTTCATCGTAATGATCTCCAGCGGCAAGGAAAGCGATCAGCCACTGTACACCCGTCTGTGGGGCTCGGGATTTTTGCCATCTGAGCATCAGGGCGTGCAATTCCGTGGCATCGGCGATCCTGTGCTCTACCTCTCCAATCCACCGGGGCTGAGCCGCGAAGCCCGCCGCCGCATGCTCGATGGCATCACGAAGCTCAACGAACGCCAATACCAGGCTTTCGCCGATCCGGAAATCAACACGCGCATCTCCCAATACGAAATGGCCTATCGCATGCAGGCGTCTGTGCCGGAACTCACAGACGTTGCTGACGAACCGGAGCACATCTTGAATTCGTACGGGCCGGACGTGAAGAAGCCCGGCTCGTTTGCTTACAATTGTCTCCTGGCTCGCCGCATGGCTGAACGGGGTGTCCGTTTCATCCAGCTTTATCACCGCGGTTGGGATCAGCACAACAGTTTGCCCAAGCGCATTCGCGAACAATGCAAGGACACCGATCAGCCAAGCGCTGCACTCGTCATGGACCTCAAACAACGCGGCATGCTCGATGACACCCTGGTCGTTTGGGGCGGCGAATTTGGCCGCACTGTTTACAGCCAGGGCAAGATCGAAAAAGACAATTATGGCCGCGATCATCACGGCCGCTGCTACTCAATCTGGATGGCCGGCGGCGGAGTGAAGGGCGGAACCAGTTACGGCGAAACCGACGATTACTGCTACAATGTCGTTAAGGATCCGGTGCATATCCACGACTTCAACGCGACGGTTCTGCACGCCTTAGGGATCGACCATGAGCGCCTGACTTTTCGTTTTCAGGGCCGCGATTATCGGCTGACCGACATCCACGGAAACGTAGTTAAAGAGATCATGGCCTAGCAATTCTGTAGCCGCCGACGTGAGGAGGCGGACGCGAATCTCTGCCAGTTCCGCCTTCTCACGGCGGCGGCTACGAAGCTTCGTTACCCTTCCAAATGCTGCCACAGCGGCCGCAGGATCGGGTCTTCCAACGCCATGGACTTGATCATGTCGCCTTCGCCTGTGGCTATCGCTTTGTCCAGCCAATGCCACGCTTCTTCGATGTAACCTAGGGTGCAGGCGTAGCAGGCCAGGTGATAGGTCACAGTGGACACTTTCGGGAATTGTGGAGCTGCGGGGAGCAACTGCTGGAAGGCCTCGACTGTCCGTCCCATCGCGTGCAGTGAGTACGATCTCTGCAACCAGCCGATCGGTTCCTCGGGGCAATTGCGCACTAGGTACTCGCCAATCAGGTGGGCGGCTTCCCATCGTTTCGCGTTCGCGTGCAATTCCCAGCGGACCAGAAGAAACAACGGATGCAAGCGCGATTCCGGATTGATCTTCTGCAGCTCCTTTTCCGCGGCAATGGAATCGTTCAATTCAATCCATCCCTGCGCCGCATTGAGATGATGGCAATCGGGCGGCGCCATCGGCGCAATCTTCTGAGTCGGCAAATCGGTTTTGTGCAACATGACTGGGAAGGTTATCGCCTGAGCGGCTGGACTTCACAATCAGGCGCAATACTCGAAGCTGCTTAGGGGAAACCCGTAAAGAAAGCACCAATCACCAATAGCCAGGTACCAAACAAATACGAGTCAGTTGCAGCTTCTTAGCGCTGCCCGGGGAGTGCCGGAGGTCCACCACGGTAGGGTAACCTCGGATAAGCATTCGGGTTCTGTTGCTGCAGGTGTTCCTGTTCCGCCCCCTGGATAATCGGCGTCAGGGGGGTCGGCGGCGATGGCGGTCCGCCTCGCAAGCGATTCACTTCCATCAGCAGGTCTGCCTGTTCCTTGGTCATTGGTGGAAGGGCACCAGTTTCCGTGCGTAAGGGTCGCGACGGAATCGTGCGCATTCCGCTATCGGCCCCAAGGGGACTCGGAAGACCAGCGGTCGAAGTGGGTGTCGCAGTTGCAGTTGTGCCTCCGCCCATCAACGTCACTCCGCCCCCTCCATTCGCGCCGTTTGGCGAGATGACTGTCGGCGCTGAAGCTTGCGGCGCTTGTAACGGCTGCGGCGGGGCGCCCAACGCTGGCGCTTTGTAACCCGGCGCGCCTGGCAATCCTGCCACTCCTGGCCCGCCCGGTATCGGAGTGGACTTGGCAATGTCTGGAAAAGTGATATTCGTTTCCACCCCTGAATTCCGCAACCGCACGGTGCTTTTCACCACATCAATCGCCAGGACCTCCACCGGCCCTTGCCGTTCACCTTCGCGCAGTGGTGGTGGCCGAGTTGGCGTTCCACCGCCCTTGCCGGCGTCTTCGATAATCTCCAATATCACGCGCGGTTCGCCAAACGTGCTCAGGAGACCCGTCATCGTCACCTTTGCCATTGGCACAGGCGGCGCCGTCTGCTCTGGTGGTGGGGGCGGAGGTGGCGGGGGTTTTAGCCCGAAAGGATTCCGATCCACAATCGTGGCATACGGATTCGGGTTCGTGTCGACGTTGGCACAAACCACCACAGTGGCCAAGGCCATGACGGCCATGGCGCACCCGACCCGTTTCAGGCTAAACGGCTGCATCACGCTTACCATACTCGGTTTTAAGATAAACACCACACTTTCCTTTCGGTTGCGCCGACGTTTCTTGGAGGGGCTGCAGCCGAAAGTTGGCATTCTTTAAGCATGCTCAAAGGCCGTTGGACTATATGCCACGCATACTCTTAATCGAAAACGACGTTATCACACGCGAGATTTATAACTCCCTGCTGTGCCAGCACGGCCACGAAGTCACGACTGTTACCGACCTGCGCACCGCCTGGGACAAGCTCCAAAAGGACCCGCCAGACGCCGCCCTGCTTGATCTGGTACTCCCTGATACACATGGACTTGACCTGCTCCGCAATGTCCGCGGCAACAAGAATCTGCGGGACCTGCCCATGATCGTTTACACCAGCCTTTTCAATCCTCCCATCGTCGAGGAAGCCAAAGAAGCCGGGGCGACCCGTGTGTTTGACAAGGCCTACCTCAGCGCTTCCACCCTGATCGACGCCCTGAACGAATGTCTCGTTCCTGGGCAGCAAGCCGCCCAAGCCGTCTCAACTTTGAGAGAAGCTTAGGCGGCCTCAGGTCCTTACTCCTCTTCCCTCGCCCCCGGACCGGCTTTGTTGCCGTAATCGCGATGCGTGAACGACGCGTCCAGTTCGAAATCCAGGATGAGGTGCTCCACCAGACGCCCCTGGTAGAACACCGCGCCCCCGATATTCGTCAATGTCAACTCGACCGCCCATACGTTATCGAATCCCCTGACCCGGCCGCGTGAGTCTTTCGGAAACTTTCCCGGATCGCTCGTATCGATTCCGAAGGCTTGCATGATCGGATACAAGACCGGACTGTGTGAACAGAGCACCGCCCGGCTGCCCAACGGCAGCGTCGCGAGGTAGTTGATCTGAGGCTGTGTCACGGACGACGATGAAGTCCAGCCCGGATCGCATTCCGCAGGTGCGGCAGGTACGTTGATCACGCCGTCGCCAGGCGCTTGATCCACGTCCGTGCCATCTGGCGTTCCGTTCCCGTCCAGGTCGCCGCCGAGACCAGCCGCCAGAGCAATTTTCTCAACTGTCTGCCGCGTCCGAATTTTGTGACTGGCGATCACGTGCGTGAGCGTCCGCGTGATCTTCTTCGCCTCGAACCAGTCGGCCATTGCGGTTGCGCGCACTCGGCCCAGCGGATTCAGCACCTCCTCGCAGCAGGAACCGTCCGCATTGCAGTTGTTAAATGTGACCGTGAAACTCGGATGCGATCCCACCAACTCTGGCACGTC
>Ga0209382_10011716_pt1 | contig 10875 bp, 10 predicted proteins | sample SoiMetdeltSBSDD5_FD_187599 | JGI IMG/M metagenome (GOLD analysis project Ga0209382, IMG submission 187599) | Bulk soil microbial communities from a Populus tree surrounding site in Tennessee, USA - Soil MetaG P. deltoides SBSDD5 (SPAdes) (version 2) | ecosystem: Environmental > Terrestrial >...
AGGAGTCTGGCCAGCCGAGCATCACGTGGCCCGAGTCGGTGGACGAAGCGCTGTCGGTCGGCTGGATCGACGGCATCCGCAAACGGATTGACGACCAGCGCTACAAGATCCGGTTCACGCCGCGGCGCCGCGGCAGCGTGTGGAGCGCGATCAACATCGCGCGCGTGGAGGAGTTGAAGACGGTTACGGGCGGAGCTCACCGCCCGAGTATCCGGCTCTCATATCGGCGATGAGCACGTTCCCGGTCCCGGGAGCCGCCGCGGCGATGAGAGGCGCGGGCATCGATCACGTCGTGCTTCACACGATGCGCTACCAGACCGACCCCACGGAGCTCGTCCGGAACGCCAGGGCCGGTGCCGATTTTCAGCTGATTGGCAGGGTCGGGGGGGACTACCTGTTCAAGGTCATGCCCTTGCCATGATGCTCACCCGGTGGCCTGGAACCTCGCAAGCTCGCCTGATCGCGAGCCTCGTTTGCGCGATCGTGGCGGCCGGCATCTCCGGGGGGTGGATTGCCGAATCGCTGACGGGCATCGCCCCTGGCTTCAGATTCGGGCTGGCCACCGTTGTTTTGACAATCGTGCTCGCAGCAGTGTGTGCGCTGTGGCCAGCCGTGGAATCGCCGGTTTCGACGACACCGTCAGTCGGGCGACGGCCGTCTGCTCTGGCCGCACTCGCCGTCGGAATGTGGCTGTGCGGCAAGGCAGCCAGCTCGATGCTGCCAGCCGTGTTCGCCGGGCGAATCAATGCGTACCAGGCCGACATGCTCGTCGTGATCGATCTGGGCGTCAAACGGTTTCTGGGCGGCGCCAATCCCTACACGATCTATCACGTTCCCTGGGAGGTGCCGCTTCCCTATGGCCCTTACCTGTGGGGCCCCTTCATACTCCCGGTCGTCCTGAACAGTGATCCACGGATGCTGACGCTCATCGCGTGCCTCGTCGTACCGGGCGCATGTATTTGGGCAGCTGTGGTCAGTGCGGAGGCACGCCAATTCCTGGTATGCGGCCTGTTTCTAGCGTTGTGTGCCACGATGTTGATTCATCCGGCATTGCTCGGCTTCTTCACGATCGGGCACACGCAGGTCTCCTGGCCGCTGCTGCTCATCTTCGTCTGGCTGCTCCGGGCCGAACGCTGGACCGCTGCGACGGCGGTGGCGGGTTCCCTCGTCGTCGCAAGGACGACGATGGTGTCGATCGTGCCGGTCCTCCTCATGTTCCTGTGGCGGCGCGGGCTCCTGAGCATTCCGCGGCTCGTGGTGTTGACTGCAGCAGTTGTCATCCCGTTCGCTCCGTTCGCGATCGCCGATCCCCATGCCCTCTGGTACGCCCTCTACGGCAGCTGTCAGAAGGTAATGAAGGGCGTGGTCTGGCCGACGCACGGAGCGCATGACACCATCGGGACGACAGGTCTTCTGCTTCGATATGGCCTGGAGCGGTATGTCGAGATGACTCAGGCGATTGGCATGGTCGTCGTGTACGCGTTCGCGTGGCGGGCCATTCGCCGCGGCGCGCGGCCCGAGCCCTGGCTGATCCTGGCACTTTCGGTCTTTTCAATGACCTCGCTCTGGCCCGTGATTTACGTCCACTTCGATGTCTTCGTGCTTCTCGCGGCGGCACTCGCCGCCACCGTGATGGTGGGGGCACCCTCGGTCCCGGGGCTGCCAACGGTCATGCTGATCCTGGTGACGTCGGTCACTGCGATGGTCATCGGCGCCACCGCACGTCACCAGGGGAGCACGATGCGGGTTGACTTCGGCACTGAATCCGCCACCCCCTTCGTCGAGGGCGGCATGTATCGGAATGGTCTCCACGATGGTCCGCGCACGTATGGCTGGGTTGTGGAAGACGTCGCGACCGTTCGGATTCCACGCGCGTCCCGGTGGAGTGGAACCATTCATCTGGTTGCCAGGGGATGTCTGGTGCCTGGGCAGGTACCGCGCGTCGCCGCGACGCTCAATGGCCACTGGCTGGGGGTCAGGCCCCTGAACGACCGCTGGACAGAGGTGCAGTTCGAGGCGCCCGGCCGATTCTGGTTTCTCGGGGCGAACGAGCTACAGTTTCGTTTTTCCGGACCGCTGTCGCGGGGCAGTGCCACAGCCGGAGTGGCTGGCGATGCCGGCCGCTGCCCTGGAATAGATCTGCTGTTCGTCGACCACCGCAGCGACATCGGAGGGCAGTCGTGACACCAGTCGGGCCGAGGACGCCCATCGCGCTATACACGCGTCTGCTCGAAGCCTGGAACCGGCGTGACGCATTGGCCTTTGCAGCATTGTTCACGGCCGATGGCCACACGGTTGGCTTCGACGGCTCGCAGATGAACGGCCGCGACGAGATCGCGTCCACGCTGAAGGGCATCTTCGAACAGCACCAGACCGCGTCGTACGTGGCGAGTGTCCGCGAGGTCCGCGAGCTCGGGTCCGCTGTGGTGCTCATCCGCGCGGCGGTCGGGATGGTGCCGCCGGGTCAGAACGAGTTGAACCCGGCTGTCAACGCGATCCAGAGCGTCGTCCTGAACGAGGCCGACGGCGCGCTGTGGATCGCGCTGCTGCACAACACTCCGGCCGCATTCCACCAGGATCCCGAGGCCGCTGACGCGCTCACCCGCGAACTGACCGAGGTCCTGCAGAGCGGCCGGGTCGTGCAGGCGCGGTGACCGGCAGCTGGTTTTTCAGCCGACCTGCGCCTGGGGACTGCCAGTCCACAAGCGGCTGACAATCCGGATCACGATCAGGCCGCTGACTGCGAAGATGCCGGTCAGCAGCAGCGCCATGCCGATGCGGCCGTAGAGGAAGTTGCCGACGGCGAACAGCGCCGACCAGATCGCGGTAGAGCCCGCAACCCACCCCAGGAGCGCCATCGGGATGTTCTCGCGTTCGTGCTCGTCGAGCGGCAGCACGCCGGCGCGATCGCGAATCGGCGCCCACCCCGGGCCGAACGGACGAACCTTGCGGTAGAACGCGATGAGCACAGCGTCATCGGTCTGCGGCGCCAGGTAAGCCGCGAGCAGCCAGCAGATGGTCGTCACCGCGACAGTGGTCATGAGCGCGATGTGCGTGCTGAACGTGACGCCGTTCCTGGAGAGGGCCAGCAGAACCAGGGAGATCCCGAACGAGCTGATCATCGCCACGATCTCGCACCAGGCGTTCACGCGCCACCAGAACCAGCGCACCAGGTAGAGCAGCCCGGTGCCGGCTCCGATCTGCAGGATGATGTCGAACGCGTCCTTGGCCGTGTCGAGCAGGTAGACCGTCGCCGACGAGCCCAGGAACAGCAGCAGGGTCACCAGCCGCGCGACCGACACATAGTGCCGTTCCCCGGCATCGCTCTTGACGAACTGGCGGTAGAAGTCGTGAACGAGGTATGAGGCTCCCCAGTTGAGGTGGGTGAGAATCGTCGACGAGTTGGCGGCGATCAATCCGCCTACCATCAGCCCGATGAAGCCGGCCGGCAGGAACTTCAGCATCGCCGGGTAGGCGATGTCGTGCCCGATCAGCGCCGGGTCGACATGAGGCAGCGCGCGCTGGAGGTCCGACAACTCCGGATAGACGATGATCGAGGCCAGGGCCACCAGGATCCACGGCCAGGGCCGGAGCACGTAGTGGGCGACGTTGAAAAACAGCACCGCGCCGAGCGAGTCACGTTCGGACTTCGACGCCAGCATCCGTTGCGCGACGTAGCTGCCGCCGCCAGGCTCGGCCCCTGGATACCAGACCGCCCACCACTGCACGGCCACCGGCATGATGAACACCGCGACGGCAACATCCCAGTTGTTCGAGAAATCCGGGAGAACGCTGAGGTAGTTGATGCCGCCGGGACCAGGCGTCGACGACAGCCTCCCGATCAGCGCGTCGAGCCCGCCGACTTCGGGCGCGTTGACCGCGAAATAGGCCGCCGCAATCACCGCCGACATCTTGATGAAGAACTGAATCATGTCGATGACGAGCACCCCCCAGAGTCCGGAGTGCGCGGCAAAGACGACGTTGAGCACGCCGACGCCGAGCAGGGTCTGCCATCGCTCGAGCCCGAACAGGACGCCGGCGATCTTGCAGGCCGCCAGGTTCACCGTCGCCATGATCATGCAGTTGAAGAACAGGCCCAGATAGACCGCGCGGAAGCCGCGGACCGCGCGGGCGGCACGCCCTGAATAGCGGACCTCGTAGAACTCGAGATCCGTCATCACTCCCGAACGCCGCCACAGCCGCGCGTAGAAGAAGACCGTCGAGACCCCCGTCAGCACGAACGCCCACCACACCCAGTTGCCGGCCACTCCGTTGCGCCGGACGATGTCGGTGACGAGGTTTGGCGTGTCGCTGCTGAACGTGGTCGCGACCATCGAGAGGCCGGCCAGCCACCACGGGACGGCGCGGCCGGATACGAAGAACTCCGACGTGTTCTTGCCGGCGCGATGGCCCAGGAACAAGGCCGGCACGAAGCAGATCAGGAGCGACAGCGCGACGATCACCCAGTCGAGAGGTTGCAGCTGCATGAGATGGTGTGTGTGAGGGTGAACACTATAATGCCGAAGCGGCCGAATCGATTACGCCATGGCTGGACTCAACTGGTTCTGGATCTCGATCATGGCGACCGCGCCCTGGGTGGTCGCGGTGCTGGTCGCCCTGCCCTTCTGGCGGAGCCGCCAGATGACTTTCGGCAGCATCGTCGGCACCGCGGTCATCTTTGGGACCGCCATCGGGCTCATCCTGCGCGAGTACGTCGAGATCGATCGCATCGCGCAAGACTGCCTGGACGCCGGCAGCGTCTGCTTCCCGGAACCGAGCGCGTTCACCCGGTTCGCCATCTATGCCTTCATCGGGCTGCTCGAGGTGTTTGCGCTGTTCATTTTCAGCCTCAAGGTCGAGGAACGCCGCCGGCGGCGCGATTATGCCCCGGAGTGGCAGCGGTGACGCGTTCGGCAGGCCTGAAGGCCTGCGCTACGTGTGTAGGGCAGGGCCTTTAGGCCCTGCCACACCACATTTCTCGATTTACAGAGAACGTGGCTCGTTTACCGACCCGGTAAGAAGAACGCCGCTGTCCGAATCGAAAACCGCCAGATCCCGGCAGATCCGCGCGGTCCCGAATTTGCGGGAGCGGTGCACGTCTTTGAACGGAAGGCCTGCGGTGGTTATCCGGGCCGGGGCGGCTGACGGGAGGGTCGCCGCCCTTTTTTTACAGAATCCGCGTTAGTATCCCGGCGTGTCCAGGTCGGTTCTCGCGATCGTTCTTTTCGGTCTTCTCTCAGCACATCCCGGCGCCCAGAGCTCGGCCCCCTCGCCGCCGGCGCCTGCGCTCCGTCCGCCAACCCGAGCCGACCTGCTCCGCGGCGAGTACGGCCGCTACCGGGCCAATAACGATCTGCTGTCCTATCGTCTCGATCTCCGGGTCGATCCGGATCGAAAGTTCCTCTCGGGCACCAATACCATCCGGTTCAAGATGCTCGCGGATGATACCCGCATTCAGCTCGACCTCTACGACAACCTGGCTATCGACGAAATCCGCCTCGGCGGGACGGCTCTCGAGTACGAACGCGAGCTGAACAGCTTCTTCGTCAAGTTTCCGTCGACGCTGAAAGCCGGGAAGACGTACGCCATCGACGTCCGTTATTCAGGCAGTCCTCGCGAACAGGGCCGGTTCGGCGGCATCGCGTTCAGGAAGGACCCGGACGGCCGGCATTGGATCAACACCGCCTGCGAGGGCGAAGGCGCGAGTATCTGGTGGCCCAACAAGGACCAGTGGCGCGACGAAGTCGAGGAGATGGAGCTGCGCGTGGCGGTCCCGAACGATCTCGTTGATGTCTCGAACGGCAAGTTCGTGGGCAAGACGGATCTCGGCGATGGCTATACCCGATGGGACTGGCACATCCAGTATCCGATCAACAACTACAACGTCTCGCTGAACATCGGAAACTACACCCACTTCGCCGATCGGCTCGGCGACCTGCCGCTCGATTTCTACGTGCTGCCCGGAAGCCTCGAGAAGGCGAAGGTCCAGTTCGCGCAGGCGAAACCGATGATCGAGGCGTTCGAGCGGTTCTTCGGCGAGTATCCGTTCAGGAAGGACGGCTACAAGCTGATCGAGGCGCCGTACTCGGGCATGGAGCACCAGAGCGCGGTCACCTACGGCAATCACTTCGCCAACGGCTACCTGGAGAAGGACTGGACCGGCGTCGGGATCAGCACGAAATTCGACTTCATCATCATCCACGAGAGCGGCCACGAGTGGTTCGGCAATGCGATCTCGGCGGCGGACATCTCCGACATGTGGATTCATGAGGGCTGGACCACCTATCTCGAAGATCTCTACGTCGAGCACATGTTCGGCCGCGAGGACGCGCTGAAGTACATCAACGGCTACAAGTCCAAGGTCCGCAACCGCGAGCCGATCATCACGCAGCGCGGCATCCACCGGTCCCCCTCGCAGGATATGTACTTCAAGGGCGCGCTCTTTCTGCACACGCTGCGCAGTGTCGTGGACGACGACGAGCGCTGGTGGAAGCTGTTGCGCGACCTGTTCCAGCAGTTCAAGTATCAGAACATCATGACCGAGGACCTCGTGCAGTTCTTCAACGCCCGCCTCGGCCGCACGCTCACGCCCCTCTTCGATCAGTATCTCCGGCGAGCGGCACTGCCCACGCTCGAGCTCGCGTTCAACGAGAAGGACGGGACCGTTGCCTATCGGTGGGACGCCGCAGAGCGCGCGTTCTCGATGCCGATCAAAGTGGGCAAGCGAGCTGAGTGGCAGACAATCGTGCCGACCACGGACTGGGCGATCATGCGTTCGCCGGTGGCGAAAGATGAGTTCGAGGTCGCGACCGACCTCTTCTACGTCAACGTCGTCAGGCAATGAACCTGGAGGTAGGTATGACCCGCGTTTGCGCGGCCGCGGTGCTGCTCGGGGTGGCTGCGATCGTGCCGGCGATCACGGTAGCCCAGAAGATGACGCCCGAGGAACTGGTGAAACTGCACGTCCAGGGGCTGACTGCCGGCGTCGTGCCACCGCCGGGACAGGGCCGGGACGTCAAAGGCGCGGTGAACGCCGAGACGCCGGCGAGGGCCGCCGGTCTCCTGCCCGGCACGTTCACGCTGTCGTCGGGCACGACAGGGTCGCGCCTGATCATGCGCTTCGATACCGACCGGTACGAAGGCGAGGCGTTCACGCTCGACGGCGGGAAAGTGGATATCGCGAATGCCGATCCACGGAATGGCTCGCGTTCGGCAATCGGCAATTTCCTTGCACGCAATCTCGTCATCGTGTCGGAAGGGCTCCTCGGAGGGACGCTGAACACGCGCTGGCCGTTGCTGGACATCGCCGGGCGGCGGCCACGCCTGACGTACGATGGGCTGAAAATGCTCGCGGGCCGGGAACTGCACCGGCTGCGCTACCGCGCGAAGGACAAACAGGGAAGTCTCGAGGTCGACCTCTACTTCGACCCGACCACCTACCGGCATGTCGCCAGCGTGTACTCGTCGAGCCAGGCTCAGGCGCTCGGCGCCACGATCGAATCCTCGTCGCAGCAGTCCGATCAGTACTATCGCATCGAGGAACGGTTCGGACGTTTCGAGCAGGTCGGTACGCTGACCCTGCCGAGGTCGTGGAGCATCCGGTTCGAGCGCTCAGGGAACACGGCCAACGAGTGGAAATACGATCTTGCCGTGCAGACCATCGAAGTCACCGGTCCACAGGGCACGCAGGGGGCGGGGTCCCAGCCGTTCATCGAGCCCCGGGCGGCACGGCCATGAATCGCCGCGAATTCGGCCGGACCCTGGCCTCGTATTCGGCGCTCGCGGGCTGGCAAGGAGGCAGGAAGCCGGCGATGGCCGCCGGCGGTGCGCTCACCGACGTCCCGGGCATTCGCGTCGGCCACTTCACCGACAGCCGCCGGCCGACCGGGTGTACCGCCATCCTCTTCGATGGCGCCTATGCCGCCGGCGTGGACTACAACGGTTCCGCGCCCGGCGAATCGCAGGTCGTGATGCTGCAGCCGGTCAGCCCGGTCGATCGCATTCATGCGCTGTATCTGACGGGCGGCGGCATCTTCGCGATCCCGGCCTATGCCGGCGTTCTGCGGTTCCTGGAGGAACGCAAGGTCGGCTTCGACTGGGGCACGCCCGATCTGCGTATCCCGATCGTCGTCACCGCCGTGATCGACGATCTTGCGGTCGGGAATCCTCGGATCCGGCCGGATGCGGAGGCCGCATACAAGGCCTGCGGCGCCGCGGCCACCGGCACGATCGCTGAAGGCAACGTCGGCGCGGGAGCCGGTGCGACCGTAGGGAAGATGCACCGGGCCCGCGGGTTCGGCGGCATGAAAGGCGGCCTTGGGACGGCGAGCATCAAGCTTGGCGATGTGGTGATTGGGGCCCTCGCGGTGGTGAACGCGGCTGGCGACATCCTCGACTGGAAGACCGGAACGACCGTGGCGGGCGCGCGTCGTCCTGATGGCACGATGGCGGACAGCGTCGAGGTGATGCGGGCGGCGCTCACGGAGAAACGGCCTGGCCCGGCGCTGGAAGACAACGCGCTGCGGAGCACGACGCTCGCGGTCGTGGCCACGAACGTCGCGCAGACGAAGACTGCGCTGACCAAGCTGGCGATGATGGCCAACTGCGGTGCCGCCCGCGCCATCCGTCCGTATCACACGACCGGTGACGGCGATCAGCTGTTCGCGATTTCCACCGGCGCTCTCACGCGACCGGATATCGCGCTCACGGTGCTCGGCTCGCTGGCCGCCGATGTGATCGCGGAGGCGATCGTGCGCGGCGTGCGCGCCGCCGAAAGCGTCGAAGGCTGGCCCGGCCTTCGATGAGATTCGAAGCGCTGGCGACCGACTACGACGGCACCATCGCCCACGACGGCATCGTCGATCAACCGACGCTCGACGCCTTGGAGCGCGGCCGCGGCGGCGGGCTCCGATTGATCATGGTCACCGGCCGGGAACTGGACGATCTCTTCAGCGTGTTCCCGCACGCGGCGATGTTCGAGCGGATCGTGGCCGAGAACGGCGCGTCCATCTACGATCCCGCCACGCGCGAAACCGAGTTCATCGGCTCCCCGCCACCGCGCGCATTCATCGAGCGGCTGAGGAACCAGGGTGTACCGGTCTCGATTGGCCATTCCATCATTGCGACCGTGGAGCCGTTCGAGCACCAGGTCCTCGCGGCGATCCACGATCTCGGGCTCGAGTGGCACATCATCTTCAACAAGGGATCGGTGATGGCCCTGCCGGCCGACGTGACCAAGGCGACCGGCCTGGCGCCGGTGCTTGCGGCACTCGGCATCAGCCATCGCCGGACGATTGGGATCGGGGACGCGGAAAACGATCAGGCCTTCCTGCGCGCGTGCGGCCTGGCGGTGGCAGTGGCGAATGCGCTGCCGTCGGTGAAGGAGATGGCGCACGTGGTGACGGCAGGCGCGCGCGGGGCAGGGGTGACGGAGCTCATCGACCGGGCGCTCGCAGGGGACTTCGATGATCTTCCGATCCGGGATCCGGGATCCGGGGTCCGGGGTCCGGACGGGCGGTGGTAACCAGAGGCAACAAACCGCTTGTATGTGGCTCGGTTGCCTCTGAGTGCCACCGGCTCCCGGGGTTCGGAAGGCCGGTGATAACCAGAGGGCAACAAGTCGCTTGTATTTGGCCCAGTTGCCTCTGACTACCACCGGCTCCTGCGGATCCCGGACCCCGGATCCCGGATCCCGATGAGCTACTGCTTGCGATACGCCTTCACCGCCAGATCCGGGAAGTCCGTGAACACGCCATCGACGCCGAGCTGCTGCAGTTGCAGGAACTCTGCACCGACGTCGCCCTTGTAGCCGGCGGGGAGAAACTGCGACTCGGGCCGCACGGTCCACACGTGCACCAGCAGGCCCAGCCGATGTGCGCGCTCCACCAGGTCAGTGGGCGGTTTCAGGGAACCGTCAGGATCAACCGGTACCAGCATTCGCTTCTCTGGCCCGATCCCGTCGGCATAGGCCGCGATGGCCTTCAGCCCATCCTCATCGAATTTCACGGCCGGGCTCAGCAGTTGAATCAGCCGCACCGTCGTCTTTTTTCTGAGCTCGCGGAGATTGCCGGCTTCGAACGACTGGATGAACACCGGCGCTTTGCGATCGTTCCAGCCGTGCTTCGTGAGCGAGGCCAGCAGTTTCTCCTCGAGCGGCAGACCGATACTGCGGAAGTACGTGGGGTGCTTGGTCTCGGGATAGATGCCGACCGGCCCGCCGCGCGCCGTACGCAGCGTCTGCGCGAGCTCGATCACTTCGTCGAAGGTGGGCACGTCGAACCGGCCGTCGAACTCGTGTGAGCGAAACGCGAGGCGCTCGCGCGCGCGCAGCGTCTTGATCTCGGCCAGCGTGAAGTCCTCAGTGAACCAGCCGGTGATCGCCTGGCCATCGATGGTTTTCGTCCGCTTGCGATCGGGAAAGCGCTCGGCGGCGTCGGTCGTCCCGCCGATCTCGTTCTCGTGCCGGGCAATGAGAGTCCCATCCCTGGTCGAGACGAGATCGGGCTCGATGAAGTCTGCGCCCATCCGGACCGCCAGCCGGTAGGACTCGAGGGTGTGCTCGGGCCGATGGCCGCTGGCCCCGCGGTGGCCGATGATCACTGGAACATCCGGCGGAAGCACTGCTGGCGCCGCAAGCGCCAGCAGCAGGATGAACGCGCGCGTCACCACAGCAGCTTGAATCCGAGCTGCAGCTGACGCGGATCGAAGGTCGAGGTAATCGTTCCGAACCCGCCCTGGCTTCGGTTGCCGTTGGGGGCGCGGAAGTTGGTGTGATTGAGCAGGTTGAACGCCTCGAGCCGGAACTCGAACTGCGCCGGCCCGCCGAGTGCCACTCGCTTCGACGCGACGAAATCGAGTCCCCAGAAGTTCGGCCCC
>Ga0209382_10011717_pt1 | contig 10874 bp, 6 predicted proteins | sample SoiMetdeltSBSDD5_FD_187599 | JGI IMG/M metagenome (GOLD analysis project Ga0209382, IMG submission 187599) | Bulk soil microbial communities from a Populus tree surrounding site in Tennessee, USA - Soil MetaG P. deltoides SBSDD5 (SPAdes) (version 2) | ecosystem: Environmental > Terrestrial >...
CCGGATGACGGTGGCGCGGCTGCTGCAGCAAGCGGGATATCACACCGGCCTGGTCGGCAAGTGGCACCTGGGCAGCGATCCCGCCGGCTTCGATTACTGGGAGATCCTTCCCGGACAGGGCGCGTATTTCAGTCCGATCCTGTACACGGCGAGCAGCGAGAAGACCTACACCGATCGCTATGTGACCGACGTCATCACCGATCGAGCGCTCGACTTTCTTCAGAACCGGCCGCGGGGCAAGCCGTTCTTCCTGATGATGCACCACAAGGCCCCGCACCGCCCCTGGGAGCCGACGCCATCGCACGCGGCACGTTTTGCGGCGCAGCGAATCCCCGAACCGGTCACCTTCTGGGACTCGTACGCGACGCGCACCGATGCCTTGCACGAGAACCAGCAGCGGATCGCCGCCGATTTGACGAATCGGGATCTGAAGCTGACGCCGCCTCCGGGGTTGGATCAGGAGCAGCTCACCGAGTGGCGTACGACCAAGCCGCAGTCGGTCACGATCGTTCGCGACGGGCGCGACGTCACGCTCACCGGCGAGCCGCTCGTTCGCTGGAAGTACCAGCGTTACATGCAGGACTACCTTGCGACCGTCCAATCGGTCGACGATAGCGTCGGCCGCGTGCTGGATTATCTCGACCAACATCAGCTCACCCGCAACACGATCGTCGTCTATACGAGCGACCAGGGATTCTTTCTCGGCGATCATGGGCTCTTCGACAAGCGCTTCATGTACGAGGAATCGATCCGCATGCCGTTCCTGGTGCGATGGCCGGCGACGGTCAAGGCTGGAAGCAAAGTCGACGCGATGGCCCTCAACGTCGATTTCGCGCCGACGTTTCTGCAGGCCGCCGGCCTGCCGATTCCGGCCGAGATGCAAGGCCGCAGCCTGGTGCCGGTGCTTCGCGGCCGCGCACCAGCCGACTGGCGAAGCGCGATGTACTACCGCTACTATCACGACCCCGGCGATCACAACACGCGTGCTCACTACGGCGTCCGTACCCGCACGCACAAGCTGATCTACTTCTGGAAGAAGGATCAGTGGGAGTTGTTCGATCTCGTGAAGGATCCGTACGAGCTGCACAACCTGTACGGCGAGCCTGGCCTCGAGGCGATGACCGCGCAACTCCAGGATCTGCTGGCGAAACTGAAACGCGACGTCGCCGACGACGACCGGCTGGCGAACGAACAGCTGCCGAACGGCGTCGATGGTCCCGTGGCCAAGCTGCGCGGCAAGTGACCTGACCCGTTTCGTTCCCGCCTGACGCCTTCTGGTGCGAGGAGGTGTTCGGTGAGGATGATGCGGTGCATGCTGGCCGCGTTGCTCGTGGGGATTTCGTCGCCGGCGCGCGCCCAGAGGATCGAAGCGGGGGCGTTCATCACCTTCGCGTTCCTCGAAGAGATCGGCAGCTCCGACCATCGGGTCGGCACGTCGACGCTCGGCATCGGCGGCCGCGCGGCCTGGCGTCTGGCGCCGTTCGTCGACATCGACGGAGAGCTGGTGATTCATCCCAACGCCGGCGTGCAGGGATACAAAGTCCAGGGCGCCGCCGGCGCGAAGGCCGGCGTTCGATGGTCTCGCCTCGGCGCATTCGTCAAGGCCAGACCGGGCTTCCTCTATTTTTCGAAGGATCCGTTCGGCGTCGGAGTGGCCGACGTCCTGCCGCGGACCCGCTGGGCTCGCAGCTTCGATCCGGCAATCGACGTCGGCGGCGTGGTCGAGTACTACACCACACGCGGGATGATCGTCCGCTTCGATCTCGGCGACACCATCGTCAGGTACCACGCCCGCACGGTGACGGTGTCGTCATTTCTGCCGCCGCGACGAGTCGGGGGCTTCACGACACGCAACCGGCAATGGAGCCTGGGTCTGGCGAAGCGGTTTTGACTGGACGAGTTCGACCATCCGCAAGCATTCTGACGCTATGATGTGAGCCGAATGGGGGTTGTCGCGTTCGCGCTCGTGATCGTGGTGGGCGGTATTCTCCTGATGAGAGCCGCGATTCAGCAGTTCGCCTGCCCGTTCTGCGGCGGCCCGATCAAGCGCGCGTTCCAGAAGATGCGGTGCACCCAGTGCGGCCGGCTGTTCTTCTTGTGGCAAGCCAAGCGACGCTAGCTTCCGGCTTCAGCCGGAAGAACCCACGCTTTAGCCGGAAGAACCTATTCACCCCGCAACACTTCGATCGGATTCACGCACGCCGCGCGCCGAGCGGGAATGTAGCTGGCCGCGAGCGCCGACGCGACCAGCGCCGCCGCCGCGATCGCGAGCGTCGGCGGATCCCACGCCTGGACGTCATACAACAGGCGACGTAACGACACTGCGGCGGCGACGGCGGCGATGGCGCCGAGCACGGCACCGATCACCACGATCCGCGACGCTTCTCCCAGAATCAGTCGGTACACCGACTGGCGCGGTGCGCCCAGCGCCATGCGCACACCGATCTCGCGAGTCCGTTGTCCAACCGAGTACGCCACCACTCCGTACAGCCCGACGTTGCTGAGGACGAAGGCGATGACGGCGAAGCCGCCGATCAGCCATGCTATCGACCTATTCAGCGACGTCGATGGCAACCGCTCCGCGCGCTGCCTCATCGTCACCGCCCGGCCGACCATCGCGTCAGGCGCGACCTCACGAATCGCCTGCCCGAGCGTCGAGTAGAAGGTGCTGTCAGGGCGTGCCATTCGGACCACCATGGCAAACGTGGTGTTGTCGAATGGCACGTACGCGCTCGGATGCACGGGCGTTTCAGGTGGACCGTCCTTGATGTCGCCAATCACGCCGACGATCTCACGCCGCGGCGATTCGGCGCTGCCGAACGCAATCGACTGCCCAATCGCATCCTCATCGGGAAAATATCTGCGCGCGGCGCTCTGGTTGATGATGATCACGGGCGCGACCGAGGAGACCTCTTCCTCGGTGAAATAACGGCCGCGCACCAGCCTGGTCTCGAGGGTCTGGAAGTACGCCGCGCTCACGCGCCGCACCGGCCAACTCACCTTCAACTGATCGGCCGGCGCGCGGCCAAGCACCCAGAAGGTCGACGTCGGCGCCAGGGCGACGCCAAGCGGCAACTGATCGGCGTACCCCGTGGACTCCACGCCGGGCAGCGCCGAGACGCGTGCAGTGATACGGCGGGCCAGATCGCCTGTTTGACCGACCTTCGCCGCGCCGGCGGCATCCTTCAACGACACCGGCGTCACCGAAACAACAGCAAGGCCTTGCGCGTTGAAGCCTGTGTCGACGCTCAGCAGTCGATAGAGGCTCTTGCCAAGGAGCCCGGCACCCGCGAGCAAGACCATGGCCACGGCCAGCTCCACGACCACGAGCGGCGCGCCGAAACGGCGCCAATGCGTTCCCGCGAACCCGCGCCCATCGTGGTAAAGGGTTGATGCGTCCGCGGCCATCGAGACCCGAGCGGCAGGTACGAGGGCGAACAGCGCCGCGGCGCCAAGCGACACGATGGCGGCAAACGTCAACACGCGGCCGTTGAGCCCAGCGGTTTGCAAGTAGGGCATCCGGCTGATCATGTCAGCGGTGAGCAGACCCGTGAGAAGAGAGGTGGCCCAACGCGCGACCACGAGGCCGCCCACCGTTCCAATGGCCGTCAGGACCAATGCTTCGGTCGCAAACTGCCCCAGCACGCGAGAAGACGACGCACCGAGTGCTTGCCGGACGCCGAGCTCGCGCGCGCGCGCGTCGGAGCGGGCAAGCAGCAGGCTGACGATGTTGACGCAGGCGATTACCAGGAGCAGCGCGGCGCCGCCGAGCAGCATGAAGAGCACCGGACGAACGTTGCCGAGCATCACCTCGCGCAGCGGGACGATCTTCGCAACCGCTTCGTCAGGGTGGTCCTTCGGGTAGCGGCGGCGCATCTCCGCGAGCATCGCGGTGGCGTCGGCGGCAGCGCTCGAGACCGTCGATCCAGGGGTGAGTCGGCCGATGACTTCCAGACTCTGGCAGGTCCTGACGTTCCAGCACGCCTGGGGACCGCGGATCGTGGCCCAGAACTCCGCATGCTCGGCGAGCGTGAAATGAAAGTCCTGAGGAAGAACGCCGACAATCACGTGCGGCTCGGCGGCGGCGAGCCACGGCGACTGCAGCGTCACTGTCTGTCCGAGCACATCCGGGCTTCCGCCGAAGCGTGACTGCCACGCGCTGTACGACAGCATCGCGGCCGCTGGCGCGGTCAATCCCTCTTCGCGATCGTCGAACTCGCGTCCGATGACAGGGGTCACGCCCAGGGTGCGGAAGAAGCCGCTGGTCACGCGCAGTCCCGAAACGCGCTGAGGCCCTGACGGCGTCATCATGGTGAAGCCGGCGCGGACATCGTAGCCGGCGAGCGACTCGAACGACCGACTTCGCGTCGACCACTCGCGCCAGTCAATCAGGTTGAGGTACGAGACCGCGCCCCGCGGCTGGTGCGGAGCAGACGCCGGCCCCGTGGCGAAGAGGGTGACGACGCGCGACGGATCGCGGTAGGGCAGCGGTCTGATCAACGCCGCATCCACGAAGCCGAAGATCGCCACACTGCCGGCGATGCCCAGCGTCAGGACGGTGATGGCGGTGACGGCAAAGCCGCGATGCCTGAGCAGCTGGCGTATGGCGAAGCGAAGGTCCTGTCGGCGGTGATCGATGAAGGTTACGTGGCGCATGTCCCGGCATCCTTCCTTGGCCTGCTCGACGCCGCCGAACGCCCGCAAGGCGAAGTAGCGGGCCTGCTCGTGCGTCATGCCTTTCGCCATCTCCGCTTCGATGCGGCGCTCGAGATGGTCGCGAATCTCATCGTCCAGATCCTGCTCGACGCGGGTGCGCCGCAGCAGCGAACGAACGCGCAGCGGGACGATCGAGAGCCAGCGCAGCAGGGAGAGCATCTCGCCTCGGTTACCGAGGGTAGCACAGGGAGAGCCACGGTGCCAACGGGCCACGGTGCCCTAGTGCGGAACGTGCCACGGGGCTAAGGTGCCAGGGTGCTGAAGAGGGACTAGTCCCGGGAGACGAGGGCGGCGAAGTCGTCGTAGCGGATCGAGAGGCGCTGGTGGAAAGCGCGATCGAACGGCTCTCCTTGGGCGAGATCCTTGAGCAGCAAGACGACCGCCGGGGCGCCGCGATCCTCGATCAGGCGGCGAACGGCGCGGGCCGAGGTGGCATACGCGAGTTGCGCGTCGTCAGGGGACAGACCAATGAAACTCCGGTGCAGTTTCGAGAGCGCGGGCCGCTCGTCGCCGCGCGGCAGCGTCGACTCCAGATGGCGCGTTCCGGCCGGCTCGAGCGCGGTCGCGAGCCCTTCATTCACCCACGCCGGCACCGCCCGTCCGCCGAGCGCGGTGACAACCGCATGCACAAGCTCGTGCGACAGCAGGCGATCGAGCTCGTTCGTGTCCTCGAGCGCCGCGGCGAGCGGCACGCGGATACGGCCGTCGAACGCGGCAATCGACCACGAGGCCAGGCGCGTGATCTCGGCGTACTGTTCGCGGGTATAGAGGACCACGGTGATCGGCTGCGACGGTTCGACGCCGAGCAGCGCCGCGATCCGTGCGTCGGCCTTCTCGAGCCGCTCGAGGATCGTCCGCGCCAGCGGTTCGTCGCTTGGCGACTCGAACTGCGCGACGAAGTGGCGGGACGCCACCGTGCGAAAGCGGTTCTGCAGCGCCAGTTCTTTACGCCAGCCGTCGAGCTGCTGCCGCAGCTCGCGGCTCAACGACGAGCGCTGCGCCATCGCGTCGTAGACGGCAATCGCCTCGATCAGCTTGCCGGATCGGTAGTGCAGATCCGCGAGCCACGTCGCCGCGGGGACGAAGTCGGGGTTGCGCGTGAGCGCGCACTCGAATCGATCGCGCGCCACCTGATCGCGCCCGAGCATGAACGCGGCGACGCCCGCGCCGAAGCAGAGGCTCGCGTCGTTCGGGCGAAGCGCCGCCGCCTTCGTAAAGGCGTCGAGCGCATCGCCGAAGTGTTGTGTCTCGATGGCCACGATGCCGCTGCGGGCCAGCGTGACCGCATCTTCAGCGGCGGCACACGGCTGAGCCGCCGTCAGAATTGTCAGCATCACGAGCGCCGGTGCGGGCGGAAGTCGGAGCGCCAGGGTGCTGCGAAAGTGTGCAAGAAGAACTCCGGCCCCCGATGACATAAAGTTGCCGCGAACATGGTGAATTCTCAAAGGAATTCGCGCATTCGGTCGTCGCAAGGGTCCACAAAAGTCGCCCTCAGGGAGGTCAAACCTTCATGGTTTGCTATCTTCCACGGTGATGGTTGCCGAGCCGCGAGCGGCGCATCATCCGTCGCTGTCCGAAAGCGTTCATGTCTGGCCGCTTCACCTGACGGCTTCGACATCGACGGCCGAGATCCTGACGTCGTATCTCGATCAGGAAGAACGGGCCCGTGCCGCCCGGATCCAGGTCGACGATGGACGGCGACGATTCGTCCTCGGACGAGGCGCCCTCCGGTTGATGCTCGGTCGCTATCTGAAGCTTCGACCCTCGGACGTCGTGTTCGCGTATGGCGAGCGCGGGAAGCCCGGGCTGGCCGGCTCGAATCTCTGCTTCAACTACTCGGCGTCCGGCAGTGTGGCGGTGATGGCTTTTTGTATCGGCACCGACATCGGCATCGATGTCGAGGAGGTGCGGACCATCGATCAGCCACTGGACATCGCGTCGAGATACTTTCACCCGCTCGAGGTTCGCGAGCTGGCCGCCACGAGCGCCACCGAGCGCGACGTCGCATTCCTCCGCTTGTGGACGTGCAAGGAGGCGGTGGTGAAGGCCGCCGGCCTCGGCCTTTCGATGCCCCTGGACAGTTTTTGTCTGACCGACTTCTCGTCTGGCAACGCTCGCCTGGCTCATCGTCCCGACGCGACGCTGGATCGGAGTGGGAACTCTGCGACGTCTCGTTGCCGCGAGACTACGTCGCCGCCCTGGCGTACCGTCGCCCGAGCCGCGCGATTGCACGAGAGCCCGTGCGCACGCTCGACGAGGTAGTCGCCCCAAGAACCTAACGAGTTTCTAACCTCAGCGACAGGACTGTTCGACCGGCTCCGCCTAGGATGCGATCGAGGAGCGCTGGCGATGGTCGACACACGGAGAGACTTCACTGGACGAGTGGCAATCATTACGGGGGGAACCACGGGAATCGGGTTGGCGGTTGCGCGCGCGGTGGTGCGTGCGGGGGGCAGCGTGGCCATCGCCGGGCGGAACGGCGATCGGGGAGCGGCAGCGGCGGCGCTTGCCGCGGCCGGGACCGGCCGGGCGTTGTTCGTGCGGACCGACGTCTCGCGCGGCGGCGACGTCGAGGCGCTGTTTCGGCGCACGATCGACGTCTACGGTGGCGTCGATTTTCTGTTCAACAACGCGGGCGTCGAACACCGCACCGATGCCGCCGGCGCCCCGGCTGGCGACGGCGACGTTGACGGCGCGCTCGACGACCTGCTCGGCATCAATGTCAAAGGCCTGCTGCTGTGCCTCGACGCCGCCATGACGCGATTCGCCGCGCAGCGCCGCGGCGTGATCGTCAACACCGCGGCATCGATTGGCACTACCTTGCCCTGCGCGCGGGCGATTGCGTTTGGAGCGACCAAGGCGGCGGTGTTGAGCGTCACGCGCGCCGCGGCCGCCCATCTCACCGGTCATCACGTATCCGTGTTCGCGGTATGCCCGTGGATTACCGATACGCCGATGATCGATCGCCTGTCGAACCACGATCCCGCCGCGAAGGCCCGGCTGGCCGCCCTCAATCCCAGCGGCCGCATCGTCCAGCCCGGTGAGATTGCGGCGGTCGTGCTGGCCATGTTCTCGGGCGCCCTGGGGCTCGAGAGCGGCGAAGCGGTCCTCGTCGACAGCGGCGGCGTGCTGCAGACGATTGCGGCGATGCGGCCGGGCCCGGTGCTGCGCTTCAGCGAGGCGAGCTGGTCGCACTGACTTCCGGCTGAAGCCGGAAGCCACAAGATCACAAATCGCGTGGCTTCCGCCTTTAGGCGGAAGTCTGCCGTCCACTGGTCAACGTTCGCGAGATCTGGCCGGGGTGCTTCGGAGCGCGCGCGCGATCGCCGTCGCGTCGGCGGTGATGATAGCTGTGGCCCTGGTAGCCGCCTGGCTCCCGGCTCTCCGCGCGGCGCGTGTCAGTCCGATCGTGGCCCTGCGCGAGGGCTGAGCTCTTTCGTCCCACCGGGACATCGTCCATCGCGCGGAGAAGTGCTAGCATCTCGGCCGTGCAGCACACATCTTTCCTCCGATGCGCGGCGGTGTTCGCGATCCTCCTTGCGGTGCCCGGAGCGCTCACGCTCAGTGGCCGGCAGACGGCGGCGAACCAGGCCTTGCCCCGAACCGTCCAGCTTACGCCGGCTGACGCGACACGAATGGCCGCCGAGGCGCGCAAGAGCGTTTCCGTCGAACTCTTTCCCGGGTTGGAGCTGAGCCTGTGGGCGCCCCAGTCGCTCACGACCGACCCGGTCTCCCTCGAATTCGACGAGACCGGCACGCTGTTCGTCACCAGCACCAACCGCGTCGACTCGCCGCTCGACATTCGCGGACACCCGACCTGGGTGCCGACCGTGCACACCTTGAAGACGGTCGCCGATCTGCGCGCGTTCTACGCCAAGGAACTGGCGCCGGAGCGCAGCGCGCAGAACGCCAGCTGGCTGCCGGATCTGAACAAGGACGGCTCGCACGATCTTCGCGACCTTGCCGAGCTGAAGGATCGCGTCTACCGCGTGCAGGACACCAACGGCGACGGTGTCGCCGATTCCTCGCGCATCATCGTCGAAGGCTTCAACGCCGATCCGACTTATGACGTTGTCGGCGGTCTGCTGTACGACAAGGGTGATCTGATCTTCGGGATGGCCCCGGGCGTGTGGCGGTTGAAAGACGACAACGGCGACGGATCGATCGATCGCCAGATCGTGATCAGCGAAGGCTACAGCACCCATCCCGCGTTCGGCGGCCACGGCATCTCGGGTGTGACCATGGGACCGGACGGACGCCTCTACTGGGAAGTCGGCGACATCGGGCTTGACGTCGTCGACAAGAGCGGCAAGCGCTGGTCGTACCCGAATCAGGGCGCGGTGATGCGGTCGGAGCCGGATGGCTCCGGCTTCGAGGTGTTCGCCACCGGCATTCGCAACCTGCAGGAGTTTTCGTTCGACGAGTACGGAAACCTGATCAGCGTCGACAACGACGGCGATCATCAAGGCGAGACCGAGCGCGTCGTCTACATTCCGAATGGCTCGGACAGCGGCTGGCGGTCGAACTGGCAGTACGGCAAGTACACCGACACGCGCAACAACCGCTACAACGTGTGGATGGACGAGAACATGTTCAAGCCACGGTTCCCGGGCCAGGCGGCGCACATCGTACCGCCCGTTGCCGCCTATCACTCGGGGCCGTCGGGCATGGTGTACAACCCGGGCACCGCGCTGTCCGACGATTGGAAGAACACCTTTTTCGTCACCAGCTTTCCCGGCGCCGCTTCGAACGCGCGCGTCTACGGTTTCACCTTGAAGCCAGAGGGCGCCGGGTTCTCGCTCGGCACGGATCGCGTCCTGGTGCGCGGCATCCTCACCGTCGGGTTGAAGTTCGGCCCTGACGGCGCGTTGTATCTCGCCGACTGGATCACCGGGTGGAATTCGAAGAACCAAGGCCGGGTCTGGAAGGTCGACGCGCCGGCGGCCGCATCGAACCCAATCCGCGCCGAGGTGCGCAAGCTGATCGCCGACAAGTTCGACACCAAGACGTTGACGGAGGTCAGCGGTCTGCTCGGCCACGTCGACCTGCGGATCAGGCAAAAGGCGCAGTTCGAGCTGGTGCGTCGTGGTGATCCTCAGCCGCTCGCCGCCGGGTTCAAGAGTCAGCACAAGCTGGCGCGGGTACACGCGATCTGGGGTGTCGGCCAGATGGCACGCCGCGACGCGAAGCACGCTGCCCTGTTGATCCCATTGCTCGCCGACGCCGACGACGAGATTCGCGCCCAGGCCGCGAAGATGTTGGGCGACGTCCGTTACGAGCCAGCCGGCAAGCAGCTGCTGCCGCTCTTGAAGGACTCCGCTCCCCGCCCGCGATTCTTCGCCGCCGAAGCGCTGGGGCGGATCGCGTTCAAGGCGGGCCACGCGGCCATCGTCGAGATGCTCGCGGCCAACGACGACAAAGACGTCCTGCTGCGCCACTCGGGCGCGCTCGCGTTGTCGCGGATTGGCGATGCCGCGGCCCTCGCCCAACTGTCGACGCATCCCTCGAAAGGCGTTCGCATCGCGGCCATCGTGGCGCTGCGTCGTCTGCGTCATGCCGACACGGCGCGGTTCCTGGCCGACGCCGACCCCGAGGTCGTGCTCGAAGCGGCACGCGCGATCAATGACGATGGCGGGATCGAGGCGGCACTGCCGTCCCTGGCGCGAGTGCTCGAGGGTCCGCAGGCGAAGGCCGCAACCGCCGATTCGCTGCTTCGGCGTGCGATCAGCGCCAATCTCCGGACCGGCGACGCCGCCGCGGTAACGCGGCTGGCGGCGTTTGCCGCCGACGCGGCGCGGCCCGAGCCGATGCGCGTCGAAGCGATCGCCGTGCTGGGCGTGTTCACGTCGCCGTCACCGATGGATCGCGTCGATGGCTACTACATCGGGCAGGCGAAGCCGCGTGAGTCGGCGGGCGCGCAAGAGGCGATTCTCAAACTGCTCGCCGCCAACGCGCCGGCGAGCGTGCCGGTGAAGGTGGCGCTGGCCGAAGCGGCCGGCCGCCTCGGCGCGCAAGGCGCGGCGCCGACGCTGCTGGCGCAACTCAAGAGCGACCAGGCGCCGCCGGTCCGGATTGCGTCGCTGCAGGCCTTGCAGGCGCTCAAGGTCGCCAACATGGACGAGGTGATGAAGCTTGCGGTCGCGGACGAGAACAGCGAT
>Ga0209382_10011718_pt1 | contig 10874 bp, 8 predicted proteins | sample SoiMetdeltSBSDD5_FD_187599 | JGI IMG/M metagenome (GOLD analysis project Ga0209382, IMG submission 187599) | Bulk soil microbial communities from a Populus tree surrounding site in Tennessee, USA - Soil MetaG P. deltoides SBSDD5 (SPAdes) (version 2) | ecosystem: Environmental > Terrestrial >...
CCCGAAGGATTGACCGCGAGCCGGTATCCCTCGGCGCTGACGCAGATCATCCCGCCCTTCTCGCTGATCCACGTCGCGATGGTGCACGACTATTACATCCATCGTGGCGACTCGGCGTTCGTACGCGAGCGACTGGCTGGAGTGCGTGGCATTCTCGACTGGTACGCGCGGCACGTGGACAATACCGGGATGCTGGGACCGATGCCGCACTGGAACTACGTGGACTGGACGCGTCCATGGGCGCGCGGCGTGCCGCCGGGCGCGGACAACGGTCACTCGACGACCATCAGCTTGTTGTACGCGTATGCGCTGCGGCGCGCCGCGGAGCTGGAGGAGGGCGTCGGGATGCGAGGCGCAGGGGAAGCGTATCGTGCGAGAGCAGCGAGCGTGCTTGCCGCAGTGCGCTCTCGCGCGTGGGACGCGAGACGAATGCTGTTCAGGGATTCGCCAGACACCATCTCGTACAGCCAGCAGACGAACGTGCTGGCGATACTCACCGACGCCGCGCCGGAAGCGGAGCAGCGCGCGCTGATGGAGCGTGTACTATCCGACACCACCCTCACGCAGGCGTCGTACTACTTCGGCTTCTATGTATTGGAAGCGCTGCGCAAGGCGGGGTTGGGGGATCGGTACGTCGAGCAACTGGCGCCGTGGCAGACCATGCTGCGGCTCGGGCTGACGTCAGCGCCGGAGAATCCCGAGCCCACGCGATCGGACACGCATGCGTGGGCCGCGCATCCCAACTATGGATTGCTGGCGACCGTGCTGGGCGTGCGGCCGGCGAGCGCAGGATTCAGGAGGGTGTTGATTGCGCCGTCGCTGGGTCCGTTGCGTCGGGCTGAAGGTCGCATTCCGCATCCGCTCGGAGATATCGACGTGAAGTTCGAGCGCGACGGAGAGCGCGGGTTGCGGGCTGAGATCACGTTGCCTGCGGGCATGGTTGGCGCGCTCGAATGGCAGGGGCAGCGACGCGATTTACGCGGTGGGCGGCAGGTCATTCGACTGTAGCCCGCCTGTCATCCCGAGCGAGCGTCAGCCGGGTGCCCGCTTGCGGGCGCGTGAGGGATCCGGGCGCCCTCTGGGCGTCCGTACCTTGTGGCGGGCTACCAGTACCGCAGACTAGATCCCTCGACTCCCTCATCGCCCGCTTCGCGGGCACCCGGCTCGGTCGCTCGGGATGACAATGGCTCAGGGCCGCTTTGCGGTCTTCTGGACTCCCGCGTTATGCGACGCCGAGTGAGCGTACCCGCTTTGCACCGGCAGCATGACGTGCGCGATCGGCGTGCCAGCGAACATCACGTACGGTCCATATGTGCTCGGCTGCGTCGGTAGCCCCTCGAGCAGCGTCGCGTCCGGGTAGAGGATCATGATGTGCGGGCCCGCGTGATGCCACTGGTTGGTCGGGGTGGGAGCGCTCGCCGTCGGGTCGATGTTGCTTCCCTCCGCATCGCTGGTGAGCATGTAGGCGTAGCCGACGCGAGTGACCTTGGGCACTTGCCCCGCGAAGTGGCCCGCCACCGCATCGTGGAAGGTCGCGTCCATACACATGGGATCGTTGCCCGGTGTCGTGAGGTTATCCGGCAAACAGACCCACCCGTTCGTGCCTTGCCGCAGCAGCGCCAGGCCTTCGCCTTCCTTCGCAGGCCAGTCCTTGACGCTCGCGTTGCGTGTGACCTCTTCGGGTGCCGCGGTCAGCGCATTCGCAATCTTCGCTTGCCGAGAGGCCGCTGCCGTGACGCTCTGCGCGTCCACGCCTTCGGCGGTGATGGATCCCAGCACGACCGCGATGGATAACACTCCACAACACAGGATCGGCCTGGGCCAAACCGCGGCGTGTCGTGGGCCACCAGTGACACTCAGCAACGGCCGCGAATCGACGGATGCCGTTCCGGATGCGCCGATAGGTGTCGAAGAATCGGCTTCGGTTTGCTCGGTCCCCGTGTTAGTCCGTGTCAGAGAGCGACGGTGGCTCGAGAATACGCCCGCATCGCCGATGGTAGTGAGAAGGTGAAACACAATCGCCTCCGGTCGGTGTGTGACAGGAGGGTACGACGCTGGAGCGTGCGGCGCGTCGCGAGATCGGGTCATCTCCCCATCGAGAAATCGATGGCCGAAATCGGCCATCGTCGGTATCCTAGAGACCGATCTGAGGTGAAGAGTCAATGAATCGCTCTGCTCTCGTTTTTGCGGCCGTGACGTGCATCGTCGCGGCGAACCGTGGTTCCGCACAGACGGCCGATTGGCTGGAACCATTCCCGGCCTTCCGCATCGCCGGGAATCTCTATTACGTCGGCAGCAAGGGGCTCGCGAGTTACCTGATCACGACGCCGCAGGGCCACATCCTCATCAACAGTGATCTCGAAGCCAGCGTGCCGCTTCTCCAGACGAGCGTTACGCAGTTGGGCTTCAAGTTCGGCGACGTGAAGATCCTGTTGATCAGTCACGCCCACTGGGACCACGTCGCCGGCAGCGCGAAGGTAAAGGAGTTGACCGGCGCGAGCTACATGGTCATGGAGGGTGATGTTCCCGTCATCGAATCCGGTGGCAAGACTGATTTCCAATACGGCCGTGACCCGGAGATGCAGTACCGCCCGGTGCGTGTCGATCGTGTGCTGCGCGACGGTGACAAGGTCACGTTAGGTGATGCCGTGCTCGTGGCGCATCTCACGCCGGGCCACACGAAAGGCACCACAACCTGGTCCCTCGTGGTCCGGGACGGCGACAAGACGTTCAACGCGGTGATCATTGGAAGCCCGAACGTCAACCCGGGCTACAAGCTCGTCGACAACGCAACTTATCCCACCATCGCGCAGGACTACGAGCGAACCTTTCGCGTCTTGAAGTCCCTCCCGTGTGATCTCTTCCTCGGCGCGCACGGTTCGTACTTCGAGCTCGACATCAAGTACGCTCGATTGCGAGCGCGGGCGCGCGAGGCGTTCGTCGACAGGCAAGGCTGCGCTGCGTTCGTCAGGCAAAAGGAGCAGGAGTTCCGATCCGAGCTGGCAAGGCAGGTTGCTGCGAAATCCGCGCGCTGAGCGCCCAGTGGACTGAGTGGAAGGTGTTGCTAGCTGGCGGGCTAGGCCGATATGGCAGAATTGCCATAACGGGTTTCGCACTCGCCGGCACCGGTCGGGTGCCTATGGCAATTCTGCCATACAGGCCGTGCCCGCCTGCTAGCAACACCTAGCAACCACTCCACTAGCTTCGCCCCCGCGCGCGGTTTCTCGTCGTGATCAGCACGACGCCGTTTACGCCCTGCGCGCCATACACCGCAGTTTCGGTTGGAGTCTTCAGGACACTGATCTGTTCAATGTCCTCGGGCTTGAACCAGTCGATGCCGCGGTGCGGCTCGACCCACATGGGCGCGCCGTCAATGACGTACAGCGGCTCGCCACGACCCACCAAGCCACTCTGAATCCGGACCATGAACCCGCCGCTGCGTGTGGTCACGAGATCCACACCCGGAAAGGGCCTCGCGGCTGGGACAGGCTCGCGCGGATTCGACGCCGTTCGATGACAACCACCAAGTGTCAGCAGTGTAGCGGCGCACGCGAGCGCGCCGGCGACACGCCGTAACGAATTGCAGGAAGGGGTCGGCGACACTATTCCTCCCGGTTCAGGGCGAAGGACGCTGTTGCTTCTCCCTTTCCGAAACGGAATTGCGAGCGGGAACGGCTCATTCGGCTTGCTGGACGTACTCGGCGCACGTATGCTCGGGGCCGGCCGCGAGGTACTCATGACGCCCGCTCCATCCGAGATAACGGTCCTGCTGAAGCGATGGAGCGCGGGCGACGAGGGCGCTCGGGATCAACTCATCCCGCTCGTGTACGAGCGGCTACGCGAGTTGGCCCACCAGCGATTGCGTGACGCCGCCGGTGACTCGCTCAACACGACCGCTCTGGTACACGAGGTGTATCTGCGGCTGGTCGACGCCTCTCACGTCGATCTCCCCGACCGCGCGCGGTTCCTCGCGCTCGCGTCGACTGTCATGCGGAATCTGCTCGTCGACCGGGCTCGGGCGCGCCTGGCGGCAAAGCGCGGCGGCGGCGAGGCCCCGCTGGAACTGAACGAGATGCTCCTGGTCTCGGACCAGAATCTCGAGCGCGAGACGGAGCTGCACGAAGCCCTCACGCGACTGGCAGCTGTCAACGCGCGACAGAGCCTCCTGCTGCAGTACTGCTACTTCGGTGGCATGACGCTCGAGGAAAGTGCCTCGGCCGTGGGGGTATCGTTGGCCACGGCCAAGCGAGAGCTACGTGTGGCGCGAACGTGGCTCGCATCGCAGCTGCGGAGCGAACCCCTACCGTGACTACGGGCGCGACACGCCGTCGAGCGCCTCCTGATGCACTTTCCGGACGAGCGCCGAGACGAGCGCGCGGAAGCGCGGGTCCGGCTCGGTGGCGTTAGGTGTGTAGAGTCGGCCGATCGAGTCGACATTTACGACCGCCTGCACCTCGGCCAGAGGTACGACGCCGCGCTGCAGGGCGGCGTGCACCTGTGAGATGATCGACGCGAACAGCTCGCCCGTCAGCTTCAGATAGGCTTTGTCACGGAACGCGGGCCCCTGACCGGGGACGACGATCCCGGCGTCCAGCTGCTCGAGCCCGCGAAGGCTGTTGAGCCACGGCGTGATCGCGTACGAGTTCGTCGTCCACGGCGGCGGGCCGTTTCCCTCCTCCTGCGTGGCCAGCGCATCGCCCATCACGAGGATCTTCTCGGCGGGCAGGTACAGCACGGTCGAGCCAGTCGCGTCGCCAGTGACACTGATGAGGCGGAACTCGCGCCGGCCGCTCCAGAGCACGAGCGTGTCGCGATACGCGATCGTCGGCAGCACGCGCGGGATCGCTGCGACCTCGGCGGCAAATGCTGCGGTCTCGGCAATGTCCGTTTCCATGCGGCGCCGGGCGTCCGCAGTGAGCGGCGAGCCGTCGCGCTGCTTGCCCGACATCACCATGGAATCCAGCGCCGCACGCTGACGTGTCACGGAAGCATTGAGACCGTCGGCGAAGAATCGCGATCCCATCCGACTCATGTAGCCACGCGTCTCGGTCGTGGCAATGACCTGCAGTCCGGGGAACGCCTTCGCGTACTCATCGTTCCCGGACCAGTGGTCCTGATGCCAGTGCGAGTTGATCAGCGTCCGCACCGGCTTCGGCGTGATCTTCCGGATCTCGGCGATCACCATGCGAGCCGTCCGCGGCCGCGTGTTGCTGTCGAAGACCGTGACGTCCTGATCGTTGACGATCACGACGACGTTCGTGGCGGTCCAGCGGTCGAGTGCGGACGGTGCACGGAAGAGGTAGATGCCTTCGCCCAGGACTTCCCGGATGAGCGTCGTATCCGGCGGCGTCATGGCGGTCGCCGACCGCGCTGGTGCGAGCAGCCCGGCGCAGAGAACGAGCGACCCGATGGCGTTGAAAGCGATGCGAAGCATGGTGTTGGCTCAGCGAAGTCGTTAGGTGCGGTGCCGGCTGGTCGCTTGAGCATTGGCGTCGGCCCGGATTGCCGAAAGTCCGTTTCCGCGAAACGTGACGAACGCCCGACGAAATGCCGGATTGCTCTGTCGAACGGAGGGACGAACGGTCGGGTGTGGGTCGCGACGAGAACTACTGGAGCAGCCGCTGGCGTGCTGCCTGCGCCACCGCGGCCGCGCGCGACGAAACGTTGAGCTTCCTCAGGATGTTCGAGACGTGCCGGTGCACGGTGTGCTCGCTCAGTCGCAGTCGCCTGGCGATCGCCTTGTCGCCCGCGCCCTCGGCGACGAGTCGCAGCACGTCCATCTCACGCGCTGACAAGGTCGATGGTGCCGCGAGCCCCCGGCGCCGAGCGCCACCGGTGAGTGTGCGCATGAGCTCTCTCGCGTGACGCGCGTCGAGCGATGCCCCCATCTGCTCGAGCAACTCGGCCGCTGCGCCCGCTTCGGTGAGCGCGCTCGCACGTCTGCCGAGTGCGTCGAGAACCTTCGCCAGGTCGACGCGCGCATGCGCGAGCTCGTACTGCTCGCCACCAGCTTCGTATTGCGCGATGGCTTCCTCGAGCGCGTGGCGAGCCTCGACGAGCTGGTCGGCTGCCGCGAGCAACACGCCGTGTGCCGCGTTGGCCGCGGCGCGAAACGGCTCCGTGCCAACGGCATCGCCGATCGACCGTAGTTCGTCGACCATCCGTTGCGCGTCGTCGAACCGTTTCGCGCGGGCGTACGCGCGCGTGCACAACTCCAGCGCACGAATTCGCTCGTGGTTGAGCGCGAGCGGAATGCGTCGCAGGAGGCCTTCGAGCAGATCGATCGCCTCGGGCAGTCGATCGAGCTCGAGCGCGAGCTCCGCGCGTCCGAGCACGGCGCGCGGGTGTGCTCCCATCTGCTGGAAAAGTGCCTCTGCCTCGTCGAGCCGGCCCTGGCGCCGCCGGAGCTCGCCCATGCGGACGATCGCGCCGCGCACGAGCGCAGGGCGGTGCGCTTTTGCGTGACGCATCGCCGCTTCGAGCTCGGCGTCGGCGGCGGCGAGCTCGCCGCGCGACATGAGAATCGAAGCATATTGCGTGCGGCAGATGACGAAGAACCCACCCATCCGCCATCGGTCGGCAAGCACTCGCACGCGCTCGCACCATTGTGCCGCGCGTGCGTAGTCGCGCACCTGCTCGCAGGCGTAGATGAGAATGCAGCACGCGGTCGCGATGAGGTTCGGGTCGCGCAGCTCGCCGGCCACCGCAGCCGTCGTCGCTTCGTCGAGATGGCTCATTCCCTCCGCGACCTGCCCTTCGGTCACGAGCGCCAGTCCTTCGACGGACAGCGCGATCATCTCGATGTCGACGGCGCCGCACTGCCGGCTGACGGCGATGGACTCATGACAGAGACGATGCGCCGTGACCGGGTCGTTCTGGGCACGGAGCGCCAACTGCGCGCGAAACGCGAGCAGCAGTGCGCCTTCGGCTGACGGCTCCGCGATCTCGCCGAGGATGCTCTGCGCTCGCTGGATCCAGCCATTGGCGATCGCGGGGTCGCCGCGGAACTCCATGACATCGCTCGCGAGCCACACGGCGCATCGTACGGCGCCGCGGGCATCGTGCGCCTCGCGGTACAGGCGGAACGCCTCCTCGCGCGCGTCGAGGGAGGCCTCGGCCTGGTCGAGGTACGACGTGGCAATGGCGAGCCCTTCCCACGCTTCGGCCGACGGTGCCGCACGAATCGCGCGGTCGAAGCGTATACGCGCGTCCTCCCAGTCGCCGCGGGTGAGGGCGGCGTGGGCGTCGTCCAGTGTGGACGCGCGAGACCGGGTCGACACCCTTCGACTCGGGCGGCGGTGTTGGGGCCTGGCCACGGTCCCAAATAAGGAAACCTCGCCGTTCGGCGCCAGTCTGGTCTATGTGACCGCAGCGGTCGAAACCGGGTAATGCCAGTTGGCGGCCGGATGAGCGCCCGCCGCGCCGCGAGGCTCGCCCGACTAACGACCTCTCGGGAATTGGCGCACTCAAGGAGAAGCACCACAATGATACGCGGACGTTCCTTCTCGTCGGTTGCCGCGGCCGGCGTGCTCGTTTTGGCGACACTTGTCGCCTGCGACAGCGATGATGTTGTTGGCCTTCCGGATGGTGCTGTGGAAGTCGTGCTGGCCTTCGACGGCTTCCCACAGGACACCATGCGCATCGCGATCAGCGACACCGCGGCCATTCGGCTGGCGCGCGAGTACGTGAACACCGGGCAGGGGCCGAAGTTGCCGATCGGGCGCATCGTGCTCGGTGCCGGTCTCGACCCGCGCTATCCGTTCCACTTCGAGCCCGCGTCCGTTCAGTTCGCGGATGTGGCGATGGAGGTGTGCGATGGGGCGCCGATGCGTACGGAGAGCGCGGTGCTGGAGTTCATGCGTGGCGCGACGGGCGAGCTGAATCCCACATCCGCAACGTGGTGCCCGTGGGCGGGCTACCCGATCGAGGTTCGCTGAGTTCGGTGGAGGGCAAATTGGGGTGAGACTCGAATTAGCGTTTCCCCGGAAATTGGGGTCAGACACCAATTACCCCAACACTACTCGGGAACTCTGACTCACTGGGTAATTGGTGTCTGACCCCAATTTCCCGCTAATTCGAGTCTCACCCCAATTTGCCGCAGGCTACCGGCGTTATGTGCGCACCAGTGCAGCGGCACCGACCTCTCGGCGCGGAGCTGACGCCGCGCCGTTTCCGGCGTCGCGTCGCTCCCCAACCTGCTGCCGCCACATCGCGTAGTACAACCCCTTCGCGTCGACGAGCTCCTCATGTCGACCCGTCTCGGCGATGCGGCCGCGCTCGAGCACGTAGATGCGATCCGCATGCATAACGGTCGAGAGCCGGTGCGCGATCATCACCGTGAGGACGTTGCTCCTTGACGAAACCGCGCGCATCGTCCGACCGATCTCCTCCTCGGTGAGCGAGTCGAGCGCCGACGTCGCCTCGTCAAAAACGAGCAGGTGCGGACGGCGGAGCAGGGCGCGCGCGATCGAGAGTCGCTGCTTCTCACCGCCCGAGATCTTCATCCCGCCTTCGCCGATCACCGTATCGAGACCCCGATCGGCTCGCTGCAGCAGGGAGTGCGCGGCGGCACGGTGCAGCACGTCGAGGCACTCGTCGTCGCTCGCGTCGGGCTTCACGAACTTGAGGTTCTCGCGGATTGTGCCCGAAAAGAGCTGCGTGTCCTGCGTGACGAGCCCGATACGCTCGCGGAACTCGTCGAGGTCGACTTCAGTGCTCTCGATACCATTATAGAGCACGCGACCGGCCTTGGGCGCGTACAGGCCGACCAGGAGCTTCACGAGTGTGGTCTTCCCGGCGCCGGACGGGCCGACGAACGCGACGGTCTCCCCGCGCTCCACGCGGAACGACACGTCGCTCAGCGCCGGCGTCGAGGCCGTCTGGTGTGTGAAGCTCACGTCGCGGAACTCGAGCACCTCGAGGTCGGGGACGTTCACCGGCTTCGACGGCTTTGGGTCCGGCGGCGTATCGAGAATGGTCTTGAAGTTTGCGAGGGACGCTTCGGTCTCGCGGTAGACGTTGATGACGTTCCCGAGCTCCTGCAGGGGGCCGAAAATGAAGAACGAGTAGATGAGCAGCGCAAAGAACTGCCCGACCGAGATCTCCTGGCGGAAGATCAGGAAGAGCATGAGGAACAGGATCGTCGTGCGCATGAAGTTCACGGCGGTGCCCTGAACGAAGCTGAGCGACCGCAGATAGCGCACTTTCTTCAGCTCGAGCTTGAGGATCTTGTCGGTGGTCGAGTTGAGCCGCTTGACTTCCTGATCCGTGAGCCCGAGGCTCTTCACGAGCTCAATGTTTCTGAGCGACTCCGTCGTCGCACCCGCCAGCGCGGTCGTCTCGGCTACGATCACCTTCTGCAGCGTCTTGATCTTGCGGCTCAGGACCGAGCTCAGGCCGCCGAGGAGCGGGATGGTGAGCAGGAACGCGGGCGCGATGGCCCAGTGAACCTTTGCGGCGTAGATGACGACGAAGACGGTCCCGACGATCGTCGTGAAGACGATGTTGACGAACGCGGCGATGAACCGTTCGGAGTCGGTGCGGGCCTTCTGCAGCTTACCTAACGTCTCACCGCTGCGCTGATCCTCGAACACCTGATAGGGCAGCGCGAGGGAGTGACGGATGCCGTCGGAGTAGAGCTGCGCGCCGAGCCGCTGGGTGATGACGTTGACGAAGTAGTCCTGGAAGTTCTTCGCGACGCGTGAGACGAACGCCACACCAACGGCAGCGCCGAGGAGGAGCAGCACCCCGCGCATGAACTCGCCGGTGGTATACTGGTCGTACTTCGTCGCGTATCGATCGATGATGTGTCGGAAGATCAGCGGGTCGAGCAGCGAGAAGACCTGGTTGACCGCCGCGAGGAAGAGCGCGAAGAGAATGAGCAGCCGGTGCTGCTTCAGGTAGCCGAGGAGGATGCGCATAGATTCAAGATACTCGACCTCAACCTGTCACAAATCAGCATGGAATACCGACCGTTAGGTGGGTCCGGCCTCAAGGTGCCTGTGCTCAGCTTCGGGACCGCCACGTTCGGTGGTGGCTCCGAATTCTATCGCGCGTGGGGCAGCACCGACGTCGCCGAGGCGAAGCGCCTGGTCGACCTGTGTCTCGAGGCCGGTCTCACGTTCTTCGATACGGCGAACTCGTATTCCACCGGACGTGCGGAGGAGATTCTCGGCGCGGCCATCGCGGGGCGTCGAGCCGAGCTGCTGCTTGCCACGAAGGCGACGTTCCCGCTGGGGGACGGCCCTAACGAACTCGGCTCCTCCCGTCATTTCCTGCGTCGTGCGTGCGAGGACAGCCTGCGACGGCTCGGTACAGATCACATCGATTTGTACTACATGCACACGTTCGACACCACGACGCCCGTGGACGAAACGCTGCGCACGCTGGAGGATCTCGTCCGGAACGGGAAGATCACGTACATCGGCTGCTCGAACTTCGCCGGGTGGCATCTGATGAAGTCGCTCTCCGTCTCGGAGCGGTACGGCTGGTCGCGTTATGTGGTGCACCAGGCGTACTACTCGCTCGCGGCGCGCGATTACGAATGGGAGCTCATGCCGCTCGCGCTCGATCAGAAGGTGGGGACCGTTGTCTGGAGCCCGCTGTCCGGTGGCGCGCTGACGGGGAAGATTCGCCGCGGCCAGCCGGTGCCGGAAGGCACGCGCTCCGCGCAGCTCGGGCTGGAACGCGCGGGCGACATCGCACGGCTGTATCGCATCGTCGACGAGCTCGACGCGGTGGCGACGGACGCGGGGAAGACGATTTCGCAAGTGGCGCTCAACTGGGTGCTGCAGCGCCCGACGGTCGTGAACATCGTGCTCGGGGCGCGGAACGAAACGCAGTTGAAGGAGAACCTCGGCGCGATCGGCTGGAGG
>Ga0209382_10011719_pt1 | contig 10874 bp, 8 predicted proteins | sample SoiMetdeltSBSDD5_FD_187599 | JGI IMG/M metagenome (GOLD analysis project Ga0209382, IMG submission 187599) | Bulk soil microbial communities from a Populus tree surrounding site in Tennessee, USA - Soil MetaG P. deltoides SBSDD5 (SPAdes) (version 2) | ecosystem: Environmental > Terrestrial >...
GAACGTCGCGCATCTCAAGACGCTCAGCGGCGCCGCCTTCGACAAGGCGTACGTCGATCACGAGGTCGCGTATCACCAGCAGGTCCTCGACGCCGTCGACAAGACGCTGATCCCCGGTGCGAAGAACGAGGAGCTGAAGGCGCTGCTCGTGAAGGTCCGGCCGGCGTTCGTCGCGCACCTCGAGAAGGCGCGGTCGATTCAGTCGTCGTTGAAATAGGCCTTGGGATGAGAACGTGTTGGATCGCGTTGGCAGGGGCGGTGTCGGGCGCGATGTCGTGAGCGTCCGACACGCTCCATCCCACCATGAAGGGCACGATCGTCGTCAAGTAATGCCGCTACTTGCCGCCAGCCGCGGCTTCAACTTTCGCGTCCACAGGACGGATTCGACCGAGTGCTTCGAGCGATGCACGCTCGGAGCGATCGGCGGCGCGAAGCGCCACCATGTTCGACTTGCGCAGCGCGTCGGCACGCAAACGCCAGCTCTCGTCGCGCAGTCGGAAGTACTCTTCGGCGTCGGCAACCAACGGCCGATGCTCAGCCGGCACGCCGCTCACGGCTTTGAGCCGCGCTTGTGCCTGCCGCAGCTCCGGCACGATTTTCTGCGTGATCACCTTCTCGAGCGCCTGGGCAGTGAGGGCGCCGTTCCTGAACTGGACCACGGCCTTGTCGTAGGCTCCGGCCGTGCTCGTTTCGAGCGCGACGACGCGAGCGATTTCGGGGCGCACGTCGGCAATGCCACGCAGCATTGCCGCCGAGGCCACGACAATCACCGCGGTGACGCCAAGTGCCGCCGCCGCTTGCAAGGGTGGTGTGACCTGTTCTGCCGAGCGTCGTGCGAACAGCAGCCCGCAGAGGATTCCCGCCAGTAGTGCAGTGATCTCCGGCGTGCCGAGCCCGCTGGCGAGCATGTACAGAGCGAACAACCCAGCGGCTGGTGCCATGCGCCTCAGCGTCTCCATCGGGATGAACGCGGCCTCGGACGTCGTCGCCGGCGCCGGCTCGGTTGCCGGTGCGCCGCGATCCTCGAGCGGTGCGACGCTGCCGCGCAGGTTCAGCGTTTCCTGCGCGGTGGACTGATCCGGCGCGATCGACTCTGACACCGTGCCCTGCTTCCGTTGCAGCACGTTCCAGAGCACCGTCGATCCCAACAACCCATAGACGCCAAGTACTGCTGCACCCGCGCCAGCGTTCAAGTCCATCGGGTAGCTCGAGACCCGCTCCAGGCTGCCGAGCAGCCCGGCGCTCACGTAAACGACGGCGATTGCCGCTGGACCAAGCAAGCGTTCGAGCGTAATCCCGACCTGTGCGATGCCGACCGTCATCATGACCACGTGAACGAAGCCGGCGTGAACGAACAGCGACGTCGCCAGACGCCACCACTCGCCGTTCGAGGTCCGCGGGCCGAAGCTCGCGCCCCAATCGATCAGCAGCGAGGGATCGGCAAACGAGCGGCTGCTGAGCAGCATGCCCGTGAACACCAGCAGGTTGATCCCGATGACCGCCGGTACGAAGAGCGGCTTCGGCGTCCGGGACCTGAGTAAGGCGCGGAACGGTTCGTCGCGCGGAAGCACTTTGACGGCCGCGTCGTTCGCAATCCAGTACTTGGTCTCGACGGACCGCCATACCTTCAACCGTTCCTCGGGCGTCATCACGTACACCGCGTAGCCGGCGACGAACAGTATGACGAGCCAGGTCGTGAACACAGCCTCTCCTCTCGAAGCTCAACCGGGGGACTTTCTCAGATAGAGTCTTCAGGCAGGTCAAGACGTGTGCCATTGACCGCGCGGATTCGCCCGCAATTCGCGAGTGTGCGCCGTGCGCGGCCGGCAGCGGATTTCAGGACTTGGAGACGAGAGACGAGGATGTAATGCAGTTCACGAAGACCATTACTGCCGTGGACGCGCACGCGGCCGGCATGCACGGCCGCGTCGTCGTCGGCGGCGTGGGCGCGTTGAACGTGCCCGGCCGGACGATGTTCGAGAAGAAACGCTATCTCGAGCAGCATCAGGACGACTTCCGCAAGCTGATGCTGCGCGAGCCACGCGGCAATCCGGCGGCAATGGTCAACCTGGTGCTGCCGCCCACCAATCCCGCGGCGGACGCCGGCGTAGTCATCATGGAGCAGTCGGAGTACTACCCGTCGATGTCGGGCAGCAATGTGATGTGCGTTACTACCGTGCTGCTCGAGTGCGGCATCGTGACGATGACCGAGCCGCAGTCGGCGCTCACCCTCGAAACGCCCGCCGGCCTCGTGTCGGTGATCGCGGAGTGCCGCGGCGGCCGTGTGCTCGGCGTGACGATCACCAACGTTCCGTGCTTCGCGCCCCGTCTGGACGTGCCGATCGAGCTCGCTGATGTCGGGACGGTGACGATTGACATCGGCTACGGCGGAATGTTCTACGCCATTGCCGACGGGGCCCGTCTTGGGTTCAGACTCACGCCCGACGAGGGAGCCGACATCGTCGAGATTGGCGAGCGCCTGCGCGATGCGGCGCGCGAGCAGGTGTCGATCGCGCATCCCGACAACCCGCAGATCAACCAGATCGAGGGAACGCTCTTTCACGGACCGCCGCACGATCCGGGCAACTCCAGCCGCAGCGCCGTGGTCGTGCCTTCTCCCGTTCGGCGCAGTCGGCACACGCGGGCGATTCTCGATCGTTCACCGTGCGGCACGGGCACCTCGGCGCAACTGGCGACCCGTCACGCGCGGGGGCAGGTGAAGATCGGCGACGAGCTGCGGCAGGAAGGGATTCTGGGAACCGTCTTCGTCGCCCGCGCGCTCGAGTTCGGCCAGGTCGGCGATCACGCCGCGGTCGTGCCGACGATCCGCGGCCGCGCCTGGATCACGAGCTTCAGCCAGTACGTGCTGGCGCCCGACGATCCGTTTCCCGAAGGATTCACCGTGGGTGATGTGTGGCCGAGCTGACAACCATCCGCCTCGCAACCGCCGACGACCAGCCGGTCTTGACCGAGCTCGCGTGGCGCCTGACCGCCTTCACGCTGCCCTCCTGGCGCAAGCCCGAGCACATCGCCGACGCGGACGGGAGGGAGATGATGGCGGCCATCCGTGCGGGATTGGCTGCGAACGAGGTGTTCATCGCCGAGCGCAGCGGCGTTGCGGTCGGCTGCCTCCACATGCTGGAGGACGTCGACTTCTTCGGCGCGAAACATGCCCACATTTCCGTAGTCGCGACGGCCGCCGACGCGGAGGGCAGCGGCATCGGACGGGCGTTGATGGAGCACGCCGAAATGTGGGCGAGGCAGCGTGGGCACACGCTGCTGACGTTGAACGTGTTTGCCGGCAACGAGCGGGCGCGGCGATTCTACGACCGCGTGGGATATGCGCCGGAGATCATCAAATATGTGAAGTCATTGAAGGTGTGATCAATCCCACCTACCCTTCGGCTCGCAGCGTCGTGCATGGATCGACTCGCGAGGCGCGGCGGGCCGGGAAGTAGCTGGCGAAGGCCGCGGCGGCGGCAACGAGCATGACGCCGGCGACGAACGACCAGCCGTCGAAGATCGAGACATTGCCGGCCCTCAGCGGCAGGGTCGCATCGAGCAGCGTCAGCGCCGAGTACGTGAACAGCAGGCCAACGGCGATCCCGATGCCGACCACGCGCGCCGACTGACGCATCATCAGCGACACCACGCCACGCGCAGTCGCGCCGAGCGCCATCCGGATGCCGATCTCGCGCGTGCGTTGGCCGAGGACGTACATCAAGAGCCCGTAGAGTCCCGAGATGCTGAGGGCGAGCGCGACCAGCCCCAAGAGCGATCCGATCCACGACGCAATGCGCAACGGGTAGAGCAGAACCTCGCGGATTTCCGTGAGCGTCACCACCTCGAACGCCGCCCGGTTGACGTCCACGCGCTCGAGCAGGCGTGACAGGTGCTCCTGTTCGGCGGCGTTCGCCTCCATCCGCCGCACCAGCAGCGCTCCAGCGTGCGCGCCATCACGCGAGGTGGGAAGGTAGACGATCGCTGGATCGACACCCTGGTACGGCATGCCGGTGACGACGTCCTTGGCGACGCCGATGATGGTGACGTCGGAGTATCCCTTCAACGCATCGGCCTGACTGTCACCTTGCGGCGCGAGCCGCAGCACGCTGCCAATCGGGTCGGCACCTGGCCAGAACAGTCGCGCGGTCCGCTCGCTCACGATGCCGACCGGCCCTTCGGCCTGCGCGTCGGCTGCTGAAAAAGACCGCCCGCGCTCGATGGGAATGCGCAGCAGCGGGAAATACTCGGGCGACACGAACATGTAGGCGGTGGTATGGGTGTCGGGATTGCCGGCCGCCGCGGCGCCGATCGATCCCAGCCCGCCGAAGAGCGGATTGCTGCTCGTCACGGCGATGTTCGCGGCCCCGGCCTCCGCCTCCAGCGCCCGCGCGGCCCTTGGAATCCTCTCCGACCCCATTCCCCGTTCGTTGATCGAGAACACGCCGCTCGCGTCGAATCCGAGGTCAGTCGCGGCAACCGTCACGCCGTTGCGCGCGAGCGTCGCCGCGGCGACCAGCAGAATCAGCGACACGGTGACCTGGCCGACGACGAGCAGGTTGCGGAGGATGCCGCTTCGCAGCCGTGGAGCAACATCGCCGCGGAGCGCGCTGGTCAGCCGCAGTCTGGTGGCCTGCAGCGCCGGCAGCAGCGCGCAGAGCACGACGGCAATCGCGGCAACCGCAAGCGCGAAGCCGAAGACGCGCAAGTCGAGATCGAGCGGCGCCACTCGCATCAGCTGCGCCATCGTCGGCGGCAAGGTGCCGAAGAAGGCCGCGCGGCCGGCGGGCAGTACCACCGCGGCGATGGCGAGGCCCGCCGCGCCAGCCAACAGGGCGATCATCGTGGCTTCCGTCAGGAGCTGCCGGACGATCCGGCCGCGGCTCGCGCCGACCGACAGGCGGATGCCGATCTCACGCTGGCGTCCGAGCGCGCGGGCCAGCATCACGCTCGAGACGTTGGCGCACGCCGCGACCAACACCAGACCGAAGGCGGCGAAGATCGGCGAAAGGATGGCCAGCAGCTCGAAGGTCAACGGGTTGGGCGTGGCGCGGGGTGCCAGCTCCGCACGCACCGACGACGAGTTGACGGCCCGCCTGCCGGCCGCGTCGGCGGTTGCGACGCCGATCATGAACGGCGTGAGCGCGTGGTTGGCGTGCACCGCGGTGACGTCGCGGCGGAGCCGGGCGAAGATGGTCAGCTCGCGCGGCTGCGGCGCGCGGAACAGGTCGGTCGTGGTGAGCGCCGGCAACATCGTGATCGGCAGCCACGCGTCGAGCGGCGCGTCGTCCAGTCCCGAGAACTCCGGCCGCATGATGCCGACGATTTCAATCTGCTGGCCGTGGATGTCCACTCGCCGGCCGAGCACCTGCGGATCGCGATCGAAGAGCATCGCCCAGCCATGGTCGCTCAGCACGGCGACCGGAGCGCTGCCCGGCACCGCCGCATCGAACTCGGCGAGCGAGCGGCCGAGCCTGATCCGAGGCCGCAGCGTTTCGAAGTAGTTGCCCGACACGAAGGCCGCGTAAAGGCGCCGGCCGCCAACGGCGAGCATCTGGAAGCGGTGTGCCACTGCGCCGTCGAGAACGTCATGACGTGTGCGCGCCTCTTCGTACTCGCGCCACGTGAATTGCGCGCCGCCGTCGTCGGGGCCGTGCCGCCATGCGAGCTGGTACACGCTGTGGGGATCGGGGATCGCAAACGGCCGGAGTACATAGACGTTGAACACCGCGAATACGACGGTGACGAGGCTGAGCGCGACCGCCAGCGTGAGGACCGTACTGGCGACGAAGCCTCGGCTGCGCCAGAGCGTGCGAACGGCGTAACGGACGTCTTGCCGAAGCTGCTCGACCCAGACGAAGCGGCGGGCTTCGTAGAAGTGTTCTTCGGCGGTGGTGACGTTGCCGAACGCACGCCGCGCGCGGTGGCGTGCGTCGACGGGATCCACACCCTCACCGATCAGGCGGTCGACCTCGAGGTCGATGTGCGACTGGATTTCGTTGTGGAAATCACGATCGGTGCGCCGGACACGAGACCACCACTGCCGGGTCGACATACGACCCATGCTATGCGGGCCTCGGGTCGAAGGTCAACCCAAGCCGGCTAGCGCCGAGCGTATTCGGTCGTCTTCCCGTCGGCGGTGAACGCGATGATGGAGTACGGCCGGGGATTCGGTCCTTCCATGCCCGGCGATCCGATTGGCATCCCCGGCACGGCAATGCCGGCAATCTTCGGCCGCTCTTTCAGCATCTTCTGCACGAGGTCCACCGGGACGTGTCCCTCGACCAGGTAGTTGCCGATCACCGCGGTATGACAGGTGCGCAGCTGCGCCGGCACACGCTGACGTTCCGGGACTGACTCGAGATCTTGCTGCGGCTCGCGCGTGACCTTGAAGCCCGCCTTCTGCATGTGCTCGACCCAGATGCCGCAACACCCGCAGGTCGGACGCAAGTACACCTTGACCTCGGGCGTGGGCGCTGGCTTCGCGGCGGGTTTCGCGGCCGGGGCTGCCGGCTTGTTCTGCGGCTGGGCCGCGAGGCTGGCGAGACCAGCCGCGAGTACGACGGCGAGCGCGAGCGTCGAGCGTGTGCGAGTCATCAGCCGATCATACCCTGACGTGAGGTGGCCGTCGGCGATGCCGCCGGTCACGTCCGAGACGCGTCGTGGTCGCTCGTCAACCAGCGCGGCATCTCGATGTGCCAGTGGATCGCGGCCGCACGGATGCCGAAGATCAGCGTTCCCGCGGCCAGCCCGACCGGCTGATGGTGCGCCCCCAGATTCCGCAACACCACGTAGAGGGTGCAGCCGATGAGCACCGGCGTCGCGTAGATGTCTCGCGACATCAGCAGTGTCGGCCGGCCGGCGAGCACGTCGCGAACCAGGCCGCCGCCGATGCTGGTCAATACGCCCATCATCACCGCCACCACCGGGCTGAGGCCGAGCCCGAGGACCTTTTCGGTGGCGACGACCGCGAAGAGGGCGGTGCCGAGCCCATCGAGGTAGAGCAGCAGGGTATAGGTGCTGACGAACGATCGGCTGGCGAAGAACGCGATCAGCGCGGCGGCCAACGCCACCCAGACGTAGTTCAGATCGGTCAACCAGAAGACCGGCGCGGCGATGACGAGATCGCGAATCGTGCCGCCGCCGAGCGAGGTCACGCCGCCGAGCACGACCGCGCCGAAGACGTCGAGCCCGCGCCGGTTCACGGCCAGCACCCCGGTGACCGCGAACACCGCGGTGCCGATCATCTGCAACTCGTAGAGCGGCACGGCGGGCATGGTCTTGGGGTCAGATCTTGTATTTCAACATTCGACCGATTGCAAAATGTTGAAATCCAAGATCTGACCCCTCAGTGGGCCCAGGATTGATACAGCGTCCGCAGGCGGGTCACCGTCGCGCGCGCTTCACGGCCTTCCAGGCCGGGCCCGTCTTTCAGGACGCGCTCGGCCGCGCGCAGCATTGCTTCGGCCTCCTCGAACCGACGCTCGCCCGTGAGCGCCGCGCCCAGCAGGCTCTGGGTCGTCGCGGCGCGCCAATCGTCCGCGCCGTACAAGCGCAGGCGCACGTCGAGCGAACGCCGGAGCAGGGGCTCGGCGCTCGAGGCGTCGCCCTTCGCCAGATAAATCCGCGCGAGATTGGTGCGGTACAGCGCGACCGCGCCGCTGTCGTCGCCTTGCGCGGGGATCGCCAGCGCCAAGGCCTCGTCCATGGCGGCGATGGCCTCGGGATAGCGCTTCTGCTCGCGCAACGGATAGGCGAGGTTGTTCAATGTGACCGCGAGCTGAGGATGCGATGGACCGAACGTGCGACGGCGGATCGCGAGCGCCTCACGAAACAGCGCTTCCGCGGCGGCATAGTCGCCGCGATCGAAGATCGCGAGCGCGAGGTTGGACATCGCCGACGTGACGTTCGGATGCGAATCGCCGAGCGTGCGCCGGCTGATCGCCAGGCTGTCGCGCAGCAGCGCTTCGGCGCCGGCGAGGTCGCCGCGCTGGCGCAGCCGCAGCCCGAGATCGCCCATCGTGGTCGCGGTCTCGCGATGCTCGGTGCCGAACACCGCGCGCCGCATCGCCAGCGCCTCTCGCGCCAGCGCCTCGGCGCGGTCGGCCTGACCGAGATCCTCGAGCGAGCGCCCGAGCTCCGACAGCGTGACGGCGACGTCTTTGTGCGGCTCTCCGAGCAGACGGCGGCGCATCGCCAGCGCTTCCTCCAGCAGTCTCACTGAACCGGCCGCATCACCGCTCCTGCGCAGCAGCACGCCGAGGTCGTTCAGCGTCTGCGCCACGCGCGGATGGTCGGGGTGGCCGGCGCCCCGGCCCAGGACCAGCGCGCGGTCGAGGAGTGGACGCGCCCGGTCGTTGAACCCGAGCCGCTCGTAGACGCGGCCGATGGCCGTCAACATCTCGCTGAGGACTTCGGGTTCCCCCGCCAGCTCCTTTGGCAGCCGCTCGGCGCCCGCGTCGAGCACATCGCGCACGCTCGGGTCCGGCTTGTCGCGGTAGGGATCCGCGCCGGTCAGCAATTCCGTCATGAGCTCGCTGACCGTGGCCGCCTTGACCGCTTCGATCCGCGCTCGATCGCGCTCGGCGGCGAGCCGCGACGTGTAGAAGATCACCAGCGCGCCGATCGCGACCGTCACCGTCAGCGCGGCCGCCACCCCGGCGGCATGGCGCCGCACGAATTTGGCCGACCGGTAGGCCAGCGTGTCGGGGCGGGCGGCGATCGGTTCGTTGGCCAGATAGCGCCGGACGTCATCGGCCAGCGCCAGCACCGAGGAATAGCGCTCGCTGGCGTTCTTCTTGAGCGCGGTGGCGACGATGGTGTCGAGATCGCCGCGCAGCAGCCGCCGCAGCCGATCGGGGGTCGAGGCGCGGCGCGCGGCATTGGTCGTCAGCGCATCCGACGCCGCGGCGCGCGTCGGCGCGTCGGCAGGCTCGGCGTTCGGCAGCATCACCGCATCCGACAAGCGCGGCGGATCGGTGTCGACGATGGCCTTCACGAGATCGGCGGGCGATCGCAGGCTCGAGCCCGCCGGATGCTGACCGCCGAGCAGCACGTACAACAACACGCCGAGCGAGTAGACGTCGGTGGCGGTGGTGACGGGACTGCCGGTGACCTGCTCGGGAGCGGCGAACTCCGGCGTCAACGCCGCCACTCCCTCGCGCGTCAAGCTCGCCGCCGCCGGCTGGGCGTCGTCGTCGAGCAGTTTGGCGATGCCGAAATCCAGGAGCTTCACGCGCCCGTCGCTGCTCACGAGCACGTTCGAAGGTTTGAGATCGCGATGGACGACCAGATTGGCGTGGGCGTGCGCCACCGCGGCCAGCACGTCGAGAAACAGCCGCAGCCGCGCGTCGATGCCCAGCTGACGCTGGTCGCAATAGCGATCGATCGGCTGGCCGTCGACATACTCCAGCACCAGATAGGGCTGGCTGTTGCTGGCGACGCCCGCATCGATCAGTCGCGCGATGTTCGGGTGGGTGAGGCGCGCGAGCATGCTGCCTTCACGGACGAAGCGCTCTTCGCCGCGCGCCGGCCCGGGGCCGATCAACGCGGGATTGAGCAGCTTGACCGCGGCGCGTCCTTCGAAGCGGCCGTCGCAGCGCTCCGCCAGCCAGACACTGCCCATACCGCCGTGACCGATCGGCTCGATCAGCCGATAGGCGCCGACGACATGGCCGGCGAGCGGCAGTGGCGCGTGCGCGGTCATCGCGCTGTCTTCGAGAAAGCCTTCGGCGTGGGCGGCATCGCGCGACTCGAGCAGCAGCTCGAGATCGGCGACCAGCGCCGGCTCCTCGTCGCGCAGCGTGGCCAGCCAGGCCCGCCGCTGATCGTCGTCGAGGTCGATCGCGCGATCGAGGTACGGACCGATGGCGCGCCAGCGGTCTTTATCGAGCGGACCCGTAGGTTGGCTTCGCTGCAGGCTCAAGGTCAGGACTCAGGGCTTCGGAGTTCAGGACAGCGCGCGGCCGTCGCGAAGGACGCCGTGCAGATAGATGCGCGCCTTTTCCCACTGACGCTGCACCGTCCGTTCGGACACCCCGCGCATCGCCGCGATCTCCGCGAACGAGAAGCCGCAGAAAAACTTGAGATCGACGACTTCCGCCAGCGCCGCATCGATGGCCGACAGCTGATCGAGCGCGTCGCTGAGTTCCGTCAAGGCGCGTTCCTGCGCTACGCCGTCGCTGATGCTGGTTTCGAGCGTGGTCATCTCGAACTGGCCGCCGCGCTTTTGCGCACGGCGATGACGGATGTAGTCGATGATCAGGCCGCGCATGACGCGCGACGCGTAGGCCATGAACCGGCCGCGATCGACGAACACCGCCCCTTCGCGGCGGGTGATGTCGAGATAGGCCTCGTGCAGGAGCGTGGTTGCGCTCAGGGTGACGCCGCCGCCGCGCCGCGACAGCTCGTGTCGAGCGAGCCGGCGCAAGTCGGAGTACAGCGTGGTGAACAGAGCTTCGGTCGCCGCACTGTCGCCGTGCGCGGCCGACGCCATCAGGGATGAAACCATTGTCGATGAGGCCATCGTCTCCGGTGACAACGTGGTGCAGCCTCGGACCGAACGATCCGTGAGCATTGTAGACCGCATTGTCGATTGGGGACGAGCTGGCTCTAACTCGATCATACTGCTCAGGTTACCGCCCTGGGCGCACCGTGCCCGCAGGCGCTCCTATCAGTAGATCGGAAGCCGCGCTGAAAACCCGACAAACGAAGGTTGCAAAATCTGCGAAGGGGTCTGACCCCGCTCTGACCCGGGTCAGACCCGGGTCAGACCCCCGGATTACTCGAGGCGAACGAGGCCACGGCGGGCGGCGACTTTTGCCGCTTCGGTCCGGCTCGTCACGCCGAGCTTGTCGAACAGATGGCCAAGGTGC
>Ga0209382_10011721_pt1 | contig 10873 bp, 6 predicted proteins | sample SoiMetdeltSBSDD5_FD_187599 | JGI IMG/M metagenome (GOLD analysis project Ga0209382, IMG submission 187599) | Bulk soil microbial communities from a Populus tree surrounding site in Tennessee, USA - Soil MetaG P. deltoides SBSDD5 (SPAdes) (version 2) | ecosystem: Environmental > Terrestrial >...
AACCCCAACGCCGCGGTAAACAACTCCAACCCGTCCACGCCCCACCTCACCAACCTCGCGCCCGTCACCGACAGTCACGCAGTCAAGACAACACCAAGCGTCCCACCAAGCCGACACGCCGGACCAAACCCACACGATCTAGCGAAGAGCCGTGAAATCGCAGAGTGCCGTGACAAGGGCAACCTCTGCGACCTCGCAGGTCAGATGCGGTTTCTATCCGCAACCTGAGGGCAACCTTATCCACGACACACCAACGGGTCGTCAGCACGGTCCAGCTACCCATGCCAGCTCGGCTAACTCGCGGATAGGTGGCGGATGCCCAACCTGCTGGGGTGTGGTGGTCGGTGTCCGTTGTGGCGCAGGTGCTGGCAGCGGGATGTGCTTGATCGTGGAGCACGGCCCTGGTTGATCATTTGGGGTTGTCGAAGTCCGTTTGATCAACACAGGGCCATGCGTGTCTGCATCCTCAGGTCGGCGAGGCCTTCCCGATTCCCGTCGTTGACCGAGCGGTCCTCGCCGTGCTGCGCCGCAGCCAGAGTCACAGCGAAACGTCGTCGGATAGGGTCGGGCACCGGCACCACTGAACCCGCGTCACGGGGCACTGACCTCGGAGCACCGGCCCTTTCAACTTATCGGCGGTTGGTGGGTCAGCGTGGGGCACCCAGGGGATGCTTGGGGTCGATGCGCACCGAGGACCGGTCGAACCCACGCCCGGCCCGGCCGATTGGCAGGATCGTGACCGTCATCAACCGGTCGATGAGGATGCGCTTGCTGCCCAGTGGCGTGTCCGCCCAAGCCTGCACCGGATCGGCAGTGTTGATCAGCTCGGCCAGCGGATCGTGGGTGACGTTGGCGTTGAGAAGTTGGTCGATCTCGGTGATCCGTTGGGTGCCCGTCAGCGTCGCGGCGGTCACCTGTTCTGGGGTGCGCGTGCCTAATACCTCCTCGCGGGCATACCGGGCCAGCGTTGCTTTGATCGCGGCCCGTTGGGCGCGCAGGGCCGGCGCGTCGATCCCCGGATCGGTGGCTGGGGTCAGTAGTTCGTAGGCCCGGTCATGGGTCAGCGCGTACAGCACATGCAGCGTCACCAAGTCGTCGGTGTGCGCGGCGTCGCGGGACAGGTGGTTGTGCTGCTTGCAGCGGTACCGCGGGGCTCGCCCGCCCAAGGTCACCTCAACGGTGACCGGCCTGCTGGCCTCGGTCCCGGGTGGGGTGCACACTCCGCACCGGTACACCCCTGACCCCTGCCAGCGCGGCGCCGGCCCAGGCCCGGTCCGCCGCGCCGGATCGGTCAGCTTGGCCACCACCGCGTCGAACACCTCCGGTGCCACGATCGCCTCCCACGGCGCCACCACACCGGCAAGAATCTTGTCCTGATGCACTACCAACCCGGCGTTGCGGGGCCGCAACAGCACCTCTCGCAACGTCTCCGCCGACCACGGCGCACCGGTCACCGTGGGCGCCTGCTGGTCTCGCAGGTCCGCGGCTAATGCCCCGAGGCTGACCCCCTGCAACAGTCGATGCGAACAGTCCACGATCACCGCCGTCTCGGCCGGGATCGGGGTGATCCCGGCCCGGCAGTCCCGGCCCTCGTGCCACGGGCACGGAGACTCTTCCGATCGGGCGCCGTCGGGCATCCGGGGCGGCCCGGCGCAGAACCCATACGGGCGCCGGCCCCCGCCATACTCACCGTTGATCGCTTGCCGCAACCGAGCCGCGCTGACCCGCCGCGCGGTGTCGCGGCTGGCCTTGTTCGCCATCGTTACCATCACCCGCGCCAACGTGATCTCCGCATCCGAGCCGCCATCGGTGAACCGCAACGACCCCGACACCGACCGAGCGTTGGCCCCGGTCTCCTGCACCACGTCAATCAGATCTTCCAGATCCCGCGGATCCCGCACCGCCCGATCCAAGTCGACCGCCAACACCGCCTGCGCCTTCCCGGACCGCAACCGATCCAACAACCGGCGAAACCCCGGCCGCAGCACCCGCCACCCGGTACTCCCGTCCGGCAGCACCACCTTGCGCCGCTTGAACGCCGACGCCGGCTTGGGCCTACCCCCGCTCATATCGTTCTCCACGATGACCTCACCCACCCGCCAGCGGTAGGCCTCGGCGCGCTCGCGCAACACGCGCTCGTGCTCCACCAGCCCTTTCGCCGCACCAGCGGCGTTCAGGTCGTCCATCCGCAGGTCCGACAACCGTAGGTACAGGTCAACAATGGTGGGAGCGTCCTTCGTGGTCACACCGCCATAATGATGCTACAAACCTGGCCCCGGCAAGACCGCGTTGGCCGTGCACTGGGCACACCGGGTTCGTGACCGGTTCCCGGACGGGCAGCTGTACGTCAACCTGCGGGGATTCGACCCCGCGGGCTCGGTGGCGGGCTCGGGCGCATCAGAGGCTGATCTGGGAAATCGGCTCCCAGCGTCGCGAGCCGTTCGGCGAGGAAGGCGCGCTCGGTGGCGTTGCCGGTCAGTTCCAACGCGCGCTGGTAGGCGGCCCGTGCCTCGTCCGTGCGACCGAGCTGGCGCAGCAGGTCCGCGCGGCTGGAGTGGAAGTACTGGTAGTCGCCGAGCTCCGCGGCCAACCCGGCCAGCGCCGCGAGCCCGGCGGCCGGCCCGTCGCCGAGGCCGATCGCCGCCGCCCGGTTGAGCGCGATCACCGGGTTCGGGCTCACCTGGTACAGCAGGTCGTAAAGCCGCAGGATGTGCGGCCAGTCGGTGTCGGCGTAGCTCGCCGCCGAGGCGTGCACCGCGGCGATCGCCGCCTCGATCACGTACCGGCCGCAGCCGGGTCGCCGCCACGCGGCGTTGAGCAACCGGCCGGCCCGCCGGGCGAGCGCGTGGTCCCACAGCGCGCGGTTCTGCTCGGCGAGCAGCACCAGCGAGCCGTCGGGCGCGGTGCGAGCGCCCCGGCGGGACTCGTGCAGCAGCATCAGGGCGAGCAGGCCGAGCACCTCCGGTTCGTTCGGCAGCAGCTCGACCAGCAGCCGACCGAGGTCGATCGCCCGAGCGCACAGATCGGGCCGCACGAGCTGCCGGTCGGCGCTCGCGGCGTAGCCCTCGTTGAAGATCAGGTAGACGGCGGCAAGCACGGCCGGCAGCCGGTGCGCAAGCTCGTCGCGATCCGGCACCCGAAGCGGCACCCGCGCGTCGCGCACCTTGCGTTTGGCCCGTACCAGCCGCTTGGCCATGGTCTGCTCGCTGACCAGGAACCCGCTGGCGATCTCGGCGACATCGAGCCCCGCCACGCAGCGCAGCGTGAGCGCCACCTGCGCTTGCACGGCGAACGCCGGGTGGCAGCAGCAGAAGATCAGCTCGAGCCGCTCGTCGGGGATCGGCGAGTCGATGGCGTCGGACGTGGTGTCGAGCATGGCCTCCAGCTGGGCGACCTTGCGGCGGTGGATCGCCGCCCGGCGCAGCCGGTCGATCGCCCTGCGCCGCGCCGTGGTCAGCAACCACCCGCCCGGGTTGGGCGGCACCCCCGTCTCGGGCCAGTGCTCCAGCGCCACCGTGAAGGCCTCGGCGGTGGCCTCCTCCGCGAGGTCGAGGTCGCCGCCGAGGCTCGACGCGACGCCGGCGAGCACGCGCGCCCACTGGGTGCGGTGCGCGTGCTCGACGGCGGCTCGCGCCGGCGGGCCGGTCAGGCCCGCGCCACGAGCGGGCTGGGGTCCCACGGGTTCTCGGCGGCGAAGTCGACGCACGGCCGCAGCTCGACCGCGCCGCCGTACTTGGCTCCGGGGCAGGCCGCCGCCAGCTCGATCGCCGCGTCCAGGTTCTCCGCCTCGATCAGGTAGAACCCGCCAAGCGCCTCCTTGCTCTCGATGAACGGCCCGTCGGTGGTGATCGTCTTGCCGTCCACGACCCGCACCGTGGTCGCGGTGCTCGTGGTGTGCAACGCCTCGCCGCCGGACATCGCGCCCCGGCCGGTCAGCAGCTCGCCGTACGCGTTGTACTCGGCCATCACCTGCCCGGCCGTCGCCTCGTCCTGCTCGATGTTCTCGTCGCCGTAGATCAGCACGGCATAGCGCGCCATGGTGTCGCTCCTTCGTCCAACCTGCGTCAAGCCGGATGCTCGACATCATCCAAGCCACGATCGGCGCTGCCAGCACAGGACACCCCGACACGAAATCTTTGCCCGTCCTCCGCCTCGGCGCGCGGCCAGCGCCCGCCCGGCTATTGCTGGGAGTCGAGGGCCGTGAGCTTGGCGCTGAGTCGTTCGGCGTCGGGATGGTCCAGATCTTCCAGAATGGTCAGGGCCTGCCGCCAGGTATCGCGGGCGGCGTGGTGGTTGCCCGTGGTGTGGTGGGCGTCGCCGAGGTGGGTGAGGGTCCAGGCTTCGTAGTAGCGGTCGCCTTGGTCGCGGGCCAGGTGCAGGGCGTGGTGGTAGCTGGCGATGGCATCGGCGTGGTGGCCGAGGTGGTGCTGGGCGAGGCCGAGGCCGTTCCAGCTGGTGGCTTGCCCCTTGCGGTCGTTCAGTTCTTGGAGCTGGGTGCGTGCCTGTTGGCAGCAGCTGACGGCCTGTTGGTGGTTGCCGAGCAGGGCGTGGCACCAGCCGATGACGTTGAGGGCGTAGGCCTGCCCGTGCCGGTGGCCGGTCGCCTGGAATAGCTCCAGGGATTGCTGGGCGTGCGGGAGCGCCTCGGCCGGCCGGCCCCGCCGAAGCGCTGTCCACGCGAACTGCTCGTGGATAGCGGCCTGCCTGGTCGGGTCGCCGAGCTGATTCTTCTGGTCCAGGGCATGTTGCAGGTGGGTGTGGGCGTCGTCGAATTGGCCCAGCTCGGCGTAGGCGCCGGCGAGGAGGTAGTGGGCGCGGGCTTGCGCAGCCGGGTCGGCCAACCGGTGCGCCGCAGCGACGGCGGCACGCCCGATAGCGGCCAGGTCCGGAAAACTCCCGTGCCAGTCCAGGTGAGGCGCCAGAGCCCAGGCCAGTTGCCAGGCGTGGGCATCGAACCCGGTGGCGGCGGCGTGCTGGACGGTGGCCAGGAGCACGGCGTGTTCTGCGGCGAACCAGACCAGGGCTTGCTGGCGGTCGGTGGCGTGCTCGGGGGTGGTGCCGGGCCGGTGGGTGGTGAGGGTGATCGGGCTCCGCGCCGGTGTCAGTAGCTGGCTGGCGGTGAATGCGGTGTGCAGGTAGTGGTCGAGGACGCGGTGGGTGGCTGCGTGGCGCTGCTCGGCGGGGTCGGTGGTGTCGGCCAGGTGGGTGGCATAGGCGCGCAGCAGGTCGTGCAAGGCGTACCGGCCGGGGGTGTGCTCGGCGAGCAGGTTCGCTTGGGTCAGCTCCGTCAACATGGGCCGTACCTGGGACAGGGGCAGGCCGGTGAGGCTGGCGGCGGCGCGGGCGGACAGGTCTGGGCCCGGGTGCAGGCCCAGCAGCCGGAACAACCGCGCCGCCGGCGGGCACAGCACCTGGTAGGACCAGGAGAACACCGTTCGCAGGTCGCTGCGCGGGTCATCCCCGGTCAACGCGCCCAGGCGATCGCCGACGTCGCGCAGTTCGGTGGCCAGCGCATGCAGGGCGAACTGGCGGTGGGTGGCGGCGCGGGCGGCGACGATGGCCAACGCCAGCGGCAGCCGGGCGCAGCGGGTGATGATCTCTCGCACGGCCTGCGGTTCCGCGGTGGTCCGGTCGGAGCCGATGCGGCGGTCCAGTAGTTCCTGCGCCTCCGCGGTGGACAGCAGATCCAGCAACAGCGGGCGCGCGCCGTCGACGGCGATCAGCCCGGAGAGTTGGTTGCGGCTGGTGACCAGCACCAGGCAGCCAGGGGCGCCGGGTAGCAACGGACGCACCTGTGTGGCGTCACGGGCGTTGTCCAACACCACCAGCATCCGCCGGTCCGCCAGCGCACTGCGATACAGCGCGGTCTGTGCGTCCAGATCGGCCGGGATGCGCTGCGGCGGCACGCCGAGCGCGTCCAGGAACCCACGCACCGCCGCGGCCGGTTCCAGCACCGCGCCCGCCGGGTCGAACCCGCGCAGGTTGGCATACAACTGCCCATCCGGGAACCGGGCACGCACCCGGTGCGCCCAGTGCACGGCCAATGCGGTCTTACCGATCCCAGCCGTACCCGACATCGCGGAAATCACCACCGCGGCAGGCTGTCCATCCTCAGTGCTGCTGGTCAGCAGCGTGTCGAGCCGGGCCAGCTCGTCGATCCGGCCGGCGAACGCAGGCGGCGGTGCCGGCAGCTGCCGTGGCACTCGCGGGCCCGTCCGGCCCTCGGCCGACGAGGCGCGCCGAGGCGCCTGTCTGAAGGCGTGTTCGAGCAGTGCGTAGCGGGGTCGCCAGTGCTCGATGATCCCGGTGCGTATCGATAGTTCGCCCTGCCGGTTGTGATCGTTGGCGTACTGTTGGACGCATTCGATCAGGTTCTTGATCACGTCCCAGTCCGGCGGTCGGCGGACCCTGCCACCGAGGATGGCACTGACCTGAGTTTTGCCCAGGCCAACCCGCGTGCTCAATACGCGCAGGCTTGGACCACCGGCCTGGGTCCGCAGTTTTCGCAGGTCACGGCACAGCTCCTGCAGCAGCTCCGCCGGCGCCGTCACAGTTGTCCTCCTATCCGCTCCAACCGGACTTGTCCTGGGCCTGTCCGGTGGTGTCCGGTGCGCTGGACGATCGCGATGCCGATGAGCAGCAGCGTTCAGTCATACCGCGCGGTGACGTCCGGTGTCGATGGCGAGCAATAACCACGTTGGCGATATTGGTCAACCACCGCGGTGGGTTCCGACCAGATCATTTTTCAGTCCAGGAGAGGGGCGTCGTGAGCAAAGATCAAAAGAGCAGAACGCGACTGCGATCATTGGTCACCATTACGGTGGCGGCCGCCGCCGTGGCGGCTCTGGCCGCCGCCCCGGTCGCGGTGGCCGCACCGGCCTCAGCCGTGGGCGTCGTGGCGCGGGCGGCGGAGCCGGTGGCCGGCGAGTACATCGTGGTACTGCGCGGCGGCACGGCCCGAGCCGACATCGACGCGCGCACGGTGGCCGGCCGATACGGCGGCACCGTGCTGGACACCTGGACCGCGGCGCTGAACGGGTTCTCGGTGCGGCTGGATGCCGCCTCGGCGGCCCGGTTGGCCGCCGACCCGCGGGTGGTGTCGGTGCGCGAGAACGGCATCGTGCGAGTCGCCACCGACCAGCTGAACCCGCCGTGGGGCCTGGACCGCATCGATCAGCGGTACCTGCCACTGAACGCCACCTACAGCTACGGCACCACCGCGTCGACCGTGCACGCCTACATCCTCGACACCGGCATCCGGACCACCCACAACGAGTTCGGCGGGCGGGCGTCGGTGGGCTATGACGCGATCGGCGACGGGCGGAACGGGCAGGACTGCAACGGCCACGGCACACACGTTGCCGGCACCGTGGGCGGTAGCACCTACGGGGTGGCCAAGGCCGTGCGGCTGGTCGCGGTGCGGGTGCTCAACTGCTCCGGCTCCGGTACCTGGGCGCAGGTCATCAGCGGCGTCAACTGGGTCACCACCCACGCCGTGAAGCCGGCCGTAGTCAACATGAGCCTCGGCGGCTACGGCGACGCGACGGCGGACCAGGCGATCCGCAACTCCATCGCCTCCGGCGTGACCTACGCCATCGCCGCCGGCAACGCCAACAACGACGCGTGCTACTACTCGCCGGCACGGGTCACCGAGGCCATCACGGTCGGCGCCCTCAGCAGTTACGACTACCGGGCGTGGTTCTCCAACTACGGCACCTGCCTTGACCTGTTCGCCCCCGGCATGGCGGTCGCCTCCGCCTGGAACACCACTGACACCGCCACCAACACCATCAGCGGCACCTCGATGGCCAGCCCGCACGTGGCCGGGGCGGCGGCGTTGTACCTGGCCGCCAACCCGTCGGCCGCGCCGGCGAGCGTAAGGAACGCCCTGGTCGCCGCGGCCACCACCGGTGTGGTGACCGACCCGGGCACCGGCTCACCGAACCTGGTTCTGTACTCGGGTAGCGCGCCGCAGCCGATGCCACCACCGCCGCCACCAGCGCCGGCCGAGCCCGCCCCGGCGATCACCTACCTGTCCTGTGAGGCGGCCGGCGGCCAATTCAGCTGCTGGGCGGAATGGACCGGTGGCACCCCGCCGCTGACCCCGCGGTGGTCGCCGGCGCAATACGGCACTTGCACGCTCAACCGCTTCTTCACCGTGTACCTGACGGTGATCGACGCAATCGGGCGGACCGCCACCGCGTCGAGCCGCTTCTACTGCTGGGGCTACGAGTAACGAGGGGTACGACGAGTGCCACCGGCAGCCATCACCGGCCGGTGGCGCCCGTCCTCACCGGCTGGCGTGTCAGGTTGGGATGGTCCATTTCTGGTTGGCGCCGCCGTGGCAGGTCCAGATCTGTAGGGGGGTGCCGTCGGCGGAGTTGTTGCCCGTGACGTCGAGGCACTTGTTCGCCTGCGGGTTCACCAGGTCCCGGCCGGTGGTATAGACCCAGCGTTGGGCACCGGTGCCGTTGCAGTCCCACAGTTGGACCTTGGCGCCGTCGGCGGTGGAGCCGCCGTTGACATCGAGGCACTTGCCGAGCGCGCGGATGGTGCCGTCGGTGCCGATCGTCCAGCGTTGTGCGGCGGTCCCGTTGCACGTGTAGAGCTGCACGACGGTGCCGTTGGCGGTGTTGGCCCCGCGCACGTCGACGCACTTGCCGGCCAGGCCGGTGATCTGGCCGGTGCTGCCGCCGCTGGTGTAGGCGTTGACCCGCACGTAGTCGATGAGCAGTCGCTGCGGGAACACGGTGCTGGCGTCCGGAGAGCCGGGCCAGTTGCCGCCGACCGCCAGGTTCATGATCATGAAGAACGGGTGATCGAACGGCCACGGGTTGGTGCCGGCGTCGGCGCGGACGTGGCGCGAGTACTGGATGCCGTCGACGTACCAGGTGACCACGCCGGGTTCCCAGCTGACGGTGAAGGTGTGGAAGGCGTCGGCGAACTGCTGGCCACCGGGCAGCGTGTAGGAGCCGGACAGCGGGCAGCAGCCGGAGTAGCCCGGCCCGTGCAGGCTGCCGTGCACCCGGCTGGGCTCACGACCGATGTTCTCCATGATGTCGATCTCGCCGCTGGCCGGCCAGCCAACCTGGCCGATGTTGCTGCCCAGCATCCAGAACGCCGGCCACATGCCCTGGCCGCGCGGCAACGTCATACGCGCCTCTAATCGACCATAGGTCTGGGTGAACGTGGCCGCCGTGGTGAGCTTGCCGGAGGTGTACTGGCAGGTGCCGTACCAGCAGCCATAGCCGGCGGGGTTGTTGCGCCGTGCGGTGATCACCATATTGCCGGCACCATCGTGGGCGACATTGTCAGTACGGTTCGTGTAGTACTGCAGCTCGTTGTTGCCCCAGCCGCTGCCGCCAATATCGTGACGCCACTTCGCCGAGTCCGGCGGGCTGCCGGCCGCGCCGGTGAACTCATCCGAGAACGTCACCGGCCCGATCGCATCCGGGCCGATCGCATCCGGGCCGATCGCATCCGACGCGCTCACAGCCGACGCGCTCGTGGCGGCGGGCGAGGCGACCAGCACGGCCGCGGCCACCGTGGATAATGCGATCAAGGCGCACGCCCGGCGAGCGTTCATGAGAACCCCATTCCCGTTCAGCCAGCAAGCACCGAAAGTAGCTTCTTGACTTCACAGAGTAATGGACGGGAACGGGTGGCTGAATCGGCCAACAGGCGGACCCGAGACTCAGACGTGGATGTTGGGTGGGTTATTCGGTGGTGTCTGCGGTGGCCACGTGGAGGGTGCGCCAGGTGTCGAGGAGTTTGCGATCACCGTCGTTGATCGCCGACCAGGTCACTGACGGTACCGGTGATGGCCACCGGCTCGGGTGACGGGGCGCGACGGCCGGTGGCCGGCTTTACTCGGCCTTCGGCAATGAGCCGTTCCAGCGCGGTCGGGGTGTCGACGGGGACGATTCGGGCGATGGGCCGCCCGTGGTCGGTGTCGGTCACAGTGCCGCCGCCGGGCTGCCTGCGACCCACGTTCTGGCGCTGGCGAAGCCGGCCAGGGCGCGGGCGCGCAGCTGCTCGCTGCGCGCCATGACGGCCGCGGCGACCGCCGTGCGCTCCTCGAGCAACGCGCCGAGCCGCCCGGCCAGGTCCGCCGCCTCGAAAGGGCGGTTGATGTCGATCGTGTACTCGCCGAGGCCGAGCACCGCGGCCAGCTCACGAACCTTGACGTCGTAGGCCAGCACGAGCGGTGGCACGCCCAGGATCGCGGCCATGATGATCGCGTGCAGGCGTTCGCTCACCACCAGGTCGCAGCGCTCGAGGACGGCTGCCACGTCATGGTGGGTGCGTGGGGTGTGACGGTGAGCCGGGATCGGCCGCACCCGGCCGATGAACTCGTCCAGCACCTCGACATCGTCGTGCGCCTTGAACCCCTCCTGCATCGGCAGCGTGTGCAGCTCGATGGGGTGCCGCTCGTGCAGCTGCGCGAGGCCGCCGGCGAGGCGGTCGAGGAACAGGTCCCAGTTGGCCCGGTTCTCGATGTCGTAGTTCAGGTTCAACGCCACCCGCACCGGGCGAGGGACGCCCTCGGCGCCGCGCGGCCGCTGCGCGGCGGCCGGTGGCCGCGAGGGGCCGCCGCGCAGCCAGTCCGGGGTCACCGAGAACACCGCATCTGTCCCCGCCACGAGCCCACCGGCGGCCCGCCCGAAGGACAGGCACGTCCGGTGCGAACGATCGTCACGCACGCTCAGCTCGTCGACCTGCGCAAGGACCAGGCGGGCGAGCAGGCGCCCGGTCCGCGTGGCCAGCGGCCCGACACCGACGTTGTACATGGCGACCGGCACCCTGGCGACGAGCTTCGCCCAGGTGACCGTGGCGAGGATCATGGCAAGGGTCGAGTAGCGGTTGCGGCCGG
>Ga0209382_10011722_pt1 | contig 10873 bp, 11 predicted proteins | sample SoiMetdeltSBSDD5_FD_187599 | JGI IMG/M metagenome (GOLD analysis project Ga0209382, IMG submission 187599) | Bulk soil microbial communities from a Populus tree surrounding site in Tennessee, USA - Soil MetaG P. deltoides SBSDD5 (SPAdes) (version 2) | ecosystem: Environmental > Terrestrial >...
GAACAGCGGCTGGAATCCGACACGAGTCGCGATCACGATGTGTCAACGCGTAACGTGCAGCCGATGCGGCAAGCCCACCTGGGTGGGATGCGGCCGCCACATCGAACAGGCGCTGGCCGGTGTTCCGATCGAGCAGCGTTGCGCGTGCCCGCGTCCGAAATCGCTTCTGGGGCGGCTCGTCGAGAGTCTCAGCAGAGGGCGCCCGGCCAGCTAGCGCCACAGCCTCATTTGGGACGCGTCCCGGCGGAACCAGGAGCCCGGGCGGGGTGTCTCAGGCAACGATCATGACCCTGTTCGACGCGCCTCCGCCCCGACGCCTGCACCCGAGGCGAGCGGGCCTGATGCTCACGTTGGTGGGGGCCATCTTGTGGTCGGGATCAGCAGCCTGCCTCTGGACGAACGAGTCGACGCTGGTGTTCCAGGCGCGGCGTTCGCGGTTCCGCTCGCTCGGTTCCACGACCGGTGTCATTCAGGTGAGGACGGGAGACGGGATCAATCTGGATGCCCTTCGGTTCTCCAGCGACAATCCTTCCGCGTACTGGATTCTGTTCTGCCCGCCGAGCGGCGCCACGATCCATGGCGGCGTCCGCCGTCACCTGAGATCGCTGCACGCCGCCGGTTATCACGTCCTCGCCTTCGACTATCGCGGCTTCGGTCGGAACTCAGGTGTCCCCTCGGAAGCCGGTGTCTACGAGGATGGCCTGGCCGCGTACCGTTATCTCACCCGGGAGCTCGGCGTGCCGCCGAATCGAATCATTCTCGCCGGGCGGTCGCTCGGATCCGCGGTGGCCGTGGAGCTGGCGACGCGCGTGCCGGCCGGCGGGCTGCTGCTGTTCAGCGCCATCGATTCAGTGCCGGCCGCCGCCTCGCGGCTCTATTTCTGGGTGCCGGTGGGGCTGCTCACGTCGCAGCGATTCGACTCACTGGCGAAAGCGCCGCGGGTATCGGTCCCGGTGCTGCAGGTGCATTCGTCGAAGGACTGGCTGGTCCCGCTAGACGCCGCCCGCGCATTGTTCGACAGGTTTCCCGGCCGGAAGGCGATACTGGAGCTCCCAGGACGACACAACGACGTCGGCATCGGCGGCGAGGCGCTGGATCGGGCGCTTGGCGAGTTCTGGCCTAATCAGTAGCTGACGGAAAAACGATCGCCGACAAGGCAGAAGGCAGAAGTCAGAAGGCCCGGTCACGCCGGGGCGTCTGACTCCATCGGCAAGTTTGCGGTTTCCCAGGCCGCGATGCCGCCGGCGATCTCGCTGACCTGCGAGAATCCCTCGCGTTGCAGGATGCTGGCGGCGATTGACGATCGGTAGCCGCCCCCACAGTAGACGATGAGAGGGCGATTGGAAGGGAGCTCGGACAGGCGCTCGCTGAGTTGACTGAGCGGAATTGCGAGGCTGCCGCTGATCCGCTTCTCGCGGCGCTCGCCTGGCGTACGGACGTCCAACGTCGCCGGTCCGTCGGCGCCGGCAGGTCGCAGACGCTCGGCGGCGAGTGGCGCGCTCAAACGCTCGGTCCCGACGGTCAGGTCCGGCCGCGATTCGACGCTGTGCATACCGTCCCCGAGGTACCCGACGACGTGATCGAATCCGATGCGGCCGAGGCGCATCGCCGATTCATGTTCGCGGCCGGGAGCCGCGATCAGCACGATAGGATGTTCCCGGTCCAGCACCGTTCCGGCCCACGTGGCAAATTGCCCTCCGAGTCCGATGTTGAGGCTGCCGCGCAGGTGCGCGGCGGCGAACTCGCCCGGGTCGCGCGTATCCAGGATCTGCGCGCCGGTTGACTGCAGCGCGAGCACATGGTCGAGGCTCAGAGGATCGAGCCGTTGCAGCGTTTCGTCGAGGCGTGGACGCTCCTTCGTGTTCAGCACGGCATCGTAGGTGAAGTACGACGGCGCGTCCGGCTGATCCGTGGTGACCAGGCCCACGAACGTCTCCCGGCTCATCGGCTGCAGTGCGTAGTTCGATCGGCGCTGCTCGCCGATCGTCGAAACGGTCTCCTTGCTCAGGGCTCGCCCGCACAGCGACCCCGCGCCATGCGCGGGGTAGACCTGCACGGCATCCGGGAGCGTCAGCAGCTTGCCGTGGAGCGAGTCGTAGAGCAGGCCGCCCAGCTCGTTGGCCGACCACCCGAGCGCCACCCGCAGATCCGGTCGTCCGACGTCACCGACGAACAACGTGTCGCCGGTGAGCACCGCTTGCGGTTCGATGTCGCTGCGATCGAGGTCGTACACCGTCAGCGAAATCGACTCCGCCGTGTGCCCTGGAGTTTCGAGCGCGCGTAGCCGCACCCGTCCGAATTCGACGGCATCTCCATCGCGAAGCGGCGTGAACGCGTATTCGGCCTTGGCCGCAGCGCCGAGGTAAATCGTGGCGCCGGTCCGATCCCGGAGCTCGAGATGGCCGGCGAGAAAGTCCGCGTGAAAGTGAGTCAGGAAGACGTGGCGGATCTCGAGCTGATGCTCCGCGGCGAACGCAACATACTGATCGATGTCTCGCTGGGGATCGACGACCGCAGCCACGTGTGCCGCTTCATCGCCGATCAGATACGACGCATGCGCGAGGCAATTCAGGTAGAACTGCTTGAGGAGCATCTCGCGTACGATACTCCCAGTCCTTCCATTCGCGGCCGCCGCTCTGCATAATGCCTCGATGACCCTACTTGCGACAGTCCTGGTTACCTGGTTCGGCGTCGTGGCGGCGGCAGAGATGACCCCAACGATCATCCAGGCGCCGGATTCGCCGGTGAAACTCGACCACGCCAGGATCCTGAACGTCGTCGAGGGCGAACCCGCGGTTCTGCTGTACGCGGCGACCAACCTGACCGACAACGATCTCGAACAGTTCACCGTGATCGCGTTCATCTTCGAGGGGGATGGCACCCTGCGTTCCAGGCAGGCGGCCCCCGGCCGCCGGACGCTGGAGAAGCGCAGCACGAAGTACTCGACGATGGTGATCGACGTGCGGCCGCTGACGCCGACCGATCGGATTGTGATCGGAGTCGATCAGGCGCAGCGAGTCGACTCGGAGAAGTGGTGGTCCGCTGAGCTCGTCGACGTCGCGAAGGCCGCGGTGAAGAAGTAGCGCGCGGCTCAAGCCGCGCGCCAGACCGATGCTTTCTTCGCCCAGGCGGAGTCGGTGTACCTGGTCGAAAACGCGCGCGCCGTTTCGGCGAGGGCGCTCGCGTCCCCTTGGCCTTTGTATCGAGAGACACCGATCCAATAGAGGGCTTCCGGTGCCGCCTCCGACTGCGGGTGCTCGTCGACGACCTGCCGGAACCGCCGCTCGGCCTCGTCGAATGCGCCGCGCTGAAAAGCGACCCGGGCAAGCCCGAGCTTCAACTGCGCGAGGAAGTCGTCGACCGGCAGAAATCCCTCGACGCGGTGGCGCTCGATACCGTCCTCGTCCAGGATGAGGACCGTCGGCGTCCACTGCACGTTCAGCCGTTGACTCACATGGGCATAGACGTCGTCGGCATCGCGGACGTGGACGCGAATGGGAACGAATTCAAACGTGACGAGCCGCTCGACCCGCTCGTCGGGGTACACCTCGGCCTCCAGCCGAGCACAGCCGCTTCACATCGGGGCGGCGGTGAAGTCGACGAGCGCGCGCTTCTGGTGCTGCTTCGCCTCCCCCAGCGCCCGCTCGGCGTCACGCCGCCAGGCGATTCCGTTTTCGGTCATGGCCGTGCCCTCCAAAACTCAGCCGTCACTCCTGGTGGCCCACACGTTCCGCGGGCCGATCCCCTTCTACAACGGAGACATGCAAGGACGATGACTTCCAAGCGGTCGAGCCCGGCTCGACCGGAACGGCGCGCTACACGACCCGTCGCTTCACGACGGATTCCCTGAACCGTTTGGCCAGCTTGAACGGGATCTGGTAGCCGGAACCTTCGCCCCGCATCAGCAGTTTGGTCTCGGTTCCCTCATGAGGCATATCGCCGATGTAGTGACCTGCTTCGTGCGCGAAGGTGCTGGGCAGGCGGGAGTCGGAGATGAAGGAGACGCCAGACACCCGATTCATCGTGCCGTTGGGCGTCTCGCCTCCCTTGCCGTAGACGGGGTCGCCGCCCGAGTGGAGCTTGTGGACGACAAAGAAGGTCATGTGTGTACCCGGGACCCGGTGCTGCGCGAACCAGCCCGAGTTCTTGTCGGCCCAGACGGTGCCTTCCGCCTGGAACGTTGCCGGTATCTTCATGCCGTAGGCCTTCGTCAGACCCTCCCGAGTTCCCGGATCGTTCTGATCCACGTCCAGGTCGGTGGACGGCACGAGCTCGAAGATGATGTTCGTCTGAGGCCGCCAGATGGCATTCATATTGACCAGTTCTCTTGCCGGATCGCAGGGGCGCTTGGCGTGGTACCGCATGGTGCCCTGCCCGTCGCGCGCCCGCACGTTGCGAATCGCCACCTTGACCACGATCCGATCGACCACCGCTACCTGCAGCGTGGCCGCGGCTGGTCCCCCGCGTGCCCGGGATACGGCGTTCACGAAGGTGCCAGGAAAGCCGGTCTTGATCGTGCCGAGCACGCGGATGAACCTCGGCCGCTGCCAGCTCATGGATGGCATGAATGCATCCCTTTGCTGAGGATCGGTCCCGGGTTTTGAGAGCTCGTCCCGCACGCCGCGAAGCAGGTCGGTGGTGAGCTCGTAGCCATCGAATTCCTGGAGGTTGAGCGCCGAACGCTGAAATTGCAGGTCCATGCCGGAGGTCTCGAGCACCACCTGGTTCTCGCCGCCGAACGGGACCACCATGGCGGGATGGGGCGTCGCGTCTTGATCGACGCCGTTGCACCGTAGGATTTCCATGAAGCGCGCCATTTGCGTCGTCTCCTTTATTAGGAGAGATCGCAAACCGTGCGCGAAGGGCGACACCCGCCCCTGCGGTTACCGCGAATTGTTCCGGCGCACCACGGTCGCCGTCAGCAGCGTCAGGTCGTCTGGTTGAGGCTGGCCGGCCATCTCGTCACGCACGTCGGCGAGAATCGTCTCGAGCAGGGCGGCGCCCCCCTCCGGTGCCCGTTCGATCGCTGTCAGGAAACGTTGTTCCGCGCGGCCATCGTTGTCGGCGAGGATTTCCCAGATTCCGTCGGTGTAGAGCAGCAGATGGCTGCCCTCGTCAATCGGTACCACCGGCGCATCCCACGTCGCGGTGGTCAACGCCGGCGAGACCAGCGGGCCGGTGCTCTCGAGCCAGATCGGTGGCCGAGCCGCACCCCACGCGAGGATCGGTGGATGACCCGCATTCACATAACGCACCTGGCCCTCGTCTGGTGACAGCAGTGCGGCAATCAGCGTGACGAATCGATCGGGGCTGAAGGAGGCAAGGCCGGTTGAGACGCGCTGGACGACGGCGGTTGGCTCGAACCCGTCGGCGTGCGATGCCTGGAACGCGCTCTTCACGATGCCGGTCAGCATCGCGGCCGATACACCGTGTCCTGAAACATCAGCGATCAGGAGTGCGGTGCGGCCCGATGTGGCGTCGGCATAGTCATAGAGATCGCCGCCCAGCGCCGAGCAGGGCGTGTATCGGCAGGACACTGCCACCCGGTTCAGGACGCGCTCGCGATCCGGCAACAGGCTCTGCTGGAACGCCCGCGCTTCGGCGATTTCGGTTTCCAGGCGTTTGAGGGTCTGGCGATGATCTTCACGCCGCCAGCGCAACTCGACGCATCGCTCCACGAGCGTCCGGAGCACGTCGCGATCGAATGGTTTCTGGATGAAATAGAACGCCGGGCTGCGGATTGCCCGTACCAGTTTCTCGTCGAGATCGTCGACACTGCCGGTCATCAGGATGACGTCGAGCGCCGGGAAGCGTCCCTTCAGCCGTGCCATCAGCTCGAAGCCGTCCAGGTCCGGCATCCGGATGTCGACAATCGCGAGCTCCGGGCCGAACTCGTCGGCGACGGCCAGGGCCTCGCGGGAGAGCCGCGTCGTGACGACCTGGTGATCGCCGCTCAACACGCGCTCGACCGCGCGGAGCATCCCCGGTTCGTCGTCGACGACGAGAATGCGGGCGGACCTCATGCCGGCTGCGGGTGCGATTGCGCAACTGCTGCCGGCACCAGGATGCGCACCTCGGTACCGTGGCCCGGCTCGCTGTGAATCGTCAGCGTGCCCTCGGCTTCCCACAGGACCGACCGGCAGATCGAGAGGCCGAGGCCGTTGCCATGCTGCTTGGTCGTGAAGAACGGCTCGAGGACCCGCTGAAGGTTCTCCGCTGCAATCCCGCTACCGTTATCAGCGATCGCGATCTCGACCCGATGATCCACCGGTCGCGCCGTGACAATGATGCGTCCGCCGTGAGGCGTCGCCTCGCGTGCGTTCGTGAGCAGGTTCAGGAACACCTGCTCGAGATCGCTCTGGCTGCATGCGACCTCGGGCACGTCATCGGGCACGTTCATGTGCAGCTCGATCGCGCTGCGGCTCATGCCGTATTTCAGGATGGCAAGGGCGGTGTCGATGGCACGCCGGATGTGCCCGAACCCGCTGCGGCGCGCGGCGTTCCGTGAAAAGGTCAGCATCCCGCCGAAAATGCGGCGGCAGACCTGGAGCGACTTCTGAATCTGTTCGAGGTCTTCTCCGAAGACGGCGGAGGAGAGCGCGCCGCGCTGCAGGTCGGCCTGCATTTGCTGGATCAGCGGGAGCATCGAGCCCAGCGCGTTGTTCAGGTCGTGCGAGACGCTCCGCGCCAGGTCCGCCATCGCGTGCTTCCGCTCGGCGGTCACGACCCGGGCGCGGAGCGCCTCGGTGCGGTGCAGGTTCTGGATGGCAATCGCCGCCTGCGAGCGGAAGTGCTCGACCAGTTCGGCGTCGAACGGCTTGAGCTGTTCCGCATGGCGGGCGGCAATCTTGAGCACGCCGACGAGGCTGTCCCGGGTGACCAGCGGCACGCAGAGCATCGACGCTTCCCGGACGTTCTCCGTCGTACCCTCATTACTGTTGTAGTCGAGGAGTGCCGGCAGTTCGCCCACGGACTGGCCGTTCCACTCGCGCCAGGTGTCGCCCTGCCGATCGAAGCCGTAGACACGTTCCGATTGCAGGAGCGCAGCCGTCGCCTCGCTGATGGGTATCCGCAGGCCGATCCGCTCGCTCTTCGCCTTGGTCCACGCGATCTGTTCCGCCACGACCCGCAGCGCCGATTCGTCTTCCTCGCGAATGAGCAGCGCCGACGAGTGGTCGTAGAGCGTGAGGGAGCGGATGCCGTCCAGGATCTGGTAGAAGAGATCCTTCGGATGGATCTGCTCCATGATCTTCCGGTCGATTCGATCGCGCACGCCCAGCAGCCGATCGCGGTCGATGCGGTGAACCGCCGCCGAGAGCACGGCGGCGATCCGTCCGATCAGGCGCCGGTCCTCGCGATCGAAGCGCTGTCCGGGCGCGACCAGCGCGATCGCCCCCCACGCGCTGCCCCTCCGTTTGACCGATCCCAGCAGCATGTCGCGGTGGATCGGTGGATGGGTATGGCGGATGAACTCGGTCAGGACGCTCAGCTCCCAGTCGCGTTGCTTCGGCAACGTGAACAGGAGGTCGGCCTGCGCCCGTCCCGGCCGCAGGGTTGCGATGCAGCCGTGCGCCGCCCCGAAGAATTCTCGCGTGTCACGGAGCGCATGCCGCATCGCCTTGTGCGGCTCCCGCACCTCTTTCAAGTGTGCCGACAGGCCGTCGATGAACTTCAGCGCCGCCAGCTCACGTTCCGCCGATTTCATGGCGCTTCAGGATGGTGCTCGAACAGGGGCGGGGTCAAGTACCCGGCGGGTTGTCGGGGCTCGGGGTTCGGGGCTCGGCTCGGGGTTCAGCTCGGTGGCGGCAGCGAGCACCCGGCTGTTTCACAGAGCCGCACTCCTGCTACGCTGCTCGAGCGCTCCATGTCGGGTTCGATAGTCTTCACGACCGTCGCCACAACAGACGAGGTCTCCGAGATCCTCGAGCTGCAGGCCAGGAATCATCCGTCGGTGCTTACGTCTGAAACGATGGCACGCGAGGGCTTCGTGACAGTGCGCCACGACGCGTCCGTGCTACGGCGGATGAGCGACGTCACGCCGGCGGTCATTGCGAAGGCTGGCAGCCGGGTTGTGGGTTACGCGCTCGTCATGCCGCGCGAGTTCGCCGCCGCCGTCCCCATCCTGCGTCCGTTCTTCAATCGGCTGGACACGCTGTCGTGGAACGGCGTGCCGCTGCAAGGCAACCCGAGATGGTTCGTGATGGGCCAGATCTGCATCGCCGACGGGTACCGCGGCATCGGGATCTTCGATGGGCTGTACCGAACGATGGCCGGGACCTACGGCGACCGCTTCGATTTCACGGTCACCGAGGTCGCAGCTCGTAACCCGCGCTCGCTGCGGGCACACGCGCGAGTCGGCTTTCGGCCGCTGCATCTGTACTCTGATGCGACCACTGGCGAGGAATGGCACGTCATTGCCCTCCAGTTCGCCGAATACCGGTCCCGAGTGCACTGATGAATCGCCGCTCAGTGACACCAGACACATCAGGTGCGAGCGACCGGTCCCGGAGGCTGTGGTACCGGATGCGTCGGTGGCGTTCCATCCGGCGGCAGGGGAGGCCCGGGTTCCGGCTCCGGTGCCGGAATCGGATTCGGATGTGGTGGTTGAGGCTCGACGTCGTTCATGACGTGACCAGGGAGCAATATGCGCGCCGCCGATATTTCGAACGTCACCCCCGATTTGGATCGCGCCCGGCACAGTCTTGATGGGCTCTCCGTGGGTGACGCCTTCGGAAACCGCGTGACCTGGTGGCTGGACCATCAGCCGGCTCGTCTTCCGCCGGGCCCGTGGACCTGGACCGACGACACTCACATGGCGCTCTCGATTCTGGAGATCCTCGAGACCTTCGGCAGGATCAATCAGGATGCGCTCGCGGCGGCGTTCGTCAGACGCTTCACCGAAGAGCCGCACCGCGGCTATGGAGGCGCGGTGACCCTCCTGATGCAGATGCAGCACGGGGAATCCTGGCAGACGGCAGCACCAGCGCTCTTCGATGGCGGTTCATACGGCAACGGCGCTGCGATGCGCGCGGCTCCGATCGGCGCGTGTTTCTGGACGGACCCGGCTGTTGCGGCGGCGGAAGCGGAGCGGTCCGCGATGGTGACCCATGGCCATGTCGAAGGACGAGCCGGGGCCGTGGCGGTCGCGGCGGCTGCGGCGATCGCCGCACAGTCATCGCCGCCGGAGGGTGAGGACTTTCTCCTGGCCACGTTGCCCTTCGTTCCTGAGAGCCTAACCCGGCGCGGAATCGTGGAGAGCCTCGAGATCCCTGGCGACCCGGGGATCCGTGGGCCGGTCCAGCGCATCGAGGCAGTTGCCTCGGTCGCCGGATCTCACGACCTGGTAGCCGTCACACGTGGCGGCGATCTACTCGTCTGCAAATCAGAGAAGGACTGGGTCTGTCAGCGACTTCCGGAGCCGGGAAGCCCTCGCTCGCTGGCGGCACACCCGGTCGAGCCGTGGATTGCGGTGGGCATCAAGCAACGTGGATTTGAAGACCCGCGGGGCGCCGTTGCCATCCTGGCAATTGAATAACCCTCGTGGACCCGGCAGCAATCACAGCGACTGCACCAGTCTGCTTCTGTCGATCCACGTTCCACCGTTCGACTAGCCAATAGCGACGGCGTCCGCCTTCGCTCGCTGACCGGCCGACCGAGCTACGGCGAGACAGGCAGGCTTGCGCCGCAAAGGAGACGAAAAGATGAGATTTCTCTCGATGATCCGGGTAGACGAAAGCAGCGGCCAGGTTCCCAGCCAGCAGCTGATGGACGATATGGGCAAGCTCATCGACGAGATGACCCGGGAAGGGACTCTGGTTCGGACCGCCGGTCTGCGGAAGACGGCCGAAGGCAAGCGCGTCCGCCTCCGGAAGGGGCAGCTGTCCGTTGTCGATGGACCCTTCACGGAGACGAAGGAAGTGATCGGCGGGTTTGCAATCCTCGAGGCTCCGTCGATGGCGGCGGCGATCGAGCTCACGAAGCGGTTCCTGCGAGTGCACGGCGACGTCTGGGAGATCGAGTGCGAGGTGCGCCCGATCGACGGGCCGGAGTTCGGCCAAGGGGCGTGAAACCTGGGCCGCCGGGAAACCGGCGACCCCAGGTATCTACGCGAACGACTCAGAACACGAATCGCAGTGCCAGCTGCACAATCCGCGGCGATCCGTCCGGCATCACGGTCCCGAACGCGTCATTGATCTGATTGCCGGCCGGGTCGAACCGCGCCACGTTGTTCACGCTCTGCCAGGTCGGATGGTTGAACAGGTTGTAGAACTCGGCGCGGAGCTGCACTTCACGTGAACCGCCAAGCTTGACGCCCTTCGTCAGCGTGAGATCCCAGGTGTTCGACCCGGGGCCGAAGTAGTGAATGCGGCTCGAATTGCCTTCGTCGCCGCGGCCGGCCGGACGGATGAAGCAGGAGGTGTTGAACCAGCGCTGATGCGTCCGGTCACCGCGGGGCAGGATCGGGTCGCATCCAGGAGTGATGCTGATGCGGCCAGCGTCGCCGCCGCCCGTGAAGTCGAAGTTGTCGGTCGTGGTGAACGTGACCGTCTCCGGGGCGCCGGTGCTGAAGCCGGCGACGACGGCGACCTGCCAGTGGTCGAGCACGGCGCGGGCCACGCGAGGAGCCGAGGTCCATGAAGGAATGTCGTACACCCCGTTGACCGACAACACATGTCGCCGGTCGCCGGCCGCGTAGTCATAGGTGTAGGCGAGATCGTGGAAGTTCGGGATCCCGGCCGTGCTCCTCGCCACCGCCAGCGTGTACGCCGAGCCGAACATCAGCCCCGAGCGAACGCGCCGGTTGGCGGTGACCTGGAGCGAGTTGTAGCGGCTGTAGCCGCCGCTGGTGCGCAGGTTGATCGTCCCGTATCCG
>Ga0209382_10011723_pt1 | contig 10872 bp, 11 predicted proteins | sample SoiMetdeltSBSDD5_FD_187599 | JGI IMG/M metagenome (GOLD analysis project Ga0209382, IMG submission 187599) | Bulk soil microbial communities from a Populus tree surrounding site in Tennessee, USA - Soil MetaG P. deltoides SBSDD5 (SPAdes) (version 2) | ecosystem: Environmental > Terrestrial >...
CTCCTTTATCGCGCTGGGTTACGGCCATCAAGTGTAATGAGCTTGGGGGTGGGAGCCCATTACTTGATAGTGGGGGGTGTCACTTTGCCGATGCCGTTGGGGGTGGTTGATGTGGTGGTGCCGATGGGTGTGGTGGGTGTTGGGTGGTATCGGCGGCGGGTGTTGACAGACCGGACGCACGCGACATACCTCGCACAAAAGCTTTGTGGTGTAAGGGTTCACGACCGACAGCACGCGGGTGGGCAGGGATCGCTGCGACGTCGCCGCCCGAAAGAAGTCGCGGCGTGGCGGCCCTTCCTGCCGTTTCGCAGACCCCGACACACCCGACATGCCACGCGTAGAACCGTTGTGGCACAGGGGTTCACAGCCGGTCGCAGACCTCGCCGACTAGTCTGTGGGTTCCCACAACACCCACACGGTCAGGGATCATCCAAATCCGCGACGGCAAGAGATGCACGGCGATCACGGCACTTGTCTCACTTGCCACCCCTGGATTCTTACGGTGATCGCAACACCTGATCGTTAGAGCCTGTCGGCAAAGGGCGCGTGAAGTGTTTGATCTAGCACCTTGTCGATACGTGTGATCATAGGTGACTGTTGTTGTGTCCAGATTGGACAGACGGCGGGATTCCGGCTATAGAAGAGGTTGTCTAAGCTCCTTCTGCACCAAGGAATCCCGCCTGTGTCTGTATACCCTACGGCGGCCGCCGATGCCAGATGTGCGGCTCGGGGATGCCGCTGCGCGACGCGTACCCGGGTGTACCCGTCGGACATGACCGACGCCGAGTGGGAGATCCTGCAGCCCGAGGCCGAAGAGGTGATGGCGCAGATCCGGCTGGCCACCGGCCGGCCGATGGACCATCCGCTGCGGCCGATGCTGGATGCGGTCCGCTACCTGGTGCGCAACGGCATCGAGTGGAGGGCGATGCCCATCGACTTCCCGCCGTGGACGGCGGTGCACGCCTTCCACGACCGGTGGAGCCGCCGGGACCTGCCCCAGCGGCTGTGCCACCGGCTGCGGGAGCGGCTACGCCGTCACGGCGGCCGCAACATCCAGCCGACCGCGGCGATCGTCGACTCGCAGTCGGTCAAGTCCGCCGAGTGGGCCGACCCCCTCGATGTCGGCTATGACGGTGGTAAGCGGATCACCGGGATCAAGCGGCACCTGGCCGTGGACGTGGAAGGGTTCCTTCTGGCCGTGGTGGTCTCTGCCGCCTGTATCGACGACCGGCTCGGCTTGAAGCTGCTGCTGATCCGGCTGCTGGACCTGTTCACCCGACTGAAGGTGATCTGGGCCGACGCCGGCTACGGCGGCAACCCGCTGGCCACGTGGGTCAAAGCGGTCGCCGGGATCACCCTTGAGGTCATCGCCCGCCCGGTGGCCCACGAGTTCAAGGTGGTCAGACGCAGGTGGGTGGCGGAGCGGTCGATCGGGTGGCTGATGCGCTACCGCAGGTTGTGCCGCAACTTCGAACGTCGCAACACCAATGCCGAAGCCATGATCTGGTGGGCCAACACTATGATCATGACCAGGCGGTTGGCGCGGATTCATCACCCACCCGATCCCAAGGAATACCAAGCGCGTTGGGGACAGCCGCGTCCGTCAATCCCTGTCCCGACGTGACCCCTTTGCCAACAGGCTCTTAGAGGTGTTGTGGCTATGTTTTCCGAACGAATGAACACCCAGGTGGTGCAACAGTTCTGGGCGGCAATGCAACAAAGTGTATTCATCACCGAAGCGGCCTAACCTAACGGGTTGGCACCTATCGCGAAATGGGCACACGGTGGCTGGCCGCCACTGGCGGAATACGACCACGCCGCGGCCGTAATCTCAAAGGCCGCTGTCTGTCCTTTCGCGAGCGAGAAGAGATCGCCCTTGCCCGAACGGCCCGCTGATCGCCCAGCTGATGACCGTACCGGCACAGCTGCGCCGGTCGCTGACCTGGGACCAGGGACCGCAGATGCGCGACTGGAAGGATGTCGCGGCCGCCACCGGCACCGACATCTACTTCTGCGATCCGCACTCGCCCAGGCAGCGTGGCGTCAACGAGAACACCAATGGCCTGCTGCGCCAATACTTTCCCAAGAGCAGCGACCTCAGTGTCCACAGTCCCCACGACCTTGAGCGTGTCGCGGCCGAACTCAACGACCGGCCCCGCAAACGGCTAGGCTTCCGTAAACCGATCGAGCTGATCGGACCACTGTTGCGATGACAGTCAGAATCCGTCCCCCGCTATTCGGACGGCCCTTGACCGTCCCGATACTGAACTCGCTCCGGACCGGGAGTCGACGATCGTCGCCGTGGGGTCGGCTTGGCCCAGCGGCCACGCATGTCTGGTCGCGTAGAGCATCGTGGACGCGTTGTCCGGTAACGTCATCGCGCGATGCGCTCGCCGAGCGGCCCTGGGTTCCGCCGGATCTCACGCAGTACGCCGTGCCGACGCAGCGCCCATGCCAGGCGCCGGACGCTGCGATACCGTACGAAAAGCACCACGACCCGACCTACCAGCGCCCACCGGTTGCCGCTGAACTGGTTCTCCGCCGCCTGCCATGTCAGCTCGCGCACCCTCGGGCTGTCGAGCGAGGCCCGCACCTCGCGCCGCACCTCGGGATCCTCCGCCGCCGAACCGATGGCCGCTGCCAGCGCTGGGCGGTCCACCATAGACTGCGCCGCCGCGGCGACCAGCGGCTGGCGTACCTCGTCCTCCTCTAGCAGCAGCAACACGGCTTCCCGGATCTCGGAGCTGTCCAATGCGGACCGCAGCAGGCGCAGCAGGTTGCGCTCGACCTCATGGTCGTGGCCCGGTACCGACAGCGCCGCCAGCAGCGCCGTCACCTCGTCGAGGTCGATGAAGTGTTGCAGCCCGGTGCGGAACTGCGGAAGTTCCCAGGCCACCAGCAGACCCTTGACGAGGTTGCGGTTCATGGCCACCTGCTACCCGGAAACGACGGTTCGCGAAACTCTTGCCCGTCGCCGAGGCCGGCGAGTTGGCGTGAGGCACTCTACTTCGACTGACCGTCACCGACATGGGCGAGCCGCCGGTCGATGGAGATGCGCTCGGCCTCCGACAACGAGAACCTAAACGGACAGCCGCCTGGTCTCGGTAACGAACCTGAGCGGATGGCTTCGCGCTCGCTGGGCGCCGCGCCGCGCCGCGATGTCTATTCGTTGCTGTTCTTCGAGGAACTCGCACCGAGAAAGATCAATGCGAGCGAAGCGACGCGCACTGATCGTGTACGCAACGGAACGGTTGGCGGGCATGAGGTAGGGGATCCGAGAGGTGGGCATCTCGCCCGGCGGGCCGGCTTGAGCTACACCGGCTGTCCGCCGACAATGCAGTCATCGACGATCAAGCCGGTGACGCAGACCAGCAGCAGGCCGGTCATCAGCCCGGCCATGACGGTCAGCGGAGCGGCTGCCCTGAAACGCTGTGCGCAAAGGTGAAATCATGCCTTTTACGTTTGCCGCGAGCGCCCCCGCCACCTCCTTCCGCCAGCCTGGATCGTCCTCCTGCTGTCGGAGGAGTGCGGGGTCGGGACCGTCTTTCCCGGACGGTCAAAAGCCGCTACGGTGGGTCCTACCTTTCAGACACGGGGGCGCCGGATGCGCAACTGCCTGATCCCCATCGCCCTCATAGCGGCTCTTCTGAGCGGTTGCACCGGCAATGAGCCAGCCGGTAAGCAGGCCGCCGGCTCATCTCCGTCGCCTACGCCCTCCCCATCGACGGAGGTGCCCAGCGCACCACCGCCTCCGGCGAGGCTGGACGACACCGCGGTCTTCGACTACCTCACGCTGCCCGACGATCTCGGGCAGGGCCGGTACTCCGGGTGGAAGCGCACAGACACCTTGGGACCTATGGCGTATGCACCGTTACCGCTGAGCGGGTGCGCGTCCCACCGGGGCGAACAGATCACGCTCAAGGACGGGGTCTTCCTGGCCCGGGTGGCGCAGTTCGGCAACGGTTCGCTGGTCACGGTGGATCAGCAGATCGTCGTACTGGTCAGGGGATCGGCCCAGGCGTTCGTCGACCGCAAGCTGGGATACGACGGCGACTGCCCGGCCGGCACCACCGAGGCGCTGGCGGCGTTCGAGGCACCGGCCGGCTTCACCGGTACCAAGGCATTCTGTCATCGCCCGAGCCCGGAGCGCCCAGCGTTTCGCAGGTGCTCGACCGCGCTCGCCCGCGGGCCGGTTTATGTGCAGATCGAGGTGGAGACGGTGGACGGCCAGGCGGAGGCGGGCCGCTTCCTGACGAACCTGGTCGCCGCGTTGGCGGCGCGGTTGCAGCAGCTGCCGGCCTGATCGGCAGGTGCGTCTCAGAGCACGCGCGCCGGTGCCGGCACCAGCAGCGCACCCGCCAGGGTGGGGATGCCGTCGTCACCGGGGCGGAACCACATCACGTCGCCGGAACGCTGGTTGCAGATATAGAGCACGCCGTCGATGAGCGCGATGTCGCGCGGCCAGTTGCGGCCGTCGATGGCGAAGACGCTGATTGAGTTGGGGCCGCGGTTGGCCACGTAGAGGCGGCTGCCGCCGGGGGACAGGACGAGGCCGCTGGGGGCGTTGTCGCGCGGCAGGTCCACGGCGCCAGAGACCGTGTCACCGTCGCGCACGAGCACCCGCGCGGAGAGCTCGGCGGTGGCATAGGCGAATATGCAATGGGAAATTTCTGCCCAATGTCGTTGAGAACGTTAGCCGCGCCACCGGCGCAGCGTCTCAGTTACGGGTCCCCCTGCGAGCGTCTGGTATCTGATCGCCCTCTGGCGCGGAGAGCGGCGTCGAGATGGCGAATGAACTCTCCCATGCGCCGTTCGAGGCTCGCAATCGATGCGAGCTTGTGGCGCCGTGCTACTTCCGGCGAGACGCTGCGTTGTAGTACTGACGCGGACACGCTGATCAGTGCGCATAGGAGTGGATTCGGCGGACGCTTGAGACCGCTTTACTCTGGCGGCTGCTTGTACAGGGTGGGGAGGGCGCTGCGGGCATCGGCGTCGGCGACGCCTCGAAGGGCATCGATGGCAGCATCGTCGACATCGGAAGTGTTGAGCACCTGAGCGCGCGCCTGCAGTCGGTTTGCAGGCGTGTGGGGGTGGTGCACCGGCTGGGCAATGGCGGCGAGGAGGAACGGGCGGTAACGCCGCTCCCACGGGGCGAATCGACGGTGAGCGGCTTGGCGTGAGGTTCCCAGCAGGTCACCGACGTCGTCCCAGGATGCACCGGTCATGCGCAGTGCTGCGATCCAGAAGCCGATGATTTCTGTCGGCCACTCCGCAGCCGCTGCTGTCGTGACGGCGGATTCAAGCGTTGGTCGGTCGGGCCGGCGTAGGGAGATGGCGAGGCTGAGCCGGCGTCCGAGCTCGTCGATGAGGGCCTGTCTGCCGTGTTCCAGCCATTCGGCGTTGCGGCGGCTGATGCCTTCGAGATCGGACTCCACGTGTCAACAATACTCCACTTGTCAACGATACAGGTTGACAGGACGACGCGGGCCGCGCACACTGGCGTCAACATCTAGAGTTGACACCGGCTTGACAGGAGCGACCGGATGCCATCGCAACGAGTCTTATGCTCGGTAATGCAATCATTCATGTGGATTGCTAGTTATCGGCCGGTCCCACTGTCGCTGTGTCTGTGTGCGGCACACCACGAGAGGGGTAGCGACCTATCACCGACCGCCTGGCAACCCTCTTCGTTGTGGCGCTTTGGCCCTTCACGTTCGATGTCCGGCCCCTGCCGGGGGCGTCAGAGCCGAGGACGTGTGTCGTCGACCGGAAGCGAACGGCACTGCGTCGTTCGGTGGCCGGCTCACTTGATGGAGGATCAACATGAGCGCAACCGTCGGGTGCACGCGCATCCGCACGGCCATCAAGCAGATGGTCACCACCGCTGTGGTGCTGACTGCGGCCGTGCTCGCGGCCGGGGTTTCGGCCGCTCCCGCATGGGCGGAAGTCACCTACAGCCCGCTGTACTGGCAGCTGCTGGACAGGTACACAAGCGTCCAATTGCGGCCAGGGGTCTACGGCAGCCATCCCGAGTGCCTGCTCGCCGTGCAGCAGAGCGGAACCGGGGGCTGCATGGACCTAATCGTGATCCTGAACCCGGACGGGACGCTGGGCGGCGGGTGGATCGAGGATCCCGCCGCCTCGAACGGCTGGCGGCCCTTCGGCGCTGACGACTGCCCGGCCTGGGACGACGTCGATGATCCGAACTGGTGGCTGTGCTACGGGTGAACCGGCGGGCGCAGGCTCCGGCCGGATAGGACAGAACAAACCGGATAGGAAGAATAAACCGGATAGGAGAACAGGCATGCCAAACTTGATCACAGGCTTCGGCTGGACCGGCCTCAAGCGCAAAGGCCGTGTGTTGCAGGCTCTCGTGCTGTTGTCTTCGCTCGGGCTGACCGCGGTGGCAGCGCCACCGGCCGCCCAGGCGCAACCGGCACTGGCCGCGGCCGGGGAGTGGCGTGCGGCCATCGACGCAGCCTGGGGTCCCGGGCTACCGACCGCACGCAAGCTGGAGATCTTCGACGCCTTCTGGAACACAATCGACCAAAGGTTCGCCGCCTTCCAGGGCATCGACGTGGACTGGACGGCACTGCGCGAGCGCTACCGTCCCGAGATCGCGGCCGGGGTGAGCCGTGGTCGCTTCGCTGCGATCATGGGCCAACTCTCGCTGGCGCTTCGGGATTCGCACACCATGGCCATCGACATCGCCATCCCCACCGCGCCACGCGTGCCCGGGCTACCGCTGCTGGTGCTGCGGGGTCCGGGCAACAACAACTTCGGCGCGTGCGCGACCGCCCAACCAGACGGGTCGGCGCTGATCTATGCCGTAGCCCCCGCGCATCCACTGGGCCTCAAGCCCGGTGATCGCATCCTGGGATACGAAGGGCGCCCGTGGCGCGAGTGGTACCCGGAACTGCTCGCGGCTGAGCTGCCCATCGCCGGCGCGTGGGGCTCCTCACCGAGTTCCATGGAGCACACCATCGCGCAATCGGCGCCGGTCAACTGGCACCTGTTCGACACGATCGACATCTGGCGGCACGACAGCGGCACGGTCGAACATCATGCGACCGCGCTGTTGAACACCACGCCGCAGCTGCGCAGTCCAATGTGCACCGAGGAGCTGGCCGTGCCCGGCGTGCCCAAGCCCGCAGCCCTGTCCGATCTTGTCACCTGGGGTGTCATTGAAGGAACGCGGATCGGCTACATCTACGTCACCGCCTGGCAAGGCGACGCCGGTACTCGCTTCGAGCAGGCGATCCGCGAACTGACCCAGCAGCGCCAGACCGACGGGCTGATCATCGACTTCCGCTTCAACCGGGGCGGGAACATGTTCCTCAGCGACGCCGGCCTCGGGATGCTGTTCGACCAGCCGGTCGCGACGATCGGATTCGCCGAACGGGCCGACCCCAACGACCACCACACACTACGGCCCTTCGTCGGCGAAGAAACCCAGCTCTGCGGGATTACCTGGCGGGGATACGCACCCAGCCTCTACGTCATCGACATGTGCGACCGCTCCCACGACCCCGCCGCCTACGACCGGCCGATCGCGGTCCTCACCGGACCCCAAGCTGGAAGCTCCGGCGACCAGGTCGCATTGCGCATGACCTTCCACCCCCGGGCACGAACCTTCGGCAAATCCACCGCTACCGCGTTCAATGCCCCCTGCACACTCAACCTCGACCCCGACTGGGTAAGCCGGTACGCCTGCACCGACGCCTACCGCATCAGCCAGCCACACAACTACCTGACCCACGACGAGTTCCCCGTCGATGAACCCATCTGGCTACAGCCACACGACGTCGCCCAAGGCAAAGACACCGTCGTCGACGCCGCCGTTCGCTGGATCGGCAGCCAGACACCACAGAACCCCTAAGCGGGACAACGCAGGCGCGCCACCGACACCGGCGCGCCTGCGGCGATGTCCAAGATCGATCGTGGGCAGCCAACCCTGCGAAGCCGAAGATCGCAATACGTCCACATGGTAGCCAGAACGTCTCGCCAACGGGTCGCCGAGCGCAACGATCGAAGCATGATGACCCAGATTGGATGATCGCTACCTGTTCTCGTAAGGCAGGCCCTCATCGGACACCGCCGGACCGTGTCCGAAATGAAACGCTGACGGATGTAGCGAATCCGGCAGCCCGAGCGGTCGGTGGATCTTCGTGAGCACACAGGGCCTTGCCAAAACTCGGCTGCGGTCGGACACCTGTGTGGATACGGCGCAAGGACCGGAGAACAGAACCTTACCGATCTGAGGTCCCTGTCAGCTTTGGCGCGGCGGCGGCGCGCACGCGCCCGCCGAGCAGGTCGCACACGGGCATGTCGGCGCGCTTGCCGGCGATGTCAAACAGCGCCATGTCCACTTCGGACAGCGCGTTGTTTTCCAACGGGCCGTTGCGCCAGTAGGACGAATAGTTGAGCAGGCGGAAGGCGTCCTCGATGTCGGCCGGGTGCCGCCCGCTCAGCGTCGGTGCCAGGTGGGTGTCGACCGCGGCGGCGACGGCGGCCCCATCGCCTCGACACTAATAGGTGCGGTCATAGTGGACCCTGCGGGAAGTTTTGTGTCGCAACGAATCCGAGCAGGTTGCGCCCGGCGGACAGGTCGACCGGCAGGCGCCTTCCCGGGAAGGTGGCGCGGCGCGGCACTCGATGATGAAAAGTGTCGAGCAGATGCTCGGTGGGGAACGGTGCCAGGGTCTCGCCCGCGGCGACGAAAATGGTGTGGCAGCCGGGTCCCGGGCGGGTGATGGCGAGCCAGCACGCCCTCGCCGCATCGCGAATGTCGAGATAGGACCAAAGCCTGGCGGCGCCGGTGCCCGGATCGGCGGCGAAGCGCTCGAACTCCCGCAGCAGCCGCTCCTGCCCGCCTAGGTAGGGGAAGCGCATGCCGTGCCGCCGGGCCATCATCGCGGCGGTCGCCTCATCGACCTGTTTGGACAATCCGTAGGCGTCCAGCATCTGTACCGGGTGCGCCTCGTCGACGGGCAGGTAGCGCAAGTCGGCGACCGGGCCGGTCCATGGCAAGCCGAGGACGGCGAAACTGCTGGCGATGGCGGCCCGGCGTACCCCCGCGGCGCCGGCCTGCTCCAGCACGGCGAAGGTCGCCGTGGTGTTGGTGGTGAAAACCTCTTGTGGGGTACCGAATTCGGGCGACGGCAGCGCGGCCAGGTGCACCACGGCGTCGACTCCAGCCAGGGCCTCGGCCACCGCCTCCGGGTCGGACGCGTCGCCCACGACCACTCGGTCGGCCTTGAGGTCGCCCGGGTCGCGCAGCTCCATCGCGGTCACCGCCACCGGGATTTGGGCCAGGTGCGCCAGCACGGCTCGCCCGAGCAGTCCCGCCGCGCCGGTGACCAGCACGCGCCGCACCGCGGAAACCTCGGAATCCTCATGTGTCAACGCGCTAAGCAATCGGGAACTCCCTCGTCATCAGTGCTTCGAAGCCACCAGCCTAGGCCCGGAAGCCTTCCGTGCCGGCCAGCGGGCGGGGGTGTCCCGCCTCGACCTCGCCTTCCCGCCGAAGGCACCTGGACGACCGTCGCGGTACGCATCACGGCGGACCGGACGAGCCGGCTGGCCGACATCGTGGCAACCTCGGCGTAGAGATCATAATCTATCGATTTGATGGCGATGGGGCGTCCTTGCCGGCCTTGTGAGACCGGTGATGATGGTGGGATGAGCAGCGAGGCTTCGCGCATCGCAATGGAGCGTTCGGCAAGCGATCAGGATCTACCATCAACATCGAGCCTGTTTGATTGGCGCAAATGGTGGGCGAACACTGGGGGGCGGTATCGGCACGGCTATTGGCGCCAAAGGCGATCAACTGGGAACGATACGGCGGCCGAGCTCACACATGACCAGCTGGCCGGTGGCAGCGGGACCCTCAGTGGGCAGAACTGGAGTCGGCATCATGGCAAGGAAGGCACAACGGCTCTCATCGAATCCTCACGACGAGTCAGGCACCATTGATTTTGTCGACGAGCCCCTTGGTTGGCTCTACGCGGCCAGTCGTCGCGGCGCACTTGCCGTCGTTAGCCGCCCACGCAGCGCGACCGACGCAGAATCGACTTATGGCACAGTGGCGGTCTTTGGTCAAGACGCTGTTCGCAGAGTTTTGAGCGACATTGAGGTGTTCGGAATGCCACAGTCCATGTCGAGCCGCCATGAACTGCCGCCGATTCTCGCGAACCTCAACTCCGCGGTTTTCAGTATGACGGGTGCGCGTCACCGCAGCCGCCAACAATTGCTGGCGAGACTTCTGGGGCCACCGGGCACGGCAGAGCACCATGCCGCCATCGATCGCGGCATCGAGATCTTTCTCCGTGGCCTCCTCGTAGGCCGTGATGTTTGTCTGCTGCAGGAGATGCGCCGGTTGGCCAGGCTGGTCGCGGCGCAGGTGATACTTGGAATGGATGACTCGGACGGCGAAATAGGAATCCAGATTCAGAAGTATTTCGACCAGCGACGTAGCTACGCTTCTCGCTTTGCCGTTCGAACGTCTCAGGACCGCGACGCACTTGTCGCGCAGGGCACGCTAGTTGACGGTCTACTCCGTGCGCGGGTTGGGGCACTTCGACGCCAGCGGTCCGGACCGGCGCGGGGGGTTCTGGGCTACTTGTGTCGGTACGGCGAGGACCCGAATCTCGGCTTCACCGAAGACGAGCTCGTTGCACATGCGAATATCTTGTTCATGGCAAGCAGTGAGCCCATCGCCACGGCAATGGCTTGGATCCTGCTGGCCTGCTCGCAACGCCCCGGGCTGCGTTCAGCGATCCGAGAGGAAGTCGTGAAGGCGGCAAGCTCCTTCTCATTGCTGCGGGGAACCGTCCACGAGGTCCTTCGACTTGTTCCCCCGAGCGCGATCAT
>Ga0209382_10011725_pt1 | contig 10871 bp, 10 predicted proteins | sample SoiMetdeltSBSDD5_FD_187599 | JGI IMG/M metagenome (GOLD analysis project Ga0209382, IMG submission 187599) | Bulk soil microbial communities from a Populus tree surrounding site in Tennessee, USA - Soil MetaG P. deltoides SBSDD5 (SPAdes) (version 2) | ecosystem: Environmental > Terrestrial >...
GTAGACGGCGTCGGCCAGCTTCTGGCTGAACTCGATGGTGAAGATGAGTGCGTTGACCAGATAACCGAGCGCCCGACCGGTTGCCACGATGGCGACGATGAGATCCTCGATGAACCGCTGACCCTCGACGGTGCCGAGCCACTCGGTGAACCGATCGATGATGTCGCCGAGTGTGTGTATGAGATCACGGCCTGCATCATCCAGCGGCCCCATCAACGCGCCGAACAGGCGAAACACCGAGCCGGCGAGTCGACCGAGCTCCTTTAACGTCGACAGTGCATCCTCGATGAATTCGTTGAAACCCTCGCCCCGCATACCCTCCGAGAGCATCTTGGTGAACGAGTTGAGTTGTCGAACGAACCCGGCCATGATGCGCTCGAGAAACGGTAGCCCGTGTTCCATCAGACCGAAGAACGTGCCGAGAAACTCGATCAGTCCCGGTCCGACCTGCGTGATGATGCGTGCCGTCGACTCGAAGACGTCGCCGATCGCCTCGAGGATGTCTGGATCGGCAAGCATCTTACCCACGCCCGCGAACAGCGTACCGAGTGATGATGCGACGCCGGTCAATCCGGTGCGTAACGTCGGAAGCGACTCACGAACCAGCGTCGTTAAGACACCCTTGAGCGGCCGGAAGAACGCCTCCTGCACGGCGTCCTGCAACTCACCGAGCGGCTTGAGTAGTGCCTGAATTTCTCTGACGAACCCGCGTGCGGCGGGTGCGAGCCCACTCAGCGCCTCCTTGATCTTCTCTGGGTCCTTGGACACAACGGCCTCGACGGCCTCACCGAGTCCTTGGAACGCGAGAATGAGTGGTGCGATCGTGGTGACGAGAAAGCCGATGCCCGCGGGCAGAACGCCGATAAGTCCAATGAGATCGCCGAGCGCACCGGCCAGGCCGAGGATCGCCGGAATCAACGCCAGAATCAGCGTTATGAGTGGTGACGGCAGTACCGTGCCGAGACCGAGTAGGTTCTGTCGTAACCGGTTGAGTGTGTCGAACACGCTCGTGCTGGTCTCGCGGATGTTGGTAATGAAGCTGCGTCCGGTGTCGCGCGCCTCGCGCTGGACGCGCCGGAGGTCGCGCACCGCGTGGTCGGCCATGTCGTCGACCGCGTGTTGCGCGACCTCGGCACCGGCGGCGATGTCGAGCGCGATGGCACGCCCCGCGTCACGTGCCTCATCCGCCACGTCGTCGAGTGACTCCGCTACCGAGTGCTCGGCCTGCTCGAACGAGCGTGAGATACTCCGTCCGGCCTCGCGAAAGTCCTCTTCGACCCGTTCGGTTGCGCGCAGTGCCTGACGCAACATCGTGCGAAAAGCGTCGTCGAGGTCGCGCCGTAGTCGTCGCTCGAAGTCCCGAAGATTCGGCTCGATCTCGACCGACGCGGAGTCGATCGGACGTCCGGCCAGCGGGGCGGTCACGGCTTACCTACCCGGTATCTTGATCTCGGTCATGGCGGAGGTGCTGCTGCGCGCGGCCTCGAGCGCGCCGGGCCACCACGACGGCACCGGAATGCCTCGCTTATCGACCGGACGTCCGGCGACCACGGTCGTCGGCGCGTCAGTTGTGATCACCGGCGGCCCGAGTAACATCTCGTCCAGTCGTGCCAACGTCGCGCCCCTCTCCTTGTCGTCCGGTGGCACCTGCAGTCGCAGGTAGTGGTGCACCAGGTCGAGGAACCGATCGGGTGTTAGAGCGGTTGGCTCGATACCACGAGCGGCGCACCAACCGGTGAAGTGGTGCCAAACCCGTCGTCCGGTGACCCAGCTGACGAGTCCGACGACGGCTCGGTAGGGCGGAGCCCGTACGCTCCCATCAGGTGATTGATGATGGGCATGAGTTGCAGTCGTAGGTCGATGGCGACGCGACCGTCACGCGAGTTGATACGCTCACGCATCCGGTGTGCCTCATCCTCGGGCAGCAGCACGTCAAAGATCTTAGCGATGCCCTCGACCATCGCGTCGATGTCACCGCTCTCGGGACTTAGCAACTTACTCATGTCTCGCGCCGCGCGCACCATGTCCTGCATCGCAGGAATGGGAATGATCGGGTGTGCGTGAAACACGTCCTCGTCTACCTTGAACGGCTTACTCTTACGACTGATCGAAAAATCAACGATATCGATCTCATCGATGTGTTCGTCCGTCACGTCGGCCCTCCGTGTGTTGTGTCCTAGTGCGACGGTACAACGCCCGACGGAGATATCGACCCCGCGCTATCAATCCTTAGCCGCGATCAGGGCATCGGCGAGGAACGGATTGGGCTTCATACCCTTAACAGATTTCACGATGACCGTCTTCGAGCCGACCTTGAAGCGTAACGCCCGACGAGATGTCGGTACGATTCGTGCCCGGTGTGGCCCGTAGATGCCCGTGCCACCGTGGATCCAGCGGGCGCGTCGATCCACCGTGCCGATCCGCACGCGCGGCTGACCGCCGACGTAGAACAGCGTGACTAAAACGCTGGACCGGAACTTACCCGTGTCAACCCGCTTCGGATGGCGAGCGTCCGTACCCGAGAGCAGCACGCGTGCCCGGTTCTGCACCTTGACACCTCGACGTAGCAGATCCTTGACGACGCCGCCACGCGGGTTGGTCAACAGCGCGTGAAGTGCGTTCTGATTGATCTTATGCGTGACACTAACGGGCACGGCGTCACCCGCAGCAGTTGAAGGCGTTGTGCAAACCGAACTGGTACGACATCTGCAGTCCGCCGCAGGCACCGCTGGGTCCGACACGCGTCACCGCGCCGACCTCGAAGTTCGTGATCCGTGACGGTCGCTCGCGCCGGTACCCGGCGAGACAACACAGCGCACCCTTCCGCAACGCGTACGCGTCGTGTGCCTGGTTCACGGCCGACTCGACCAACTTAGCCGGTGTCGGCGGGACACCCGCGTCGGAGGACACCGGTACGCACCGAATGAGGTGCACCTGCACGGATACCACGACCAGCGGCGGGCCGCAGTTGCCGCGCGGCGTACCCGACGTCTGCGCCGCGAACGTGTCGGCCGGGAACTCAGAGATGATCGACTGCGCGAGCAGTCCGCAGTCACACGCATCCCACGCCACGTCGCCGGGCTGCATCGCCACGTACCGGCGCACGTCGCCGGCCGGCGTTGCCTGCACCTCGGTACGGATGCACGCGCCGACGCCGGTCACCACCTGGATGACGTTCAGCGGGACCCAAAACGACGTCGTCACGTATTCACACGCCGATGGAACATCTGCTCAACATCGTAGACCTGGCCACGACGCTCGCGTCGGTGAGGGTTGACCGTGTCGATGAACAGGTCGCTGAAGTAGCCGAGACTGAGCCCGGCCAGCGCATCGGCTAGGTTACGTAGCTCCATCGTCACACCTTGCCGGGTAAGTGTCGTCACGTTGCGCGGTAAGACGCACTCCTCGCCGACGCACGCCTTCGCCAGCTCGGCGGTAAGCTCACCGACGGCCAGTCGGCCGAGTTGCGGTACCTCCTCACCGTACGACGCGGTGACGGACCACGTGCCGACCTCGGTGTCGAGCTTCGTGAGATCATTGCAGGCGGGCCACTCGTTACCACCCGTGCGCACCAGTAACCGCGAGTTCTGTAGGGACCACCCGCTGGCCGGAACGCTGACGCCGTCGATCTTCACCTCGATGATCTGACTCACCGGCGCCGGCAGTAAGACTTGACTCAACGCCGTGCATGAGCACGAGTCGGAGCAGACGCCACACGTCGCGTTGAACCACGCACCGGCCCACCAGTACGGACGCGGACCACCGCCACCGCCGTAACTCCACTCCCACCACGTGGTACCGATGCCGGGCGGCCAAATGTCCCCAGAGCACGACTTCCGACACGGCCGTAGGGTTACCGTACAGAACCCGAAACGACGTCCAGAGCGGGCGTCGAGCACCTCGGTGGCAACCTCTAGCATCGTGCCGGTGACCGTGGCGGCCGCCGCGGACAACTCGACGCACGTGAAGATCGGATCCCAAGGTGCACACGGCCCGGTACCGACGTCCGTCTCGGTCGTCAACACGTGCAGCAACTCACTGGCCTGCACCGGTTCACCGTCGGGATCCGTGCCGTTCCAAACGGCGAGGTAGTCACCGACGGGTAGACTCGGCGACGTATCCCACGGGTACGTGTTGATGCCGGTGGCCGGGTTAGCGACGCCGACGGTGGTCGGCCCAACGATCACCGGTGATCCGTCAACCTCCTCTACCGTGATGCCGACACCGGTGACGTTGACCGCCGGTCCACCCGGGAACTCGAACCACTCCACGACCAGCGTGACGGTGGTGCCGCGTACCACGTTCGTCGTCACGGCGCCTCCTAAGTCAGCGGGAACGTGAGGCCGTCGAGGTTGACTCTACCCCCGGAGACCAGTGCCGCGCGAACGGACACGGTGCCGTCGGAGTCCACGTCTAGAAAGGTGTTCGCGGCACCCGTACCGCCGGTGCGTAGCGTGAACGTGTTCTGCACCGGTGGCCGGTGTCCGGCGGGTAACGTGATAAGCGTCGCGTCCTGCGCGATCGAGCCGGTGATGCTCAATTCACCGCGTAGGCGTACCACCTGCATCAACGGTTCGACTCGGCTACCCGCCGCGGCGTGGGGTGAGCCGACATCCCCGACGTTCGTGCCAAACGACGGCGCAACCCACGCGCCGGGTTGCATGTTCGAACCGGTGACGACTCCGCTGGCCGCGACGAGTCCAACGACGATCACATTTCGCTGCACGATCAGGTCACGGGCAACCGCCGAATCGCCGTTGACGTACGTAACGAACATATCAGTGTTATCCGACAGCGCGAACGAGCCGATGGCCTGATTCGATCCGGCGCCCGAGTGTGCCTGTGCACGGAACGCGTACTGGTTCGCGACGGGTGACCGCGCACGTAGACACGCGAATCCGTTGAGGTATCCACCCCGTTGGCCGTCGTAGCGAAATTGGAAGAGATCGGCACCCTCGATGCCGCCGTTGTTCGGCCGATTGAGGAACACGGTGTCCGCGAACGCGACGTCCTGATCGAGTCGCGGATACACCACGGTACCCGAGACGATGTCCGCGCCGTCGTGATCGTGCGCCGGGAACTCGGACGTGTATCCCGTCGCCGACACGGTGGGCGAGTCCTTACGCGAGCACCACGGCGCCACACGCCGAGACCGGCGGCGGGGTGGTGGTGACGTTGTAGAGGTAATGCTTCGTGAGGTTGGTGATCGCACTCGGAATCCACGGACCGGCCGAACCGGGACCGTTACCCCACAGCGGCCCGATCTTCTCGGTCTCACCGGTGGTGTGGAACTCGAACGGCGCGTTCTCGAAGGTGAACTGGTTCACCTTGCCGTTGCCCACGTTCATGAACGCCCAGTAGACGTACCGCTGGAGTCCGGTCGTCGGGTCACACGCGTTGGGGCCGGTGACCTGCTGCCACGTCTCGAGCGAGTACCGCGCGGTAACCAGGCCCTCGCCGAAGGCGACGCCGGTGCCGGTCGTGCCCGCGTTGGCGATCAGCGTGTCGCCGGTGACGATGACGATGGCGTCGGGATCGAGCACGCACCAGTCGATGAGCAGTTCGACCCGGGTCAGCTGCGGCTTGTCACGCTTGTAGTTACACAGCTGTCCGTTGGCCTTGACCAGCTGGTGCTCCTGTCCGTCGAGATACTGCGGCGACGGCGTAATCCGCACGAAACCGTCGGTGACCACGACGGCGCTGGACGCACCGGTGACCGGGTTGCCGCAGACGTCCAGCTTGACGAGACGCACCACCTCGCCGTGGATGGCATTCACGCACTCGGCGACCATGTCTCACTCTCCCTAGCCCGGTACGCCGGGTGCGCCGGCCCCGAGGCCACCTATGGATACCGGTATCGCGAAGTGACAGCACTCCCACCCGATGACGTACGTTCGCTCAGCGATGGCGGTCACCGTGTTGTTCGAGCGAGTCAGGATCTCACCGTTGGTGCCGATCAACTTCACCGCCGATCGGTAACCGAAGAGCGCGCCGGTGGCGTAGATCCAGCGGGTACCGTTCGGTGGTGCGGTGCCATCGGGCGCCGTGCCCGGATACCCCGAACCGGCGACCACCTGGTTTCCGTTCCACGTGAACAGCTTCCCGCCTATCTGGCGTAGTTGCATCGCCTCGGCGAGCGGGGGAGTCACCGACATCGGCACGTGAATGACGCCGACACCGTCGTAGCAAGTGGCGAGTCGTTCCTCGAGTAGGCCGATGCCCTCGACGACGTCAACGACGCCGCCGGTGACCGTGACGGCCGCCGTCTGCAACGTCACCATGCCCTCTACGAGCGCCGTGTTTGCGGCGAGGTGTGGGTACACGACGGGTTGCAGTCCGGCCACACCGGTCCAGAACGCACGTTCCACCTGTCGCTGCTCGGTGCGGCCGATGAGCCGGAGTGCGTTTTCCTCGGCCTCATCCCAGAAACCCGGCGCCGAGCAATCGATCAGCGAGTACGGCGAGAACGCGGTGGCGCCACGAAATGTCTTATCACCTGTGCTGCCCTTGGTGGGCGGGGGAGGCGGTGGTCCACCCGTGCCGGTAACCGAGAAGCAACCTTCGTACGTCAGACCGGTAACGGCGCCGGACGTCGAGCACAGCGGCTCATAGTCGACACCGAGCCGCCAGTGTGGATCAGAGTCGACACGAAAGTCGATCGCCGAGAACAGGCCGAACGGAAGTGGTGTGAACCCGGGAGGTGGGACCTCCAGTCGTGCGTTGACCATGTGTCCTCACCTCCCGCCGTCGAAGTCGATCGCCACGGTGGGCGCTTACACGCCGCAGGCGGTGAGGTCCGCGGCACCGGTGGTGCCATCCGGGCAGATCGGCACGGTGTACAGCCGGGACTCGTGACCCATCTTCGCGATCAACCAGCACTCCTCCTGCCACTCGGCCGTGTGGTCGTTGGTGGCGTTGAGCACCGAATCACGGATGACACCGAGGTTGAGTCGCAGTCCCCGGCCGAGTACGAACGTACCCGGCGCGTAGATCATGAACTGGACGGTGAGCGGCCAGACCACGATCGGCGTCGACTGACCCGGGAACCCGGAGGCCCGCACCTGCCAGTCATTAACCCACTGAACGCGAACGTTCTCGACGTCGAACATGTCCATGAGCGCGGCGTCGGCGACCGTAAGATACCGGAAGTCACCGCCTCGCTTCCGCAGGTCAGACCGCATCGCGGCGCGCACCCAACGGGGGAGGATAACCTCGAGGATCGCGTCTTCGCACATCGCGTACTTCTCACGGTAGTCGATCGCGGCGAGTGAGATCGCACCGAGCACCGGCGCGACGAGGCCGGATCCCGCGGCACCCATGCCGGTGATCGCCGTACCGCTGGCCGTGAGCAACTTCGCGATGTACCGACCGTTCATCTTGTGCGCGTGTGCCGCGAACAGCAACTTGGTGTGATTCGCGATCAACTCGGGGAACGCATCCTCCGTCAGGTTACCGACGGTGAGACAGATGCCGTCACACTCGAGACGTTCCTCGAGGAAGGACGGACACGGTACCCGTGCGCAGGTCTTGGTGCCGGCGCCGGTGCCGGTGACGGCCGCGACATCCTGCAGTTCGGTCCACGACCACATCGCCGCGTTACCGACCAGGTCACCGAACGAGGCCGACACTGGGAAGCGAATGCCACCCCGGTTGATGCCGATCGTCGGAAGGTCGATCATGCCGTCTTCACAGACGATGTTGTAGAAGTCATACGAGATCTCACTCGGCGCGCACCAGCCACCCGCGGCGACCAGCGCCTCCGGGTCCGTGGCCGCGGTGAGCACGTCATTGATCTGCTCAGGTGTCGCATCCGGGCCGAGGGTGTACCGGAACTGACGCTCGAGCGCCGCGATCGGGTAGCGCGTCGCGCGCTCCCAGTCCTCATCGGCACCCCGCACCGCCGCGATCGGCAACGCGCGGGCGCGCGCCGTCATCGCGGCGACCAGCGAGTCCATGCCGTCCAGCCTACCGCCCGTGGTGAAACCCGGGATGTCGGCGGAGGCCACGAGCACCGGCTCGGTGCGCGGCGCCTTGATCTTCGGCGCGTGCGTCTGCGCGTCCGCGAGTGACAAATTCAGCTTGCGAGTCGCACGCCGCGCCGGCTGGGTCGTCGCGCCGCCGGCGACCACCGCGACCGCCGGCGCCGGAGTACCCTCGCCGGCGCCCTCATTGTCACCCTCGCCGCCCTCGGCGTCTCCGTCACCCTCGCCGTCCTCGGGCTCCTCGGGCTGAACGTGCACCCGGGCCATGAGGGCCTCGCGACCGGCGGCGATGTCCGCGCGTTCCTGGATACGGCGTGCGTTCTCGCCGCGAACCGTGTCGACCATGTCGGCCAGCTCGGTTGCGCGCGCCAGTCCGTCCGCGTTGATGTTCGGATCGCCGGTGACCTCGTCAAACTCGGCGGTGGCGTCCGTCTCGAACGTCGCGAGTTCCTCGTCACTCAGCGCGGTGTAGTCCTCGGGAGGCTGGACCGGCCCCTTGTTCTTTGCCACGGCGTGCCACCTATCGCATCTGCTTCGTAGTGACAAGGATCGGCCCGGTACCAGCATACGGAGGTACCGGGCCGACTGTCAAACGAAACCGTGGTGAGATTTAGCCGCGCGAGTTGGCGATGGCCGCCCGGACGCTGGACAACTCGGCCGCGCGACGCTCTCGCATGGTCTGCGTAACCGGTGCGATCGTCGACGTGTCTACCGGCTCCGTGAGCTGCGCCGAGGTCACCGCCTCCTTCGTCTTACCGCAACCGCAAGCCATTGTTCACTCCTCCAGTGCGTTTCGGCGACGCCGACGCGTCTCCTCATCCATCTCATCTGAGAGTAGTCTCTCGAGTGTCCGAAGTTCACGCGCCTCATCCTCATCGAGACCCTGATCCTCGGCCTGCGCCTGAAGCTGATGCAGTCGTTTCCGATTCCCCGAACGCGTGGGACCTTCGACCGGGAAGTCGACGTAGTCCACGTCGCCGCCATCTCCGATGTTCGGGACGCTTGAGATGCGGCCGCGACCGTGACCACCGTCACCCACGCTGTCATCTACCCACTTGCCGGTGGCGGGGTTTCGCTTCTGGTTTTTACGGAAGCGAAAGCTGGCATCATCTCCCACGTCCAGCGTCGCGGTCGAGTGCACCCGTGACTTCAACGCCGCCACGCGGTCGGCCGGTGTGCGACCGAGCCGTCGCTGTAGGCTGGCGACGACGACGTCGAACGCGTTACGCTCGACGCGCGACCGCTGCAGCTCGAAGTCGACGTCCGCGTCGGCGTGAACGACGCGCACCGGCACGGACGCCGCGACGAGCTCACCGTTGTCCACCTGAACGGTCGGGGCGCTCCGAGCCAGCGGGAAACCCGGCACGGGTACGAGCAGTGCGGCCACGAGCTCGCGGCGTCCCGGCTGATCGCGGATTGGCTGCCAGTCACCGGAGAGCCGGCACGTCATCATCTTCGTGATCTGCTCGGCGGTGACGCCGGCCACCAACGCGCCGGCCACCCACGTGCCACGCTCCGACTCGCCGACGTTGACGCGCGCCACGATCGAGCACGTGTTGTGGTAGTGGTCGGGCGCCCAGTTCAGGTCGGCGCGTCGCGGGTCGTGCGGGTTGGCGTGGCCGCACTCCATGGTGATCGGTCCGGTGACCACGCGTCCTCCGCCGGCGACGATGGTCTCGCCTCCGAGGAACCGCCGGTAGTCGACGTTCCGCGGCGCGTACACCCTGCGGTCGGCGAACGACCGGTGGGCGACGTTGGCCGGCGCGAGCCAGCCGTACACGCGACCCTGGTCGGTGACGGTGAGCGCGCCGTGTTGCTGGACATCCAGCGGTTCGGCGAACCACTCGGCCGGCGGCACGTCCGAGATCGTGATGACGTGAGCCGCGGCGGTCAGCGGCTCGGCGGGGGGTGTCGGTGCCATGCCGGCGGCCTCCAGGTGTCGCTGTAGGTGGGCGCGCGCCCGCTCGACGCGCTCGGCGGGTAGCCGCATTAGATCCAGCGCACGCAGCGCCGCGGTAACGCCGGTGACGTTGGCCGGACCGGCGACGCCGTTCTCGTCCACCTCGTGGTGCAGCAGCGCGCAGTCGTCGCGCGACGTCATGCCGCTGGTGTGCCAGTTGACGGTCGCGAACGCGCGCAGCGCGCTGGTCAACTTGAGGTCACGCGGCAACCGTGACGCGTGAAGCGGTGCGTTCCACGGTCCGTCGGACAACTCGGCGAAGTGTTGCTCGCCGAGCGCGTAGGCGGGCGAACGCGTCGACTCAGGTGGGCTACCCGCGCCGCTAGTCGACGGGCTTTTCGTCTGCAGGTGAATGCGAGACTCGGTGAACGCCGGATACTCGACGAGCGTCGCGCCGCGCAGGCGTCCCTTGTGGTAGATGGTCTTCTCGGGCTTGCCGAAGACCATCGACACGACGTCACCGCCGAGACCTTCGGTCTGAGGTTGCTCCGGGTAGATCTCCTCGACGAACGCGTCCTTGGTCGAGTCGACCATACCCGAAACCCCGGTGAGACGCGGAGGATCCTCTGACATACGTCGGAACGCCTCGTGCGCGTGGTCGTCGGGCGGGCCGCCGAGATCGAGCGTACCGCGTCCGTTAACGAGCATGACCGGTTCGGGATGCCCCGGCAGCATCACCGGTCCCTCGCGCCACACCTCGTGGATCGTTCCGACGCGCGTCGTCTTGTCGTTGGTGCCGCCGTGACTGTACTCGTACTGCCAGTCGAGCGGCATGTTACCGCTGGCCGGGTCGTCCCAGTCGAGCGAGTTGTGTGCGAACTCGCGGCCGTCACCCGACTCGATGCCCTCGACGATCAGCATGCCCTCCCAGGCGCCGGTCTCGTCGACGGTGAAACCAAGCGTGTCGTCGGCCTGTGTCGTAAACGTAT
>Ga0209382_10011727_pt1 | contig 10871 bp, 11 predicted proteins | sample SoiMetdeltSBSDD5_FD_187599 | JGI IMG/M metagenome (GOLD analysis project Ga0209382, IMG submission 187599) | Bulk soil microbial communities from a Populus tree surrounding site in Tennessee, USA - Soil MetaG P. deltoides SBSDD5 (SPAdes) (version 2) | ecosystem: Environmental > Terrestrial >...
GTGAAGGTCCGCCTCGTCCGCTTCTGCTTCTTCGGCTCCGATTCCATGGACACCCTCTACTTGCTTCGAAAGGCGTCCACCAAACCGGATCAAGCCCAGTGCCTCGAAGTGCCGACCCTGGTCACCGGTTGCGAGGACGGAGGCTCACATCTGCAGACGTGCAGCCCCATCCCTTCCGGGCAGCGGGACTGTTGAGCGTAGAGTCGCAAGGGCGCGCTCAACGACCTATCTAAGACTCCCTCTCCTACCTTCCCCTTCACTGCCAAGATCGCCATCGACCGGCGGGCTGCCTGATCGCCCGGCCCCGAGACCGAGCGCGGGGATGGCGGCCCCTTGGGCGCGCGTTCCGGCCCGGCAGAGGAGCTGAAGGTAGGCCGGCCGCGCCGCGTCCATCAGCGAAACTGCGGAGCGGCGGAGCGGCCCGACACCAGCGCCTGCGGGGGCAAGTGCCCTACCGGCCGCCCCGCCGCCTCGAGCTCGGCGACCATCCCGATTGCCGCACAGCGCAGCTCCAGCCAGCAGCGACGCCACATCGGATGCGAAGGGTCCTGGTCCAGTGCGGCCACCGCGGCATAGCTGATCGCGGTGGCGCGGAGCACCACCTCGGACGCCACGATTCTCGCCTCAGCACCTTCCGACTCCGAGCGCTTCCTCTTAGTGGGCTTGGTCATGGCCCTGGATGCGCATGGGGCAGGTTCTGGAGGGAGTAACGGACGGCCGATCCGGTCGCGTGGCTCGTTCGTTCCCCAGATGCCGCGTTTCGCAGGCGGTCAGACGGTCCATGCGTCCAGGGCCTGCACTGGCCGGCGTACCGTTTCCCTCCATGAAGAAGAAGCAGCGAAGGCCCACCCACCCACCAGCAGCGCACCTCCAGGAGTCCGTCTCCACCCTCCGCGACGCTGCGAAGGACGAGGTTCGGCCGATCCGGTCACGGGCCTATCAGCTGACGCTGCTGGGTCGTCGGAGGCCGGTGCTGTTTGTCGGCCGCCGGCGTGGCGGAGCGATGCTGGCGTGCATCCCCTGGGATGAGCTCCTGGAGATCCACGACTTGGTGAACCGGGCAGTGGCCGAGGGCGCGGAGCTGCCGGAGGGCCAGATCGTCCAGCTTGGAGTCAGCTACTCGCCGATGGAATCTGCCGGTGACTGAGGCGCTCCGAACGCCGGACGCTTGAGCCCGAGCTGGGCGAGGGGGGCGGAGGGGAACCCGTGGCTCGGCACCAAGGGCGATCAGGGGGCCGGCCCGACTGACTTCTTCGGGTCTGCGGCCACGGGGCGGTAGCAGATGTCCCCATGGCGGAAGAGGCGCCCGCACGGGGGCTTCACGCTTACCACCCCGACCCAGCAGTTGCCGTAGATAGCTTCTTCACCCGCCTCGGCATCGCACGGCGCTACTCTCTGCCCGGGCAGCGTGCTCATGGGTACTTTCTGTTCCGCTGGCCTCTTTAAGCCCCCCGGGTCGCCGATGGCCAGAAGGCTCCCAGGCTCGAACCACAACGACACAGGAGAATGGTCCACAATGGCCGGGACGATGACCACGCGAGGGCCGGGCTGGGCGGCGGCGGCCAAGAGCGGCGCCACCACGAGGACGAGGCAGCTCACCAGCGCCCCCGACCCGGCGATGATAGCGACCTGCTTCCCCGAGGCACGGCCGAACTTCTCCGCGAGCGTCTGGAAGAATTGGGTGGCCCGCTGGCTGGCCTTCTCCTCAAGAGCCTCCACCGCCTCCACCACCTTGGGAACGACTTCGCTTGCCGACTTCTCCGCGAACTCCTGGGAGATGCTCGTAGCCCTTTGGCTCGCCTTTTCCCCAAGGGCCTCCACCACCTCCACCAGCTTGGGGGTGAGCTCGCTTGCCGACCTCTCCGCGAGCTTCTGGGAGAGTCTGGTGAGCCGCTGGCCGGACTTCTCCTCCAGGGCCTCCACCAGCTTGAGGGCGAGCTCGCTTGCCGGGAGGCGCTCCTGCAAATCGGCCGCTAGCCGGTCCACGTCCACGATGGGCGGATCGCCGTGGAGGGCCAATAGCCCCCTGGTGATGATCTCCGTCTGCCGTTCGTACCCGACCCGCGTCTCCATGCCTTGGACCGCGGCGGCGACCTCGGGCTCGATGGGGAACTTGCTTCCCGGAATCGTCTTCTTGGAGAGCTTGGCCTGCGAGATGTGGAAGCGAGCCAACCCCGGCATCTCGGCGAGGTGCTCCGCCCCTTTGGTACTCCCCCAGCCCTTGGCCTCCAACAGAAGCCGGGCTTCCTCATAGGTTTCCAGCAGGCGCGGCAGGGCTCTCATGGTCTTCCTCGGGGGCAGAGGTGAACCAAGGAAGTCTAGAGCAGGTAGACCGGGAGGGGCCACGAGAGAAAGCTCACCGGCGTATGAAGCCGCGAAAGCGGAGCCCCCCTCCTATTGGAGCCTTGCAGCCTTCAACTTCGCTGACTGTGTCCTCAGCTTGCAGAGCTCCGCCGCCGAAAGGGGCCGGACCTTCCCGGTAGGGCGGCGCCATAGGCGCCGTCGGCGGCGCGCGCCGCAGGCGCGGATCCTCCATGAAGGTCAGTGGCAGTATCCACCTGGCGGTCCGCCCCGGATACGCCGGTGCCTTCTAGTGGCCTCGAATCACCAGTGATTATGGCAAGCGGAGCGCGCTTCGGACGAAAAAGCACTGGTGATTGTAGCAAAGGATTCCCGCCGAAACGCCTGCCGAAACTTTGCCGGAACACCCGGATTGAAGTTGGCGGAAGTTCCGGCAGGTCTGCTGGGCGACGTCTTGGCAGGCGTAATCGGGAAAAGAGTTCTGCTTTGGCGAACCTGGCCCCGTTGCACCTCTCCGACGTTTGCACCGGCGTCAGCACCGCTCGTGAGCCCGACCCCCCGCCCACAACCACTACAAAAACAAGTGGTCGGGGGGTCGGGTTCACTCAGGTGGACTGGATGCTGTAGACGGCAGGGAGAATCCGAGTCGGATTGACGGTGATCGTCGATCGGCAGGCTCGTCGAGAGCTTAGGGCGACGATCAGCGCCGGCGCCGTGGCTTCTTGGACCCACCGCTCGGTGGCAACTCGCTCTCCTTCTGGCGCCAGGACTCGGCCTCGATATCGATGGTGTGGCAGTGCTGGACGAAACGGTCGACCAGCGCCGCCACGCAGGCCGCACCTGGGAAGACGGTGCCCCACTGCTTGAAAGGCAGGTTTAATGCGGACGAGACTGTTATGCGGAGCCGTGCCCAACAAGGCCTCTACTTGGATGACGTGGTTCTCCGCATTACCGAGCGGGACGCAGTCAGGGAGGCAATCAGCCTGTCCGTGGCCTTGAAGCGGCCGGATCGCAACCTCGGAGCAATCATTGATTCGAGAGCTTCGAGCTTCACCGAGGGATCTGCACGCGTGTACATCTCGGACGTCTGCATATGGACATGTCCGAGCCAGAGGGAGACCTTGCGCAAGTCCCTGGTGGCCTGCAGCACGGTGAGAGCACAGGTATGTCGCAGGACATGGGGCGAGACGCGCTTCGTCGCCAGCGAACGGCAGGATTTCGCTGCCGCCTCGGCGTGCTTGGCCAGAATGTACTCGAACCCGGAGCGCGTCAGGGGTTGGCCGCGAGCGCTGACGAAGACCTCGGGGGTGGTAACCGTGCCGCGTACACCCAGCCATGCACGTAGGGCCGCAGCTGTGACTTTCCACAAGGGTAAGCAGCGCTCGCGTCGGCCCTTGCCGTGCACGAGGATGCTTGCTTGCGGCTGAAGAGCCACATCGCGGAGCTGCAAGCCGACCAACTCGGAAACGCGGAGGCCGGCGGCAAAGCAGAGGTGGAGCATCGCGCGATCACGGACGCCATCCCAGCGAGACGGATCGGGGGCATTCAAGATCGCTTGTGTCTCGTCGACCGTCAGGTGTCGGACCAACCGTGTCTCGGCTTTCTTCGGGGGGATCGCCAAGACGCGGCGAATCTGGTCCATGGCAGAGGGCTCGCGAAACTCCAGGAAGTGCATGAACGACTTGATCGCGGCAAGGCGAACGTTTCTCGAGCTCGGGCGATTGGTGCGGACCGCTTCCAGGTAATTCAGGAAGTCGACGACCAGGTGCGCGTCGATCTGCTCCAGGTACAAGCCTGAAGGTGGGACATGCAACCGCTCACTGGCGTATTCGAGGAGCAGCCTGAAGGCATGCGCGTACGAGTCCGAGGTATGGCTGCTGACGCCTCGCTCGATCGGTAGCCGCTGTTGAAAGAACGACGTGAGGTGGGGCGCGAGCGGGATCATCGCCATCCTCCCATCACGAAGCGTTCGCAGCGATCAGCGATGTCGGTCATCAGTTCCGGCACCGCTTCCAGGTACCAATAGGTATCGGCGACCTTGGCATGACCGAGGTACGTGGACAACGCCACCATGTGCTGGGTGATCGCATCACGGCCGTCTGGACAGGCCTGTAAGGCTTGCACGGCAAACGTGTGGCGAAGCGAGTGTGGTGTCGGTCGCGCCCGAGGTAAACCTGGCAAGCCGATAGCTCGTGCGGCCGTCCGGAAGGCTGCCAAAACATCGTTGGGCAAGAGAGGCTTCCGACGCAACGACACGAACAGGTGGGGCTCGTCAGGTGCGTACGCGCGCCGCCGCTGCACGTACCGATCGAGTCGGGCACGGGCCGTATCGTGCAGGGGAACCAGGCGGCTCTTGCGGAACTTCGAACACCGGATGACGAGGCCATCCGGCGTGAGGTCCTCGAATCGGAGGCGGATGCCCTCGGAGACGCGCAGACCAGAACACGCGAGTAGCCCAAAGAACGTGCTGTAGGTGTCGCGCCGGAGCGTCCGGTACCCTGACCGAGAGGCGGCCGAGATCAACGCTCGAATCTGGTCCGGCGAGAGGATGTATGGCACTCGACGGGACCGCTTCTCCGCACCGAATGCCGGTGGTGGCACCTCGTGGCGAACGTCCTCCGCACGTAGGTACCGGGCGAGTCGAATGACGTGTCCCAGTCGACGGGCTCGCTGGGGCACCGAGTGGGCGAGCCCTGCCCATTCGGTGGCGAGGGTCGTACGGATATGCGATTCGCCACGGGCCTCTGAGAATGCCGCGAAGCTTTTGAGCATCAATGCTTCCGATCGGAAGGTGTAGCCGGCAGCTCGCCGAACCGCGACGTAGGAAGCGACGGCGGCGGCTAGCATGGCTGCACCTCCGGCCATGGCAGGGCAATCCGGCGGAGCGCCACGACATCGACTTTGGCGTAGATCTCCGTCGTGGCGACCGAGCGATGGCGCAGAAGTGTCGCCACATCGTGCAGAGAGGCTCCGTGCCGGAGCATCGATGTCGCGACTGAATGCCGCAGCAGGTGGGCTGCACCGCGACTTGGGCGACTTACCCCTGCGCGGGCAAGGGCTCGATCGACGATCACCGAGACAGCACAATGCGACCCCAACGCGCGAAATGGGGCCCGGCTGCGGACGAAGACGACGTCGGTGTCCGTGTGGGGGCGCGCCCGCGTCAAATACCGGAGCAGCGCATCCCCAACCTCCTGGCTCAGCGGCAGCCGCGCTTCACGTCGTCCTTTGCCAGATACGTGGATCCATGCCTCTTTCCAGTCGATGTCGTGAAGTTGCATCCGGACGATGTCGCCGGCCCGCAGCCCAAGACGTGCGAGGAGCAGAAGAATCGCGCGATCGCGCCTACCGACTGGTGAAGCGAGATCGCAAGAGGCAATGACGCGCTCCACGTCCTTGTCGGATAGATAGCGGGGCAGCGAGGACAGGCGCCAATGGGCGATGACCGGGATGGCTCCCTCCAACCCGCTGGCACACCGACCATCGGCGATGAGAAACCGGAGAAACATCCGAAGCGCTGTCGTGCGCTTCTTGGCAGCGGCCCACCCACACGTCTGGCTCCCCTCCATCACGAACCGCCGCAGGCTTCGTGCGTCCCACGCCCCCGGCTCGTCACCAAGCCGTGCGAGAAGTGCGCGAAGGTGAACCTCGTAATTCGCCAGCGTGCTCGCACACGTCCCGCGCTGCTGACGCATCCACTGCGAGAAACTCGAGATAAGTGGTGCTGCGGGTACCAAAGTCTCGGCGGCCGAGCGATCAATGACACCCGTGTCCTGCAGATGTGCCAAGAAGAGACGGACGCCGTGCAAAATCTGCTGCCGGAACGTGTGCCCGAAGTGCTGACATCGTCCGACGTGTTTCAGATGATCAGTAAATAGCTGCAAGGCCGGATCGATTCGGCCTGCGATCGGCGTCCCCCGGCCGTTTGCCCAATGGGCGAAGTGCTCCGCAGCTCTGAGATGCCTGCGGGCTGTGACTCGTGCGTAGCCGCTGTCCATCAGCGCTTGCGCGAACGCATCCAACAGCATGCCGCTGGGTCCATCGCGCACTGCTTGGATGCGCGCAACGGACTCGAACAATTCGGTAAGCATGACGTCCTCTTTCGAAGGAGAACGTCACCGTAATGCGGAGTAATCCAGGCCGATCGTCGAGCGGATGCCCCTCTTGGTGGTGTACGACCGCCAGCAAGCTCCGCATAACAGTCTCGTCCGCATTAAACCTGTAATGCGGTGCACCGCATTACAGGTTGGTGGTGACGACGACGCTCTTGCGCTCGTACCTGGAGGCGAGCGCGTTGAAGAGCAGCTCGCCGCCCGTGCGGTCGAAGGGCACAAAGCCCAGCTCGTCGATGATGAGCACGTCGACGCGGGCCAGCCGACGCTGGAGCCGGCTCAGCTCGCGCTGGTCTCTGGCCTCGACGAGAGCACGGACGAGGTCCGCCGCTCGCTGCTTCGGCGCTCACGAGAAACGACCCGCCTCTGCTCGCCAAAACCGACCCACCCTGCGCGGGGCGCGGATGATCTTCACGTCACCGCGACGATGCACGCTGGCGGTCCTCCGCTCGCCTCGCTGACCACGTTGCTCGTGCCGGCGATGATCATCGAGGCGTTGGGCACCAGGACGAGTGAGGTTTGGGCGCATGGCTTCAGCCCGGCCTCGTCCCTGTCGGTTCTGCCGCAAGTGGTTCCGGCCTCACCCGCGCGTGGGTGATCGCCAGCGCGCCTGTTCGCGCGAGGACTGCCAGGCCGAGCGCCAGCGGGCGCAGCAGGCGGCGTGGAGAGCAGCCAATCCGGACTACTTCGTCGCCCGGCGCCTGCTGGCTCGCAGCCACCGCCCAGAGCCGGAGCCGCCTCGGCTGCCGCAGCCGCTGGACCGACTTCCCTGGGACATCGCGCAAACGCAGTTCGGGGTCCAAGGCACGGAGTTCATTGGCGAATTCGGCCGACTCCTGGTCAGGCACGGTCAAACGCAGATGAGGGCGGAAGTCCGCGATTCCTCATGAGAATTCGGCCGAGTTCCCCTCCCGCGCCGCAGGAGGAGATCCAGCGCGTGGCACCGTGCGCTCCGCGATGGAGCTGGAGCTTCACCAGCTGGACCTGCGGTACGCGGTGCTTCGCCGGCACGACGGGCGGAGGGAGCGCGCGCTGCTGTCGTCGCTCTCCGAGGTCGGACAGCAGGCTCCGGTGGTGGTGGTCGAGGGAGAGGGGCGCCGGTACGTGCTCGTCGACGGCTACAAGCGCGTGCGCGCGCTGCAGCGGCTGCACCGGGACACGGTCAGCGCGATCACCTGGGCGCTGGCGGAGCCGGAGGCGCTGCTGCTCGAGCGGCTGATGCGGACGGCGGAGGGCGACAGCCCGCTGGAGCAAGGCTGGCTGCTGCGGGAGCTGCACCAGCGGTTCGGCCTGTCCGCCGTGGAGCTGGCGCGGCGGTTCGACAAGAGCCCCAGCTGGGTGAGCCGCCGGCTGGCGCTGGTGAGTGAGCTGCCCGAGGAAATCCAGGAGCTGGTCCGCAAAGGGGAGCTCGCGTCCCACGCGGCGATGAAGCACCTGGTGCCGTTGGCGCGCGCCAATCCGGCCGAGTGCCTCCAGCTGGCCCCGGCGCTGGCGGCGCACAGGCTGTCCAGCCGCCAGGTCGCCAGTCTCTGCAGTGCCTGGGCTGCGGGCACGGCAGAGAGCCGGAGGCTCATCCTCACCGACCCACTCCTGGTGCTGCGCGCGGGGCAGGAGACGCAGCGCCCCAGGGAGCTGACTCCCGCGGACCGGCTGCTCTCCGACGTGGCGGCGATCGCCGCCATCTCCCGGCGAGCGCGGCGGCTGCTGCTCGACGGGGCAGCGCGGCTCGCTCCCACCAGGGAGCTGGAGGGCGCGCTGGGGGCGGCCGAGGCGGACACCGCGGCGCTCTTCGTCCTGCTGCGCAGGGAGGTGACTCGTGCTTGACCAGAGCATCCGCGCGGCGATTCTGGAGCTGCGCCGGCGAGGCCATGGCACCCGGACCATCGCCCGCACGCTGCACATCTCCCGCTGGGCGGTGCGCGAGGTGCTCAGCGCTGGCACCGCCGAGGTGCCGCGGATGCGGAGGGCGGAGAAGGGCGAGCCGCTCGAGGTGGACATCCGCGAGCTGTACGCGCGTTGTCAGGGCAACCTCGTCCGGGTCCACGAGGAGCTGTGCGCGCAGGGAGCGACGCTCTCGTACCAAGCCCTCACTGCATTCTGCCGCCGGCGTGGAATCGGCCACCAGCCCACTCTCCCCGCCGGCCGCTACCACTTCGAGCCGGGCCAGGAGATGCAGCACGACACCTCGCCCCACGTGGCCGACATCGCAGGGGCGCGGGTGAAGGTGCAGACCGCCTCGGCGGTCCTCTGCTACTCGCGGATGCTGTTCTTCCAGCTGTACCTGACGTTCACCCGCTTCATCTGCAAGGTGTTCCTCACCGAGGCGGTGAAGTTCTTCGGCGGGACGGCCGGCCGCTGCGTCATCGACAACACGCACGTGGTGGTGCTCCGCGGCACCGGCGCGGACATGGTGCCGGTGCCGGAGATGGTGGCCTTCTCCGAGCGGCTGGGGTTCGAGTTCATGGCCCACGAGAAGGGCGACGCCGACCGCTCCGGCCGTGTCGAGCGCCCGTTCCACTTCATCGAGCACAATTTCCTCGCGGGCCGGAAGTTCACGGACCTGGAGCACGCCAACCGCGAGGCGCGGGCGTGGTGCGAGAAGGTCAATGCCAAGCACCGCAAGCACCTCCACGCCTCTCCACGCGAGCTATTCGCCGTCGAGCAGCCCGCGCTCAAGCCGCTGCCGCTCTGGGTGCCCGAGGTGTACGCGCTCCACCACCGCATCGTCGACCTGGAGGGCTACGTCCACCTCGCCGGCCACCACTACTCGGTGCCCTACCGAATGGACCTCATCGGCCGGCAGGTGGAGCTGCGGGAGACCAAGGACTCCGTCATCATCTGCCGCGGACGACGGGAGATCGCCCGCCACCGGAAAATGCTGACCGGCCAGGGCCGGCGCATGACGCTGCCGGAGCACCGCCCGCCGCGAGGTGAGCGGCGGGGGACCCGGCGCGAGACGTCCCCCGACGAGCGCGAGCTGCTGGCCGCCGAGCCACCGCTGCCCGACTACGTCCGGGCCGTGAAGGCGAAGAGCAGCCTCCGCTGGCCGATGGCCCTCCGCCGCCTGGCGGAAATGCGCCGAGACTACCCGCGCGACGCATTCCTCGCCGCCGTGAGGAGTGCCGCGCATTACGGGATGCACGACGTCGACCGCCTGGAGCGCATGGTGCTGCGAAACATCGCCACCGAGTACTTCGTGCTTCCTCTCGACCGCCACGAGGAGCCGACCGAATGAAGGACGAGCTGGAGCAACTGCTCCGGGCGCTCCACCTGCGCAGGGTGGCCGAGCTGTTCGACGAAGAGGTGAAGCGCGCCGAGAAGCAGAAGGCCTCCCACCAGGAGCTGTGGTGCCGGCTGCTCCGCGCCCAGTGGCAGGCCAACCAGGAGAATGCCCTCAAGTGGCGCATCGAGCGCGCCGGGCTCCCGGAGCAATGGACTCTGGAGACCTTCCCGTTCAAGCGCCAGAAGGGTGTCGACCAGCGGCAAATCCGCACCTTCGCCGAGCTGGAGTTCATCCCCAGGGCTGAAAACATCGTCTTCATCGGCCCCACCGGCGTGGGGAAGACCGGGTTGGCCTGCGGGCTGCTCCTGAAGGCCCTGCAGAATGGCCACCGCGGTGTGTTCATGCGCGCGCAGGACCTGTTCGACGAGATGTACGCCTCCCTGGCGGATAGGTCGACGCGCCGCCTACTCAACCGCCTCACCAAGGTGGACGTCCTCGTCATCGACGAGATGGGGTACCTGAATCTCCGGCCCGAGCAGACCAACATCTTCTTCAAGCTGATGGAGGAGCGGTACCGCCAGCGGCCGACGATCATCACCACCAATCTCGAGTACACCGAGTGGAGCAACTTCCTCGGCAACAAGGCGCTCGTCGACGCGCTGCTGAGCCGGCTCCGTCATCAGTGTCACACCGTGAAGATTGACGGCCCCTCGCTGCGCGAGGCGACCGGCTGAAGCCTGGAGGCGCCCAGCGCCGCCTTGCCGCTTCACTCATGCCCGGGCCCCTGGTACGGCCCAAAGAGCGGGCTCCGCTGGCGAGCGACCCGCGACTGCATACCGAATGCTGGGGGCCCGGGCTCCTTCTCCAACATGGCGTCGCCTCACCATCCGCCTTCGGCGGTGCAGCGCCTCCTGCACGGCGGCCACCAGGGGCCAGCCCCTGGACCCCGCCGGGGGAGCGACCCCCGGACCCCCACCAGGCGTTTTCTTCCTGCACCCGAATGGCTGGCCCCATCCCTACCGGGATCAGTGCGTCAGATCGTCCCAGCGCTCCTGATCTTCACGTGGTCCAGTTCTCGTGAGCACGGGTGGGTCGGTTCTGCCGAGCGCTGAAGGTTGCCCTCACGCAGCGCGCGCAGCGCCGTGGAACGCCAGCACGTCCAGCGGCGGCGGCTCCGGCCTGGGCGCCGCGTACGCGGAAATGGCGGTCGCCCCGGCCGCAGCCACCTGCCGGGC
>Ga0209382_10011730_pt1 | contig 10870 bp, 7 predicted proteins | sample SoiMetdeltSBSDD5_FD_187599 | JGI IMG/M metagenome (GOLD analysis project Ga0209382, IMG submission 187599) | Bulk soil microbial communities from a Populus tree surrounding site in Tennessee, USA - Soil MetaG P. deltoides SBSDD5 (SPAdes) (version 2) | ecosystem: Environmental > Terrestrial >...
CCCGAGAGCGTTAGGTCCTCGCTCTCCTGGCCGAAGGCCGCACCGACCGAGGGATCGCCAACCCGACCAGGGCGGCCCGGATTTGCGGGCGCATCATCCGGGGCCGGCAACGGTATCCGCTAATGGCCCAGCCGATAGCCGTGATGTGCGACGTCGCGGAGCGATCGCCGGACCGACCCATCCAGGCAGGGGCATCTGTCCATCATCGCGCTGGACACTGACGTACGCCGACCACATCTGTGGCACCAAGCCGTGTCCGCATGACGCACATACCCACGGTCCCGTCTGATTCGATGAATGCGGGAGCTACAGACCACACGCCCGGCCGTACCGATATCCGCTGCCGTCGTGGGGCGGCGGCCCGCACGGCTCGCGGCGGTTGCCGGCACGGCATTGCCTCCCCGCTGCAAGCCGCTGCCCGGTGAGGCTGGAGAACCCACTGCGTTGCGCGGTTGGCGCCAGGGACCGGCTACCGCGCTCGATCCCAGGCGCCGGCAGACGTCCTCCTCGACGGGACGGTCGCATTGGCGCCGAGCGAATTCGCCGCCGGACTCCGTACTTCGTCGTGACACAACGGTGCAGCGTAATGATCATGTTCGCTACGGGAATCGCCGGTCATACTCGAAGGACGCCCGGTTGGACGTGACCCGGCGGGGAGACTGGATACGTATGGCCTGCCAGTAGGTACCGTCGGATATCACGGCCCACGTACTCGTGACGGTGCGTTGCTGCGGGCCGGTGCCAGTGAAAGTGACCGTCTGCGCAGGCAGGCTGGTTCCGTTGCTGCGGATCCAGACGTATCTCACGGTCACGGGACCGCCGGTGACCTTGATGACGCCGGTGAAGGTGACGAAGTACGGCCATTCCCGTCCGGTGTAACTGGTAGGCGAAACCGTAACCTTCACGGTCACCGTCGGAGTCGGGCTCCTGCTCGGGGTCGGGCTGGCGCTGAGGGTTGGGCTCGGCTCCGGGCTTGCAGTGCGGCTCGGAGTCGGGGTCGGGCTGGGGGTTGGCGGTTGGCGCGGGCCGAGCACCTTGTCCTGGCGTCCGTCGGTACCGGCTGGGCGGCCGACGCTGTTCCCGGCTGGGTCGCGGAAGACGTGCGTCACAACAGGCTTGCGTTTCCTTACGACGGTCGTTCGGCCCTTCTTGAAGCTGGCCCATTGAGCGCCGGTGTAGTTGACCTCGGCGGACCTGAGGTTGACACCATCGGGAGACAATAGCGGGTTACCGCACGCGCAGCGCACGGCCGGCAAGCCGAACCGGTCGACCAGGATTGCGACGCCGGCCTGGAGAAGGGCGTAGAAGACGGCCGCCTTCCCTTTGGCGCCGCTCTTCTGGTAGCCGTGGTTCTTCACCAGGGTGTCACGGCGCAGGACAAGCGGGGTCAGACTGGTGACATACGCCCGGATCTGGGTGCGCTGGATGCCGTGTACCGCTGCCCACGCGTCGGCCTTGTCGGCATTCTCCGGCTTTTCCAGAAACTGCACCAACTGCTCCTTGTTGCAGTTCGTCTTGCGAGCGGTCCCGCCATACAGGCCGACCTCGTCGCCTGCAGCGTCGCCGCCCGGGCTGTCATCGGCCTGGCCAGACTCGTCGTCGCCGAGTCCGGATTCGGCTGTGAATATCAATTCACCGACATATCCGGCGGCCAGCAGAGCCACATCGACGACCTGTCGGCGACAAGCCGCGACAGCTCCCCTGCCCAGAAGGGCGACAACAAGCATTGTCATGATCCATGCCGTGTGCCGTCTCATTCCGGTGTCCTCTCGTCGACCTGTGGGTGCCCGGGGATAGGAGTCGATCGCGTGCCTGATCAGCAGTGGCTCACGTCGGGACCGGTACGGTGATCGAATGTCGATTGCTCGGCGAGGTCGAGTGATCATCGCCGGCAGGATCGTCGAGGGTGCCGGCCTCGGCGATCTGTGCTCGCCGTCCCGCTCTCGAGCCGGCGGGATTGATCGCCCGGCCAAACACCATCGCCGCCAACGGTTTCAAGCCGAGTCGGGGTGTAGACGGCCTCGGGTGCGCCCGTCTGAGAGTTCCGGAGTCGCGTCTGACGGGAACCAGAGTTGCCGATCATGTTGATGAGTACCTCTGCTTGCCGGTTACGGATCATCCGTTGCTCTTGCTGTCTTGAATATCTGGAACGGGAGGAGCGTCGCTTGGCGACCGGTCCGCATCAAGGCCGTGTCGAAATCTCGAAAATCGTGGTGATCGAGGCCGGCTGATCTCGGATTTGGTTGCGCCCCGGACTTGTGCGGTAGCCATCGACCGGGTCGGGCTGGCGGAGGACACTGTGGGTGTGCCCCGCCTCCCGGCTGACCTGGCTGGTCGGTTGCAGGCGCTGCGGCGCGCGGTCGGTGATCCTTCGGCGTCGGAGCTGGTGGAAGTCACCGGGCTTAGCCGTAGCAGCCTGACCGAGGTGCTGAGCACGCGCCGGTATCCGCCCAGCGGCGAGTTCGTGAGGCGGTTCGTGCACGGCTGTGTCTCATTGGCAGCTCGGTCCGGGCACACGACGGTCGCGCCGATCTCCACGATTCTGCGTGCTCTTCGGATCACCGCCGATGGCGACGCTTTCGTCGATCATTCGCGCTTGATCGAAAGGGAAGAGGTGCTCGCCCGGTGCTCGGCACGACTCGATCAATTGGATACCGCGATGGGGGTGGCGATTGTTATCCAAGGGGCGGCCGGCATCGGCAAGTCAGCCGTGCTCGAGCATGTGCAAAGTGAGGCGTTGATCCGCGGTGTCGAGGTGCGGTCGGTCCGGTGCCATGAGCGCCTGCAACGAATTCCGTTCGGCGGGGCGCGTGAGCTGCTGCGCCGGTGGGTCGAGGACCCCGATGAACGCGGCCGCCTGCTCGCCGGGCCGGCCGGGCTGAGCGAGCGCGCTCTTGGCCTGAGCACGGTCGATGCCGCCCCGACCGATCAGATCGCCCAGATCGAAGCGCTGTACTGGCTGCTGATCAACGCTACGACCGCGGCCGGCCAAAGACCGTTAATGCTGTGGATAGACGATGCGCACTGGCTCGACGACGAGTCCGCCCGCTGGTTGGCATACCTGGTCCAACGGCTGTCCCACCTGCACGTCGTCATCGCGCTGGGGATGCGTTCCGATGAGGAGGGCACTCCTTCGGCTCTGGAGGACGTCCTTCTCGGCGCGGCCGAGGTGATTCGACTGTCCGAGCTGACAGCAGAGGCATGCGCCGCCGTCGTATCCACCCGCCTGGCCACAGCGGTACCCGATGCCGCCCACCCATCGTTCTTGCAGGCATGCCACCGGCGCAGCGCGGGCAATCCGTTCTTTCTGCATCAACTTGTCGACTTCGCGCTCGCGCGCGGCCTGCCGCCCACGGCCGAAGCGGCAGCCGAGATCGAGCGGATGACACCGGATCTGGTCACCACCTACATCATCCGGCGTCTGGTCGCGTTGGGCCTGCCCGCCCGGCAACTCGCCCGCGCCGCCGCCGTGCTCGGCACCGGACCGATCGCCCGCACGGCCGCATTGGCCAAGCTACCCGAGGCCGCCGCTCGTACGCAGGCCGACCGACTGGCCCGGGCCGGCTTCATCCACGAACGCTCGCCGGCTGAGTTGGACTGGACCCATCCGATCATCAGAAGCGCTGTCTACGAACAGATGCAGCCATCCATTCGCCATGAACTGCACCGTGAAGCGGCCCGGCTCCTGGCTGGCGAGCCTGACCAAGCCGAGGCTGCTGCCGCGCAACTGCTGATGACACCGCCAGGCCATGACCAATGGGCAGTCCAGACCCTCCACGATGTGGCTGAGGCAACCCTGGCCGGCGGGCACCCCGCAGCCGCCGCACGGTATGTTCGTCGCGCTCTCAAGGAGTCGCCACCCGCTGAGCTGATGACATCGCTGCATCTGCTGCTCGGCCGTTGCCTGGCTCCGCTCGAGGTCTCGCCGGCCCTGGAGGAGCTACGCAAGGCCTACCGGCTGGCCACCAGCGAGTCAGAACGCACCGAAGCGGCAATCTCCCTGGCGAAGACCCACGCATACGCTGACGAACTCGGCCTCGGCGTACGGCTGCTCGAACAGGCCATCATCACCTGCAACGACGACGACGCGCGCCAGCAACTGCTCGCCGAGCAGTTCCTATGGGCGACCTGGTGGGCGAAGGACGCCGACCGGCTGCAGCGAATGCGCCAGCTGGCCCTGATCGCCGAACCGCTGCCCGGACACGGCCATCTGCAACGGCTACTGCTGACCAACCACGCATGGAACCTCGTTCTTCAAGGCGAACCCCGCCAACACGCCGTCGACCTGATCCACCGGGTGATCCGCAGCGGCGTAACCTTCGCCGACGCGGTCAACGGCATGGAAGTCGCCACCATGAGCGGCTTCGTCTGGTTGTTCAGCAACGACCTCAAGGCCGCACGCGACATGTTCCAGCAAGGCGTCACCGAGATGGACAAAGCCGGCTGGCGTGGCACACACCAAGCATTCTGCTGGACCCACCTGGCCAACATCGCGCTGCGCGAGGGAAGGCTGGCCGACGCCGAGGCCGACGCAGGCACTGCCCTGCGGCTGGCCCAGCGCGCCGGCGGCGTTCCCGCGACATGGTTCGCCACCGGCATACTCATCCAAACCCTGATGGCTCGCCAACACCTACAACGCGCACTCGACCTCGCTGAGCGGCGCGGCTACTTCCACCAGGAGCCCGACGCACTAGTCCTACCCATCCCCGGCACCGTGCGCGGCGCGTTGCTCACCGCACTGCTCAACTCGCCATCCCTCACCCTCCGCTCGCAGGTCAGCGACCCCAGAGCCGGCGTCAACCACCTGCGCACCACCGGCGCCTGGGCAGACCAGGCCGGCCTGCACAATCCCGCCATCTGTCCATGGCGGATCGACCTAGCCGTCGCGCTACACACCAGCGCGGCCGTCGAGGCAGAGGCGCTCGCCATCACCGCCCACCACCAAGCCGAACGCTTCGGCTGCCCCGCTACCCAGAACCGCGCATTGCGCGCACTGGCCCTCACCCGACCGGACGAACGCATCGATCAACTCCGCCACGCCGTTCGGCTTCTCGACGTCCAACCCAACCACCTCGACCGCGCCCTGACCCAACACGAGCTCGGCCTGGCACTGCTGGAGGCAGGACACACCGCCGGCGCCCGCCAGCCGCTCACCGAAGCCCTGGACGCCGTCGCAAATACCGGTGCCGGCCGGCTATGGACCAAAATCGCGGCCGCCTTGGGCGAGACGAGTACACCGGTACCGACACAGCCGCGGTGGCACAACCTCACTGGCCGCCAGATCAAGGTGCTCCGCCGCCGGTACCGCGACCAGGCCGACGAAACCACAATCGCATACGAGATGGCCCTGGAACTTCACGAGGTACGAGAGGCGATACGCGCCGGTATTGCCCGCCTCGGCACCAGCGATCCAACCAAGATCTCACAACAGCTGCCCCGTTGACCCCTACTCGACCTGGGGGCCGCGTTTCAGCGAACCTACACTGGGCGGGTACGGCTGCCGTGAGCTGCATTTCGTCATGTTCGGCGCCCGGCGGCGTATCCGCCCGGGCCACGGGTTCGGGCCCGCCATCTGGCCTGCCGTTGCGCGGCGGCTGCGTCTGGCGGTGGCCAAGATCGCTCTGGCGCCCTGTCCACGCTGCACGGCGACGACACACCCTTGTGGACACTACTACGGCTGTGGGTAACGGGTCCGGGGCCGCCGAGACCCTGCAGTACTCGACCCGTACAGGCTGGTCATGGCGGCGGACGCGAATGGTGCTGCCGCTGCTGGTGTTGACCCTCGCCTTCTCCCGGTTCATGACCGCGACGATGATGCCGTCGAGGCAGGCCGGGGACATTCTGGCCGGGATGTGGGCGCTGATCTGCGGGGTCGGCCGGTCACCAGAACGCTGTCGTGGGAACCGGGAATCCGCGATCGGGCAACCGGGCGGGTCTCCACCCCGGCCGCGTTCGCGGGCACCCTGGCCACCCGGATAAGCTCGCTCCACCGCGGGACCCCGAATACAAGGGCATGGTCGAGCGCCACAACGGCTTCCTGGAGACCTCGTTCCTGCCCGGGACGGACCTTCGCCTCGCTGGTGGACTCCAACGCCCAGCTGGCCGACTGACTGGCGCGGGCCATCACCCGCATGAGGGCTACCACCGTCGGTGCCCGGCTCAGGTGCAGCCCGACGGTGCCGTAGCGGCACCGGTTTGCGCGGGAGAACAGCAGGCCTAGGAGCAAGCCGGTGAGGTTCGCCGCTGAGAACACTGGCTCGAGCACCGTGGACAGGCCGCTGGGTGCGGCATCGAGCGATGCGGCGATGTTGATCACGTCGCCGGTCAGGGCGAGGAGACCGGTGAGTGAGGCGGCGAGTGACCCGGCGCCGAGGCGAGCGGAGAGCATGGTCGGGACCTCCACGAGGTGGGCGTGCGGGGTGGGGTTGCCAGAGGTGGTGGCCCGGCTGGGCTGTGGTCCCGGCTGGCGCGGGTCCGGCCGGGACCGCAGGTACGGTGCCAGGTCAGCCGGTCACCGCGGTTATGCAGCCGAGCCCGGGGTGTTGCAGGAGTCCCGCCAGGCGGTGGCGGAGTCCTGGAAGATCAGACCGCTGGTGCCGAAGACACCGGTGATGGTGCCTTTGGCGATGACCCGGTCCGAGCCTGACAGGCCGAACACCGGTCCGCCGCTGTCACCGGGACGCGACGCGGTCAACCCGTAGAACTGGTTGGCGAGGATGAGATCGTTGTAGCACTCGACATAGCCGTAGGCGTCGGTGCCGCAGAACGCGTGGGTGAAGGTGTTGCTGACCACGTGGTTGCACAGTGCTCCGGTTATGGAGCCTGAGGTGCACAGCCATTCGCCGGGAAAGACCCAGTCCCAGCCGGCCACGCCCTTGGTGAACTCTCCCGAGCCGACACCGCCGTCCCAGATCCGCCCGGCGACGCTGGCGGAGATCAGCAGCACGTCATGCGCGACGTTCTCGTAGGCTCCGGTGCCGAAGAACCGGGTGTCGTCGCCGTTGTTCCAGCCACCACCGGGCCGTCCGCAGTGCCCGGCGGTGAGCATGTACCGCCCGCCGGCCGCGGTCACCGGGAAGCCGGCAGTGCAGCTGGCGCCGTTGTCGTTGTTCTGGATGCGGCCGCCACCCCAGTACGGGGCGAAGTCGTCCAGCCGGCCGGTGAGCTGCGCGCGTTCCTTCTCGACGACGGAGACCGGGATCCCGGCCGGCACCCTCATGTCGGCGGGCGGCGCGGCGGGCCGGGTCCGGGACGGGTCGGTGTTGATGACCAGGCCGCTGCCGTCGTAGGCGATGTCGACGCTGTGGTAGGGCGAGCGGGGGTTGGCCCGCAGGTAGTGCCCGATGCCGTTGGCCGCGGCTTCCAGTTCGGCGCGGGAGTGGGCGACGGCGGCCACCCGCACCGGTGTGCGGCGGCGGGCCTCGGCGATGGCCTGGGCCACCGCCGGCGGCGGGGCGCCCTTCCACCAGACCACGACCTCGTCGGTGCCGAGCCCGATACCGGCGCAGCCGGTGGCGTTGCCGCGCTCGACGCTCCACTGGATCAGGCTTGCGGCCCTGGTGAGCGGCTGCTGCGCGTCCATCCTCGCCCGGTCGCTGGCGCTGATGTAGCTCAACGGTTCCGGAGTCGGCTTCGGGTCTGCCGGCGCCGCATCCGAGGTCACCGAGATGGTGACAATGATGGCGGCGAGTACCGCGAGGATCCGGCCGGGTTGCCGCCAGTCGCGGCCCGTCCGAACGGTGCTGATCGTTGTCATGTGGTCTCCCACCCCGCCTGAAAGAGATCGACACCGGTTGGTGTCGATCCCACGATCGGGCGGGTGTGTGGGGTGGCGTGTTGCCGGTATGTTGTCGCCGGGTGTAGCGACGCGGTCACAGCGGCAGGTGGTGCGATCGGGTTCGGGGTGGACAACGTGGCGGAGTTTCGGCTGTTGGGCCCGGTCGAGGTGATCGCGTCCGGGCAGCCGGTCGAGGTGGGGCCGCCGCAGCGGTGCGCCGTGCTGGCCGCGTTGGCCGTCGACGCCGGCCGGCCGGTCACCGTCGAGACGTTGATCGACCGGGTGTGGGGTGACCAGTCGCCGGAGCGGGTCCGCCGGGCGTTGCACGCCCACGTAACTCGGATCCGGCGGCTGCTCGAACACGCCGGCACCGCCGACGGGCGGCCGGCGCGGCTGCTGCGCCGCCCCGGCGGATACCTCCTCGACATCGACCCCGACCGGGTGGACCTGCACCGGTTCCGGCGCCTCCTCGGCCAGGCCCGCGACCCCGGCCACGCTGATGCCGACCGGGTGCTGCTGCTTCGTGAGGCGCTGCGGCTATGGCACGGGGAGCCTCTGGCCTGCCTGGCCGGGTTATGGATCACCCGGACCCGGCAGGGATGGCGTCAGCAGCACCGAGACGCCGTGCAGGCGTGGGCGTGCGCCGAACTGCGGGTCGACAACCCGGCCGCGGTGATCGGTCCGTTGACCGACCTGGTCGGCGAACACCCGCTCCTGGAGACGCTGGTCGCGGTGCTGATGCGCGCCCTGTACGCGGCGGGACACTCCGCCGAGGCCCTCGACCTCTACACGGTGACCCGCAACCGGCTGGTCGAGGAGCTGGGCGCCGAACCCGGCGCCGAGCTGCGGCGGGTGCACCAGGCGATCCTGCGTGACGATCTCGGCAAGCCCGACCCGCCACCAGCCCCGTCCCCGCAGCCATCGCGGGTCGTGCCGGCGCAGCTGCCCCGAGATGTCCGCGGGTTCGCCGGCCGACGCGACGAGCTGGCCCAACTCGACGCCCTGCTGTCCACAGCGGGCGAGCAGGGCACCTCGGTGGTGATCAGCGCGGTGGCCGGCACCGCGGGGGTGTGCGACAGCGATCTTGGTCGCTGGGTCCGAGCTGTCAGGCTTGAAAAAGAAGTCGGCACCGTTCGAGATCCTGCTTGAGGCGGTCCCGTTGTCAACATAGTAGTAGTCAAGCCGGGGCACCGGCGTCCAGGGTCTTGCGGAAGGTGCGGCGACGCACGAGTTCGTGTGACGGCCTGGGCGACCTCGAGACCGTCGGCGTAGGTTTAATCTCCGGCAGCCGCTGTACGAGGTCTTTGGCGTCAGTCTGTTCCGGGTCGTCGGCCGCTGCACTGATCCGTGCGATCTCCATACAGTCTTTGACGATTTGTAGGGTTACCGCGGGATCCTCCCATTGCTCGCGCCCGAATTCCACGGAGACATCGCTCACGACCTTCAGCGTACTGACCCACCGCCAAGCTTCGTTGTGGTATTGATCCCCCGATCTTCCGTACACCCAACGTACACGATTGCCATGCTGGTCAGGCATTTGCCCTTGTACTGTTGAAGGCCGCCCATGCACGGATCTGTTTGGCATGACCCAAGCGCGACCGTCGCAGAAGGGAGAAGTACGAGCAGAGCCAACCGGTGGCCAAACACGTTCCTACTGTTGTTCCACGTTCGCACGGAATGTCCTTTCGACTCGGTCTTGTTACGTCTTCCATCACAACGAGACCGCAGAGGGGGCGTCGTTCAGTTGTGCTCGCTTGACTAAGGCATAGCGCGCTAGGCCCCTTCTAGCAGTCACTCCAGGCGCAGACTCGCGCACGCAGCCGTCATCACGCATGAGTGGTCGGTACTCAACTTCCCGCTGCCGCATCCTCACTCGATGAAAAGCGACAGTCCTGACTCCGAGCGAGACATCCGGCTGCCCGCTTACACCTCCGCCCTAACGCCGCCGAAGGGGTATATGTCAGAGACGCGGCCTGGGGCAACGTCGTCGCGGGCGGCGGAATTGACCTTGCGGACGCGCCCAGGCGCACCCGCCTGGGCAGGATCAACAGTTGAAACGCCTCGGTTGTCAGCGATCATCTAATCCCCCGTTTGAGCGGGGCGTGATCACGAGAAACCTCGCGACTGGCGCACTACTCTCGGCGGCATGGATGCGTCGTTCTGGCTGGCGATCGTCTCGCTGGTTATTGGGGTCGGAGGGCTGTCCGTCGCGATCTTGGGCTACCGATCGAATCGCGAGGCAATCAGCGACGCGTGGGCGAGAGAATGGGCAGCGCAACGGCCAGTCATCTACCCACTTCTACTGGACGAATGGTTGTCCGCCCAAGGCGGCACAGATCAGGCGTCCTCGAGCGGTTGCGTCTTCCCGCTTAAGAACGGGGGCCGAGGGCCTGCGCTCAATGTCACTGGCGTCCTTACGGTCACGTCCAGAGACAACTCAACGGAGCACCGGATCGTGGCCAGCACGATCGCGGCCGGGGATCTCTTTAGCGCGCGTTTGGTTCCCCCGTCAAGCACCCCAGCCGACTGGGCTAGTGCCTACGGCGCCATCATCTACGGTGATCTTGTTGGGGGCAGCTACGAACAAAGGTTCACCCTCACCCACCAGCCGAGCGGGGAGCTCGAACTGAAGCTGGACGAACTTACTCACAGGCCAGGCTCAGCTTCCCGCCCTTTGGGCGAATCCGCGTCGCCCTGACTGGGGCGCCACCGATTAGGCACGGTAATAAATACGGACCGAACGCCCTTCGACGCAGCTTGGATCGCGGCAGATCCGCACACCACGATCAACCCCGCACCGGAAGAAGGCAGCGCGAGCGAAGCGAAGCGCGCGATCCGTAACGCCCGGACGCGGCAGACATCCTATGTTCTTTGATGTCAAGTAGTGGCTTCAAGATCTTCTTGGTGGTGTGCCCAGGCGGTGGTCTCGTCATAGGTGGTGGCGGTTTTGAGGCAGCCGTGCAGGAAGCGACGTACCCGGCCAGCGAGTCGCGCAGCCGCTTGGCGTTCTTGCTGTTCAGGTCGATCTCGTAGGAACGGCCGTCCAACCCGAACCGCACCGTCTCCGCCGCGTCGCCTCCGTCCAAGTCGTCC
>Ga0209382_10011731_pt1 | contig 10869 bp, 15 predicted proteins | sample SoiMetdeltSBSDD5_FD_187599 | JGI IMG/M metagenome (GOLD analysis project Ga0209382, IMG submission 187599) | Bulk soil microbial communities from a Populus tree surrounding site in Tennessee, USA - Soil MetaG P. deltoides SBSDD5 (SPAdes) (version 2) | ecosystem: Environmental > Terrestrial >...
GCTCAACGAGCGGGTCGGCTTCGCCTTGATGTCTTGCGAGGCCGTGCAGCGTAGCACCGGGATCACCACCCGACTCAAATCCGAAACAGGGCGATAGCTGCGGGAAGGCGGCCTCATCATGCGGCTCGCGGGGTCTGCTGCCTGAGCACGGTGGCGATCTTCTGCCAACCGTCAATTCTCCGCAACCTGATTTGCCCGCCCGCCACGAGGCTGAAGAGCAGCACGACGGCCGCGTCCTCGCTCGGCAGAGAGCCTCGCGTTTTACCCGCCGTCGAAACTCCTCGTGAAGTCGTTCGATCGTGAAGTCGTGCGATCGTGTTGGTGGTCCGGAGCGTTTTACACTGCGCCTTGGGGAAGGTGAAGAACGTGAGCAGCTCGTCGCCGCCTTCCCGAAGACTGGCCACGACGCCAGGGCAACGTTTGGCCCACACGCGCTCGAAACGCACGTACGCGCTCCGCGCCGCTCCGGCACTGGCGGCGTACGCGATACGATGAAAGTCATCGCGGATCTCCGCGAGGGCATGCTTGGGGCTCTTCCGCTCAAGATTACGTAGCTTGTGGACGCAACAGCGCTGGACTGCCGCTCGGGGCCACACCTCACTAACAGCGCGGCGCTAGCCGGGATTGCCGTCGATGATCGCCAGCACCGGCGCCCGCAGCCCACGCGCGACGAGGTCGTCGAGACAGCCTTTCCATGCGCCGAATGACCCCCCGCTGCGGACGCGGAGAGCAAAACCGTCGAGGTAGACATAGATCACGTCGAGGTCAGTGAGCGAGCGCGTGCGCCATGCTTCTAGGCCATCCTTCAGCGTGGCCACCACACGCGACACCGCGCTCTTTGACAGAGGCGCCGCCTTGAGCAGAGGGTGGAGTGCGCCGGCATTCGCCGTTGGTAGCGGGGCACGATAGCCGAGGTCAATTCTTTCGCGCCGGCGCCGCCGAAAAGCGTCGCGCGCGGCACAGTGAGCGCCACCAACCCAGTGGGTCCTGTCAGCGCCCGCGTCTTCGTGCCATTGCGGTAGCCCCGTCGGGCGTCGCTGCGCTCGTAGGGAACCGCTCCGAGCGCGGTCCGTAGCTCCTCGTGCACGGCCGTCTCGATAGCGACGCGGACCTGCCGGTGGATCAGTTCGCTCAGCGCGACCGGCTCAAGCTCATGCCCTGCGACCGACTTGCTGATACCTTTGCCCATGGCGCGTTCCTCCGGTGGCCGCCTGCCAGGGGCGGCCGGCTGGTCGTGCACTTCACCAACCGGAAGAATGCGCCATCCGAATTTCCACACGACCGGGGACACCACCCGATAACGTCGGCGAATCGTCTGCTCGGGCACGGCGTGACCTCCGAGGCGGACACGATCAGCGACCCTGGCGACCGCCAGGTCGGCAGACGGCAACCAGAGAAACACCAGGTGACACTCGTAGGCGCTCTGAAGCAGCCGGCGAATGCGCGGAGCGAAGGAACGGCTTGCGAGCGTCGTCTCGAACCCAAAGCTCTGCCGATCCCTGGCGAGCTGATCGAGCCGCGTCAGCATGACCCTTCCTGCTGTGACCGCTGAAGTTACGGAGGGTAGCTGCGCGCGAGCCCGCGTGCGAAATTGGCCACCTACCTCTTGTAGAACGCCGTCTCCGGCTTGGACTGTTTCGGGTGCAGCGTCGACGACCCGTTGAACATCCTCTGCGGCACATTCCCCATGCTGTTCTTCACCACCCGCAGCCCCATGATGCCCGGCGCCAGCCCGACGGTGCCGATGACGTACTGCTCCTCGATGGCGATGCGCCAGATCTTCTTGCCGAGCTCGTAGTGCTGTTTCTCCGGAGCACTGAACCCCTCCCGGTAAAGCTCCAGCAATTCCTTCAAGCGGCCTGGCGGCGTCTTACCAGATTGGCCGCCAGTGGCGAACCACTTGCCGTAGAGTGGCCCCACGGCGCTCGTGGGATCGTAGGGAAACAGGTTGACGGGCGAATGGGCGTACATGTTCTCGGTGCCCCACATGATCTCCATGCTGATCTGGGTCTCGTTGGCCGCCCGCCGGCTGTTCAGCAGGCTCCGCTCCAGCTCCGCCACGTCGGCCTGGATGCCGATCTTCGCCCACTGCAGCTTGATCATTTCGGCGATCTGGGTGAAGGGCATGAACCCGACATAGGTCGTGAGCTCGAGGCGCAGCCGGCCTTTCCCATCGGTGCGCAGGCGGTACCCCTCGCCATCCTTCTTGTTCAGCCCGATCTTGTCGAGCATGGCGCTGGCGTTCTTCGGATCGTGGGTGGACCAGAGCTTGCGGAACTCGCGGCCGGGGTTGTAGGGCGACTCTTCCGTGCAAGCGACAGAGCCAGGTGTGCCGAGACCGAGCCAGAACGTCTCGTTGAGCTGGTCCCGGTCGATTCCCAGCGACAGGGCACGGCGGAAGTCCACGCTGGTGAGCCACCTGGCGATCTCGGGGTCGGCCTCGTAGCTCTGGTTGCAGAGCAGAGCCGCATCGCTGCCGATGCCGCCCGGGTCCAGGAATACCTTGTAGCTGCCCTTCTGCTGGTTCTCCAGAAAGACCGGCAGCTTCTGAAGATCCAGATGCCGTTCGCCCCAGTCATACTCGCCGGCGATCGCCCGCAAGTTGATGACTTCCAGGTTCTCCCCCAGGGTGAGCACCACCTTGTCGACGTAGGGGAGCTGATTGCCCTCGGTGTCCACGCCGAAGTAGTAGGGGTTGCGCTCCAGCGTCCAGGTGGCGGTGTTTCTGCCCTGCGTCGTCCGCCACGGTGAGATCACGGGCAGCTCCGGGTTCATTCCCCAGTCGGCCTTGGCCTTGAGCAGATTGACCCAGTTGTCGAACTTGCCCTCCTTGGCCTTCCTGTCCAGCTCCTCCTTGGAGACGTACTTGGGGTGGAACTGTTTCAGGTAGTGCGCCGGCGCATACCCTCCGAGCGCGCTCACGTGGCTATCGTGCGCCTGGCCGCCGAAGCCCGTGGGACCGGTCAAGATCGCGACGAACACCCAGTACGGGTCCTTGAACCTCCACCTCACGGTGTAGGCGTCGACCTTCTCCAGCTCGGCCGGTCCGTTCTTGGTGGTCAGATAGGGTGAGGGCGACGGAACCAGGTCCTTGTTCTTGTACAGGTCCTCGAACCAGAACACGAAGTCGTCGGCGGTGAAGGGCTTCCCGTCGCTCCACTTCATTCCCCTGCGCAGGTTGATGGTCAGCGTCTTGTCGCCGTCGCTGAACTGCCAGCCCCTGGCCGCCAGGGGCGTCGGCCTGGTGCCGGTCATGTCCCAGTGCACGAGGCTGTCGTTGCCGCAGAAGCGGACACCCGCTGACCAGTCGCCCGGTCCCGTGAATCCCCGGCGGATGGTGCCGCCGTACCGGCCGATCTCGTGCACCGGCTTGATGACCAGCGGGTCTTCTCCGATCCGCTCCTTGACCGTCGGCAGCTTGCCGGCCTTCACCAGCTCCGCCAGCTGCGGCGCTTCCTTGAAGGTTTTCGGGAACCTGGCCGGATCCGTGATGGTGGTCGGTCCCTCAAGCTTCCCGATCAGCTGCGCACCGATCTTCGGCGTCGACGCTGGGGTCGTCGGGGCCTGGGCGAGTGCCGCTGGCTGCCAGGCGAGATCCAACAGGGCAGAGAGGCTGATACCGGCCACGCCGGCGTTGCGGAACAGGTCTCGCCGGGAGATCCTTTGCTGCAACAGCTCGTCGAGATCGCGCTCTCTGTCCATGACAACCTCCTCCGGACATTCAGTGAATTGCCGAGGGGAGAGTCACCAAAGCTAGCGCGGCAGGATAGCATCCTTTGACGCATGACAGGCCGTGGGCAATACTCGGATCCAGTCGAGGATCGCGGGATGCCCACACACGAATCCGCTCGCTCTCTCTCCCCTCGGATCTGATCCGAGAAGCCGAACGCCTGGCCAAGCAGGAAGGCCGTACCAAGACAGAGGTTTTGCGTGAGGCGCTGCGTCGCTACGGCGAAGAACGACGCTGGCGTGGGCTCCGGCGCTATGGCGCCGGCCGCGCCCGAAAGGTCGGCTTGAGAGAGACGGACGTCGAAGGCGCCATCCAGGAGTTCCGTCGTAGATCTCGTCCCCCAGCCAGGTGACTGGCGATGAACCGCCCTACCTCGATGTCGTGGCCGGGCAGCTCGTTCTTGTCGTTCAGGTACGTTTCAGGCTTCGCCGAGGAGCAGATTCAGCGACCGATGCCGAGCGTGATGAGTAAGGCTTCCTCGACGGCGGCCAGATCCTCCGTGCTGAGCATTCCGATGCGCGACCGAAGCCGCGCCTTGTCGAGCGACCGGATCTGGTCTCCCAGAACGCGAGCCGGCCGACCCTTGACTCGGACGAGGGCCTCGCCGGGATAGAGCGAATCAACGTGGCTGGTGATGGGAAGTACCACGACCCGGCTCCCATAGCGGTTACAGGAGTCGTTGGACACAACGACGGCCGGGCGTGTCTTCTTGATCTCGGTCTCGAGGGCAGGGTCGAGCGCCACCCAGAAGACGTCCCCCCGACGCGGAGCGCGACTCACTCGGGCCAGGCTTCGGTCTCGGTGCGCCGCCAGTCGTCGGCCAGGCGTCGGCGCCACCGCTCCTTGCGCGCGGCCCGATACGCCGCGTCGAGGGTGGCCCGGTCGGGCGTCAGCCTGGCCCGGACGGCCTCGGTGATAAAGACACTCATCTTCTTGGGGCGGACTTTTCGCTTCAGCCTGGCGTAAACCGCGTCATCCATCGTGATGTTGAGCCGGACGGTCATCATCTTCCCCCGCTCAGATGCTGTACCACTATACAGCATCGAATCGGACCCCTAACCTCTCGAGCCAGGCGCGCATGAGGGGCTGTATCTCGCTGGCGACCCTCGCCCTCGCGGAGCCTCACCACCGCCTTCCCGGACATGCCACGAAGGCGCGTTCGGCGGCCGCGCGCTATACTGCCGGCGCGTGACGTCGCAGTTTCCGGCGGGAGCGGGAAAGATGACGTACGGACTGCGTCCCGAGAATTGGCGCGCATTTCAGGCCGAACTCAACGCCCGCCAGATCACCCCCGGCGAGATCGAAAGGGTCGAAATCCGCCCCGAGGCTGCTGATTCGCTGCCCCTGGGCATCGTCAACGTTACGGTGACGCTTCGCTCAGGTCGCGTAGAATCGTGGACGCAGTACCAAGCGGACGGTGACATCACGCCCGATTGGGGGCCGGCGGCTAGCCGGCTCCTCGTGACAGTCCTGTTCATCGATGTCGTATCGGCCACGAAGACGGCGGCCACCCTCGGCGATCAGCGATGGCTCGAGGTGCTGCAACGTTATCGTGCGATCGTTCGTCGGGAGCTGACGCGATACCGCGGTCACGAGGTCGAGGCCAGTGGTGACGGTTTTCTAGCGACTTTCGATGGACCTACACGAGCAATACGCTGCGCGTTCGCAGTGCGGGACGCCGTTGGGCTCCTCGGCCTCGATACTCGCGCGGGTGTTCACAGCGGCGAGTGCGAGGTCATCGATGACAAGATTGGCGGGATCGCTGTCCATATCGGTGCCCGCGTCGCCGCCAGCGCCACCGCGGGCGAGGTCCTCGTGTCGAGTACCGTGAAGGATCTCGTGATCGGCTCGACCTTCCGGTTCACCGACCGTGGCCTTCACGTCCTCAAGGGCGTGCCCGGCGAATGGTGTCTGTACGCCGCTGCTCCATAGACGCGGCTCCCTTATGCTCGCTGGCGCCGACGCGTCGGTTGCCCGCCTTCGTCCCACCTCACGCGCTTGCTGGTCCACTCGGACCACGCTGGAGGTGGGCCCTCGCCTTGCTCTGTCGCCGGCACCACCGCGCCGTCCACGAGGAGGGCTACCACGTCGATCGAAGGCCCGACGTCCCGCCTCCGTGCCACGTGCCGGCCGACCCCGTGCAGCGCCTCCGGGCGCGGGCCGAGTCCGAGGGACTCGTCCTGCACGCGACGACCGCGACCCCGGGCTGGTTCGGCGAGCCTTTGGACGTTCGCTGGGCGCTCGACGTCCTGCATCCACTGGCACGTCAGCCGGGTCAGCGCGCGATGTATCTGCCTGGCGACGTTGATGCGATGGAGGCGCGCTGCGTAGAGTAGGGTCGCGACGCCTACCCGGCCCCGCGCGGCTCGAGGAGCAGGGTCTGGAGCGAGCGTCCCACCAGGCCGGTCGTGTCCCACAGCCGCGCCAGCGTCAGGCCGATGCCGTGGCGTTCACCGGTCGTGGCGGCGTCGAGGCAGGTCCACTCGCCGACGGGGCTGCGGTGCAGGGCAATCGTCAGATCGGCGTTGACGAAGGTCGTGGCGGCAGGATCGACGACGACGGCCGCGCCGCTCGCGGAGTCGGTGGCGGCGACGAGGCACTGGAGCGGGGTCGGCGGCTCGCCGGCGACGAGCGGGACGCGGGGCCTGAGCCACATCGCCGTCGGCCCGCGTCCCCACGTCCCTTTCGCGAGCCGCCACTCCATCGCTCGGTGATAGCCCTCGTCACCGGACATCAACGGCAGCTCGAACGATGCGCTCTCGGCGGGCGGCGCCGGGGGCGTCAGCGTGTCGGGCGGGACAGCCACGCTGTCGGGGGCCACGCGCATGGCGAGGCACGTGGCCTCGATCAGAACCGCGCCATCGTCGGCGAGCACCGAGCCGGCGAGGCGCTGGACCTTCGCGCCGGCGCGGACGACCCGCGTCGCGACGGTCAGCGGCGAGAGCGGCACCGGCCGCAGGAAGTCGAAGGTGAGGCGCGCGATCTGCATGCCGGCCCCTGCCTGGCGTGCGAAGGCGCGCGCGAGGAGCGCTGCGGGCGGGCCGCCGTGCTGATGCCGTGCGCTCCATGGTCCGCGGGCCGACACGGAGGGGACGAACCGGTCGCCGTCGGCCGCGAAGAAGGGCGGAGGCTCGCTCACGCGGTCCCGCCACGGCCGGGACCCGTCATGGCCGCATGCTAACATTCGCGCGCCCGCGAACCAGATCCCGCGATCGGGAAAAAGAAGATGGTGAGTTCTTCTTCGGACGCGGAGGTGATCGGCCGCTCGCTGGACGAGCCCGAGGTCTTTGGGCTGATCTATGACCGCCACGCCGCCACCCTGCTCCGCTTCCTGGGCCGCCGGATCGGCGCCGAGGTCGCGGAGGGGCTGGCCGGCGAGCTGTTCCGGATCGCCTTCGAGCGGCGCAAGACGTTCGACGTGTCGCGCGCGAGCGCGCTCCCGTGGCTGTACGGGATCGGCTCGAACCTGTTGCTGAAGCACCGGCGCACCGAGGCCCGGCGGCTGCGCGCCAGCGCCCGGGTGGCGGCGGCCGGGGAGGCGGCGGACAGACGCGCCAGCGCCGCGGCGCTCGATGCCCGCCTGCTCTTCCCGCGCGCGGCGGACGCCATCGAGGCCCTGCCGGACGGCGAGCGCGAGGCCCTCCTGCTCTTCGGCTGGGAGGACCTCTCGTACCAGGCCGTGGCCGAGGCGCTCGAGCTGCCGATCGGCACGGTGCGCTCGCGGCTCAACCGCGCCCGTGCCCAGCTGCGCGAACTGCTCGACCCCGGCGGGAAAAGAAGGGTGAGACCGCGATGAAGCCGCTGGACCTGGCGAAGAAGCTGCGGCGCGAGGCCGCGTTCGATCCGGCGGCGCTCGACCGGGGAAAGGCAGCGCTCATGGCGGCAATCCGTCAGGATATCCAGCCCAGACGCCGGCAGACGATCGTCCCCCAGATTCCGTATCTGGACGTCAGCGCCGCGCTGTCGTTCCTGCAGCGTGCGTTCGGGTTCCGGGAGATTTCGGCCGCCCGCCTGCTGACAGCGGACGGCGCGATCGACCATGCGGTGCTCGCGTTCGGCGACGGCGTGGTCGGAATCGGCCCGCAGGGGCACCACGGCACGATCAGCCCTCGGAGTAGCGGCATCGAGAGCCAGTACATCAGCGTGTACGTCGACGACGTCGACGCGCACTATCGGCGCGCGGTCGCCGCGGGGGCGCGGATCGCCGCCGGGCTGGGAGACTACTTCTGGGGCGACGAGGGGCATCGCACCTACGAGGCGCTCGACCTCGAGGGCCACCGCTGGCGCTTCCACCAGTGGCTTCGCCAGACGCCATGAAGAAGAACATCGCGCTCCTCTACGGGTTCTCCTTCTTCGATCAGTTCATGATCCTCATCGCCCTGTGGGTCCCCTATCTCGCGACGCAGGGGATCGGCATGCGACAGTTCATGGAGCTGCAGGCCGTGTTCGCGCTGGTGATCCTCTGCGGCGAGGTGCCCTCGGGGCTGCTCTCGGACCTGTGGGGCAGGAAGAAGACGCTCCTCCTCGGCGCGGCGCTCAAGGCGGTCAGCTTCTCCATCCTCCCGCTGTGGAGCACCTACGAGGGCTTCCTCTTCTACCACCTCACGATGGGGATCGCCCTCAGCCTGATCTCGGGCGGCGACATCGCGCTCCTCTACGACTCGCATCTCGCGGCGGGTGACGAGAAGTCCCGGGGAACCGCCATCCTCGGCAATGCGAAGCTGGCGGCGCAGCTGGGGACGACGCTGAGTGCGCTGATGGGGGGCGCGATCGTGACCCTGTCCTACGGGCATCTGCTGTGGGCCAACGCGATCCTGAGCTGGATCCCGGTGCTCCTCGTGCTGAGCGTCACCGAGCCGCCCGCCAGCTTCGAGCGGCCGAAGAAGTGGGGTCACGACCTCAAGGAAGTACTCTCGGCCACCCTCGTCCGCGACACCGCAACGCGGCTCGTGTTCCTCAATCTGGTCGCCGGGGGGGCCGGCGGGCTGGTGATGTTCTGGGTGAACCAGAAATACTGGCAGGAAAGCGGGGTGCCCCTGCCGTGGTTCGGAGTCCTGCTGGCTGGCTACGGTCTCATCTTCGGCTTCGCCGGGAAATACGCCGCCAACGCGGCGGCGAGATACGGCCGGCGACCGCTGCTCGCCGCCGTCGGCGTGTTGCCCGTCATCGCGTTCTTCGGGATGGCGTCGTTCATCGGCTGGGGCGGGATCGCGTTCGGCATCCTGGGCCAGGTCGGTCGGGGCCTGGGCGGAGTGCTGTTCCTCGACTCGCTCAACGAGAAGATCTCCTCCGCGTTCCGCGCGACCGTGATCTCGCTGTCGCAGCTCGGCATCCGCGCCTCCTTCTTTCTCCTGGGCCCCCTCGCGGGTCACGGGATCGACGCGTGGGGATTGCCGTCCGTCCTGTCGTCGCTCGGCATCCTGTTCTCGATGGCCTTCGTGTTACTGCTCCTCCCGCTGGTCCTTCGCGAAACGGCTCCGAGCCCGGCAGCATTGACACGAAAAGCGCCTGCTGCGTAGAGTGAGGCCATGGCTTTGCGACCGCGCGCGGTGATCACCACTCCGTATCCGTCCGGGGCGGAGACGGCCCGGGTGCTCGGCGTCTCGGCGAAGCGATACCGGGAGCTTCAGGCGATGGTGACCGAGTACCTCGAACGCCACGGCAACGGCCGCGCAGGGAAGACGCACGCCCGCCGGCGCGCGGCACGCCGGAGCTGATCGATCGCCGAGCCACACGCCCAGAACAACGCCTTCCTCAACGTTCCCTACGATCGGCGCTACGAGCCCCTGTTCCTGACGTTCATCGCGGGCCTGTGCGGGTTCGGGCTCCGGCCGCGAGCGACGCTCGAGATTCCCGGGCCCACCCGCCGCCTGGACCGGATCCTGGAATTGATCGCGGCCTGCCCCTATTCGTTCCACGACCTCAGCCGCGTCCAGGTCGACAAGGGCGCACCGCGATTCAACATGCCGTTCGAGGTCGGGCTCGCCGTTGCCACCGCTCACTGGCGTCCGGCGCATCAGTGGTTCCTCTTCGAGGCCAAGCCGTTCCGGGTGCAGCGGACGCTGAGCGATCTGGGCGGGACCGACGCCTATATCCACGGTGAGAGCTCACGCGGACTGTTGATCGCGCTGACCGACGCGCTGGTCAGGGCAACGAAGCAGCCGACCCTCGACGACCTCGCCCGGATCCACCGTTTCCTGCGCGACCGGTCCCGCCGTATCCGGGGCACCTACGGCACGCTGTTCGGCGCTCGCGCGTTTCGAGACCTCGTCGTCACCGCCACCGAGTTCGTGGCCCGCGAGCTGGGGTGACCACGATGAGAGCGAAAGGTTGACTCCGCCCGGGGCGCCTGTCATACTGCGCAATGGATCTGGTTCAGTGGTTCGGTAGCTCGGTTCACCCAGTACCGAGAGATGACGCCGCGCGAGTCCAGCTCGCGCGGCGTTTTTGTTTGCCCTCCCCGCGTGGAGGTCAACCCGCCCTTGGCGGGAATATCAAGGGGGAGATTCCCCCAGAAGGATCGGCAACATGGCTACGGGACGAGTGAAATGGTTCAACGATGCGAAGGGGTTCGGCTTCATCACGCAGGAGGGCGGCGAGGACGTGTTCGTGCACTTCAGCGCGGTGGTCGCGACGGGGTTCAAGAGCCTCGCGGAGGGCGATCAGGTCGAGTTCGACATCACCCGTGGGCCCAAGGGCCTGCAGGCCACGAACGTCCGCAAGAGCTGAACGATCGTCACGACCGGCGGCAGCTCGTCTGCCGCCGGACTCTCTTCGACGCGGGCAAGCCCTGAGTGCGGATCTGGGTCGACGCCGACGCCTGTCCCCAGGTCGTCAAGGAGATCCTCTTCCGGGCCGCCGACCGCGCGCAGGTCCAGACGACGCTGGTCGCCAACACGCCGCTGCGGACTCCGCCGTCGGCCTTCGTCAGGAGCGTCCGGGTCGGGCACGGCTTCGACGTCGCCGACCACTGGATCGTGCAGCAGGTGCAGCCGGGGGACCTGGTGATCACCGCCGACATCCCGCTCGCGGCCGAGGTGATCGCGCGGCGCGCCCACGCGCTCGACCCGCGCGGTGAGATGTACTCCGAGGACAACGTCCGCGAGCGGCTGGCCATCCGCAACCTGATGCAGGACCTG
>Ga0209382_10011732_pt1 | contig 10868 bp, 10 predicted proteins | sample SoiMetdeltSBSDD5_FD_187599 | JGI IMG/M metagenome (GOLD analysis project Ga0209382, IMG submission 187599) | Bulk soil microbial communities from a Populus tree surrounding site in Tennessee, USA - Soil MetaG P. deltoides SBSDD5 (SPAdes) (version 2) | ecosystem: Environmental > Terrestrial >...
GACTTCTCGATCGAATCTGGCGCGGTCGCCGCCGAGCGGCTGCTCGGTCGAAAGGAAGCGCCGACGGCCATCTTCTGCTTCAACGACGAGATGGCGATGGGCGTGATCGACACCGCGCGGCGTCGCGCGCTGCGCATTCCCCACGACCTCTCCGTGGTCGGCTTCGACGACATCCGCTTCGCCCGCTACACTGATCCGCCGTTGACGACGGTGGCGCAGCCGATGCGACAGATTGGTGAGGGCACGGTGCGGCTGCTGCTCGAGATTGTCCAGGGCAACGGCTCGCCGGACTCGGTGACGCTGCCGCACACGCTGGTCGTGCGGTCCTCCACCGCGCCGCCCGGCCATCGCATTGTTGGTGGTTAATGGTTCGTGGATGCGTCTTTTAACCACCAACCACGAACCACGAACCACGAACCACAAATCAACGTTTCAGGTCCTTGTAGTCCGGCATGTGGGCGCGCAGCCCGCGGTCGGCGGTCGTCTTCGAATACCCGGCCACCAGTTGCTCGTTCCAGCGATCGACCGAGAAGTCGAATGCGTCGCGGGGATCTGCGTCCACGAGCTCGAGATCGGTTTCTGTCATCGTCAATTTGCCGAAGGCGAGCTGGCCGCCGCGCCAGTAGATGTGGTTTGGCGCCGTGGCAGTGGCTGAGATCGGTCGCGGTTCGCCCGAGCCGAAGACCTGAATCATGGCGCCGCGATCGACTCGCACGGATGTGAGCCGACCGTGAAACCCCGGCGGGGGCAGCAGCTGCGAGACGTCGAGCAGGAGATCGTTGCCCTCGACACGAACGCCGTGGCCGGGATCGACGCGAATGAGATCGTCGGTCTGCACGCGAAGCACTTTGAGCAGCGGATTGACCGGCACGCCGAATCCCTTGATCGATTCTGAGTGAATCCGGATCAGGCCCTCGGACGTGACGCCGACGCTGGCCTTCATGTCGAACGGGACGCTGATGCCCTTCTTCACCACGCCTTTCTGCCGGAGCTGGCCGTTCTCGTCGACCGAGATCTGAACGCGCCGTACGTTCGATCGCCCCCGCTCGAGGGCGCGGGCCACGATCGCGTTCAGCGACGGTAGATCGACGGCGACTTCGCCCGTGTCCACCATGACGCTGTAGCTGCTCGGGTCGTCGAGATACGGCGCGGGTCGTGTGCCGGCGCTCACGAAGCGTCCGCGAAGATGCCGGATCTGGAGATCGATCTGCGGCGTGACGTGGAGGTCGACATTCCGCATGTCGACTTCCACCGCCGGTTTGCTGGCCTGGACCGTTTGACAGGCGCTGAAAGCGAGGGCGAACCACGCGAAATAGATGACGCGCATGCCGTGCATTCGGTGCAGGACGCGCGCCAGCTCCTGCCACGGCTGTGGTGCGTGCCGCTCAGTCGTGCTTGTGCAAGTAGCTTTTCACCGGGTGGGTCCACGTCGTCACACTGCTGGTGAACCGTGTGAACACGGCGCGGTCTGCAGATTCAGCTTGCGCACGATCGTTCGCGCCGTCGCAGCCAGAGCGGCGTAGGGCAGCCCAATCTGACGCGTGGCGGGCGAATCCTTCCAGCTGAGCCGTGCAGACGTGTTGAGACCGGCTAGTCAGAAAACAGGTCGAGTTGACCGCGGCGTGTCGCCGGCGATGGGCGCGAACGCGCATCATCAAACACCGTGCGGCCGCCGAATGACGGCGAAACCGCCCGTTCGTGCGCGATCGTCGCCGCGACATCTGCCTCGGGACCGCGCCGTGCTTCGATCGCGCGGGTGAACGCATCGAGTCGCTTGAAGCCACCCAGCTTGTCGGTGTGTCCCAGCTTTGCCGAGTCGAGGGCGCGGCGCAGCACGGCAATCGATTCGTCGTAGACCTTCAGCGGCACAGGAAAGGGATGACCGTCCTTGCCTCCGTGCGCGAACGCGAAACGTGCCGGGTCCTCAAATCTGGTCGGCGTGCCGTGCACGACTTCGGCGACGAGCGCCAGCGACTGCAGCGTGCGTGGCCCGAGCTGCTCGAGCAGCAGGAACGACGCGAAGTCACGCAGGTCACGCTCGTGCGCGAGCGCCAGCACGGCGCCGAGGCGTTTCTCGTCGACGTCTCTCGCGCGCACATCGTGGTGGCGCGGCAACGTGAGATGGCGCGCCATCTCACGTTGGCGCGGCGGCATCGTGAGATGACGCGCGTGCACGCGCGCGGCATCTGCCAGCGTACGCGAGGGATCCTCGCGAGTGATGGCGAGCAACGCCTCCTGCGCAGGCCGCGCGTCGCGATCGACGAGGTTCATGATTGTCCCGGCGTGTTCACCAACGATCGCGGTATGTGGCTCAGACGTGAAATCGCGGACTGTGGCCGAGTGCCAGTGATACCGGCGGGCGAGCCGGCTGGCTTCGTTCATTCCCTGCTGCACCACCGCCCAGTCGCCGTCGCGGGTGAGGATGAACGAGTGGAGGTAGATCTGGAAGCCGTCCGCAACGGCATTGTTGTCGACGCGCGCGGTGAGGCGGCTGGTGCGCACCAGCGCGCCGCCATCGAGATTGATTTCGTCGGCGATCGCCCGCAGCTCGCCGGGCGTGTTGCGGGATTGCTTGCCGCGTCCACCGCAGATGTAGATGCCGAGCTCGGGCGCGCGAGGGTTGAGGCCTCGCTTCAGCGCGCCCATGACCGACGTGGTAATGCCGCTGGAGTGCCAGTCCATGCCCATCACGGATCCGAGCGCCTGGAACCAGAACGGATCGCTCAGTCGCGACAACAGCGCCGGCCGGCCGTAATGGAGCATCACGCTTTCCGCGATCGCAGTGCCCAGCGTGGACATCCGCGAGGCGAGCCAGGCCGGCACGCGGCCGCCGTGCAACGGAAGGTCGGCGACGCCCGATCGCTTCATACGGTAATCGTACACGGCGGGTCCACAGAACAGGACCCGCCCTACGCGTGTGCTCCGGCGTCCGTGTTCGAACAGGCCTGTCCCACTGACGAACGGCCGCGCTTCCGCGTCGTCCGGGAGAGCCGCAATTTCAGGCAATTCACGCGGCACGCGGTTTGACTCTACGCGGTCCCTATGAAAATCCGCGCATGGTTCGACAACATCCAGACGGATGTCAGGCATGCGGCCCGAAGCCTCAGGCGATCGCCGGGGTTCGCCGCTGCGGCGCTGTTGGCGCTTGCCATTGGCATCGGCGGAAACACCGCCGTTTTCAGCGTGGTCGATGCCACGCGCGTGCGAGCGATTCCGTATAAGGACCCCGAGCGGCTGGTGAATCTCATCGGCAACGTCGATCGCGGCGTCGTCGAACGGCGGGGAGCGTCGTATCCCGATTTCCTCGACTGGCGCACGCAGGCCAACCGCTCGTTCGAAGATCTCGCCGCGTGGGATTCTCAGCTGCAGACACTGTCCGGGACCGACGAGCCCGAGCGTATCGAGACGGAGTTCGTCTCGGCTTCCTACTTTGCGCTGCTTGGCGCGACGCCGGCGCTCGGGCGGACGTTCCGCGAAGACGAGGACCGCGTCGCGAAACCCGAGTTCGTCATCGTCCTCAGCGATCGTCTGTGGCGACGCCGCTTTGCCGCCGACCCGCAGGTGCTGGGCCGCACGGTGACACTGAACGCACGGCCGTTCACTGTCGTGGGGGTGATGCCTCCCGATTTCCTCGGCATCGAGAATGAGGCGCAGCTCTGGGTGCCGTTCGCGCAGTACGCGCCGCCGAAAGACATGGCCGACCGTGGCGGCCGAGGATTCTTCGTCCTCGGTCGCCTCCGGCCTGGCGTCACGCTGGAGGCGGCTCAGAGCGAGGCGGACAGCGTCGCCGCGCGGCTCGCGCGCGAGTATCCGACGACCAACGAAGCGCGAGGCATCGAAGTGAGCCCGCTGGCGACCGAGCTCTTTGGCCGGCTGCGGCGCGGGACGCAGGTGCTCATGGCCGCGATTGTCTTCGTGCTGATCATCGTCTGCGCCAACGTGGCGAACCTGCTCATCGCTCGATCCGAAGTGCGGCGGCGCGAGATTGCCTTGCGGATGGCGCTCGGTGCCGGCCGCGCGCGCCTGCTCCAGCAGCTGGTCACCGAGAGCTGCCTGTTGACCGCGCTCGGTGCCGCTGGCGGTTTGTTGCTGGCCGAAGGCACGATTCGTCTCTTGATGACACAGAGCCCGGTGCCGTTCCCTCTGATATTCACCCCCGGGCTCGATACACGTGCCGCGGCGTTCACGATCGCGGTGTCATTCGTCTGCGGGATTGCGGTGGGACTCGCGCCGTGGTTGCAGATTCGGATCGCCGACCTGAGCGCTCGTCTCAAAGAGACGTCCCGCGGCAGCGATGGACCTCGAGCGCACCGGCTCCGCAACGTCCTGGTCGTGGCGGAAGTCGCGCTGGCAATCGTCCTGCTGGTCGGTGCCAGCCTGATGATTCAAACCGTGCGCAAGGTGGCCGCTATCGATCCCGGTTTCGATCCCGAGTCGCTGCTCACGGTCCATGTCAGCGTGCCGAGAGTTACCACAGAGACCGGCGCGCCTCCGGTCGTCACCTGGCGCGAGTTGCTCGAGCGCATCGGCGCGGTGCCCGGTGTCACCCTCGCCGCGCTCGGCAATGACGTTCCGCTCGACGGCTTCGGCGCCAACTCCTTCACCGCTGAAGGCCAGCCGGATACGTTCACTGCTCAGAACCGGCCGCGAGCCTACGTGCATCGCGTGTCGCCCGGGTTCTTTGAGACCCTGCGCATTCCGCTTCTCATTGGCCGCACGTTTGTTGACAGCGAGATTGTGCGCACGTCGTCGGCAGTCATTGTCAGCGAGCGTTTGGTCTCGAGGTTCTGGCCTGGACAGGATCCGATTGGGAAGCGCGTGAAGCTGGGGCCGGCGGACTCGAAGAATCCGTGGATGTCGATTGTCGGGGTCGTTCGAGACGTGCGTTACCGGCGGGTCACGGCCGAACTGGACCGCGACCCCGATATCTACTTGCCGTTCGCGGATAGCAATTCGCAAATCGCTCTCGCGCTCCGTACCGCCGTGCCGCCCACCTCGTTGATCGCCCCGGTCCGTGCCGCGATTCGCGCCGCGCACGCGTCGATCCCGGTCTACGGCGTCGCGGCGATGGACGAGCGGATTTCGCGCCAGTCTTCTTTCTCCCGCTTCATCACGTGGGTGATGGGCGTGTTCGCGAGCATCGCGCTCTGGCTGTGCGCACTCGGCATTTATGGCGTGATGTCGTACGTCGTCACGCAGCGAACGCGTGAGATCGGGATCCGCCTGGCGCTCGGCGCGCAGCCACGCGAAGTCCTGACGACGATTGTCGCCGGCGGCGCACGTCTGATCGTCGTGGGGATCGCGATTGGCGTTGTCGCGTCAATCGGCTTACGGCGCGTCGTCTCGGCTCAGCTCTTCGACGCGCCGCTCACCGATCCCGCCGCGGGCCTGGCGCTCCTGCTCTTTGCGCTCGTCGGTCTCGCGGCATGCCTGGTTCCGGGACTGCGCGCGACGCGGTTAGATCCCGTGCGCGCGCTGCATCAGGAGTGAAGAAGGCCGACCCAAGGTCCGCCGTTACTTGCAATCGCCGACGCGCTTGCCGGCCATCTTCATTGTCATCTGGCCCTGCGGCGAGTCCATCTTCATCGTGCCGTTGTAGCTGTCGTCGGTGAATGTCATCTCGCCGGTGCCGGTCATCGCCTGCGGTGTCGTGCACACCATCTTCCACGAGGCAGTGTTGCCCGACACTTTGTAGTCCTCGGCCTTGCAGTCCGACTTCTGGCCGCCGCGCCCTTCAGGCCCACTTGGGAGTGATCGTGAGGGATCTTTCGCATCCTCTGGCGTCACACACCGTGTCGTCTTCATCTCAGGCATCTGAACCGGCGAGCCCGGCATCTGCATCTGCATGGTCACGTCCCAGCGACCCGGGCGAATCGGCGAGGCCTGCGCGATGGCGATGACCGAGGCGGCGAGCACGACAAGGGCGGCAACGAATGTCGTCTTCATGGAATCTCCTGATATGGGCCAGCTGATGCGGGCCTTACAATGGAACGCGAGTATACGCCCGCAAGTCAGCTGCGGTCGTAGAAAGGCGGCGGCTCGATGCCGAGGGCGCGCAGATAGACGTAGCCCTGGCCGCGATGATGGATCTCGTTGTCGATGACGTAGAGGATCAGGTCGTGCACGGTTCCCGGGTACTGACCGAACGCCGTCGCGGTTTCATGAAAGCGTTCAGCGGGCAGCTGCTTCCAGAGCGCGTCGATGTCGGCGGTCGCCTCGTCCCACAGTCGCAGCAGCTCCTGCTTCGGCCGCGCCGTTCGATCCCGTGAGCTGTCCCATTGGCCGGTGACGAGGCCGTGAAGCATCGGAGCGCCCATGGTCACCACTTCCATGGCCAGCTCGCCGAACGTCCGCATGCCGCCAATGGAAAAGGTGAAGAGCTTGTCGTCGGGAAAGGCGTCGATCACGCGGCGCGTGAGACGACGATGACCCTGCCAATGGGACAGCAAGGCGTCTGGGCTGATGAACGAAGCTGAAGCAGGCGACATAGGCTGACCATTATCGCCTTGAGGGGTAACGGTGATTTGGCGGACACTACGACGGTCAGGTCCGGCTGAAGCCGGACACTACGTCCGGTCCGGCTGAAGCCGGACACTACGTACGTCCTGGAGTCATAACTGATGGCCAGTATTACTTTGCGAGTGAATGGCACGTCCCGCACGGTGGACGTCGATCCGGCGACGCCGCTGCTCTACGTGCTGCGCAACGACCTCGACCTGCACGGCCCGCGCTTCGGCTGCGGCCTCGGCCAGTGCGGCGCCTGCACGGTGATCATCAAGGGCGAAGCCGTGCGCTCATGCATCCGGCCCGTCTCGACCGTGGCCGGGGCAGAGATCACCACGCTCGAAGGGCTGGCTCAGAACGGCACGCTGCACCCACTACAGCAGGCGTGGATCGACGAGCAGGTGCCGGCCTGCGGCTTCTGCCAGAACGGCCAGATCATGACGGCCAAGGCACTGCTCGACAAGAACCCGACGCCCACTGATGCGCAGATCCGTCAGGGCATGGCCAACACGCTGTGCCGCTGCATGACGTATTACCGGATCCAGTCCGCCATCAAGCGCGCCTCGAAGACGATGGCTTCGTCGAAGACGACGGCTTCAGCGACACGCGCGGAGAGCGAGGTGATCGCATGACGGCCACACGCAGAGACTTCATCAAGACCTCCGGCGCGCTCGTCGTAGGCCTGAGCGTCGCCGGCGACCTCGTACTCGACGCGCAGGGTACCGGTGCGGGTCCGTATCCCGATCTCGATTACAAGCAGCTCGATTCGTGGATCGTGATCCGTCCGGACAACACCGCGACGTTCTTCGTCGGCAAGACGGACCTCGGGCAGGGAACCGGCACGGCGTTCCGTCAGATCATGGCCGACGAGCTCGACATGCCGTACGACAAGACGAGCTGCGTCATGGGCGTGACCGACGTCACGGTGGATCAGGGCGGCTCCGGCGGATCCGATGCGCTGCAAACCGACGGCTATCCGATGCGACGTGTGGCGGCTGAAGCTCGTCGCGTGCTGCTGGAGATGGCGTCGGCACGACTCGGCGTCCCGGTGGCGCAGCTCGCGGTCAGCGACGGTGTGGTCTCGGTCGCGGCCGATCCCTCGAAGCGCGTCACGTACGGCGAGTTGATCGGCGGACGCAAGTTCAATACGACGCTCACCGGCAGCAACATCAACGCGACGACCGGGCAGGCGCGGCTCAAGGACGTCAATCAGTTCAAGATCGTGGGCCAGTCGCCGCAGCGCTACGACGTTCCCGCCAAGGTGGACGGCTCGCTCAAGTGGGCCGTCGACGCCAAGGTGCCCGGCATGCTCCACGCGCGCAACGTGAAGCCGCCGGTCGCGGGCGCGAAGCTCGTGAGCATCGACGAGTCGTCGGTGAAGGACGTGCCCGGCCTCGTCAAGGTGGTGAGTAAGGGAAATTACGTGGCGGTCGTCTGCGAGCGCGAGGAGCAGGCCGTCCAGGCTGCACGGCAGCTGAAAGTGAATTGGGAGAAACCCGCGGCTGCGGCGTTCCCGACTTCAGAAAATTTATACGGCTTCATGCGCACCGCGAAGCCCACATCGAGCACGTCGCCGAGTGTGGTAGGCAATCCCGACGCGGCGATGATGACCGCCGCGAAGGTCGTCGAAGCGGAATATGAGATTCCGTTCCAGGGCCACACGTCGATCGGTCCGGCGCATGCGATGGCCGATCCGTCGAACAACCAGCTGACTATCTACTCCAACGACATGAAGTCGTATGGCATGCGCGAAGGCGTCGCGCAGTTCCTGCAGATGCCGAAAGACCGCGTGCGCGTCGTCTGGATGGAAGGACCGCAGGCGTACGGCCGTACGGCGGCGGACGATGCCGGGTTCGAAGCGGCGTATCTGGCGAAGGAGCTAGGACGGCCGGTGCGTGTCCAGTGGATGCGCAACGAGGAGACTGCCTGGGACACCAAAGGTCCGGCCTTCGTCGTGAAAGCTCGCGGCGGCCTGGATGCGCAGGGCAATCTAGTGGCGTTCGACTACGACGCACGCGCCGCGGATTTCGGTCACCTCGGCTACAACGAAGCCGACACGGTTCTCATCGCGCAGTTGATGGGCATCAGGCCCTCGACACCCAACCGCGGCAGCTCCGCGGTTCCCAACGAAATGTATGCGATCCCCAATCGCCGCATGACGACCCACGTAGTGAGTCTGCCGACGGTGTGGGAAACGCCGCTACGGACCGGCAACCTGCGCGATCCAAATGGGCCGCAGTCACCTTCGCGTCCGAGTCGTTCATCGACGAGCTCGCCGCAGCCGCGAAGGTCGATTCGGTGGAGTTCCGGATGAAGCTGTTGACCGCGTCGAAAGACGACGACAGCGGATTCAAGCGGGCGCGCTCGTTTGCGTGCCTCAAGGCGGCCGCCGACGCCTTCAAGTGGGACACCAGGCCGTCGCCGAAGCGTGTTGGCAGCGGTGATATTCTCACCGGCCGCGGGATCGCCTACACCTACCGCAGCCAGACGGTGGTCGCGCAGATCGCCGAGGTGGAGGTGAACCGTCGCACCGGCCGGGTCTGGGTGAAGCGCATCGTGTGTGCACACGACTGCGGCTTGGTGATCAATCCGGAGGCGCTGCGCCGCACGCTCGAAGGCGGCGTGCTGCATTCTGTGAGCCGCACCCTCCACGAGGAAGTGCGCTTCGACACCGAGAAGGTGACGAGTGTCGACTGGGCCTCGTATCCGACGATGACGCACCTCGATACGCCCGAGTCGATCGAGATCATCATCGTCAACGGTGACCCGAACCCGAAGCGGTCCGACCTGCCGCACTACGGGGCCGGCGAAACAGTCTGCAAACCGACACTGGCGGCGATCGCCAACGCGATCTTCGACGCGACCGGCGTGCGCCTGCGTCGCGTGCCGTTCCGTAACGACCGTGTGCTGGCGGCCCTGAAGAACGCGAAGGTGTGATTGTTGATCTGCTGATTTGTGATTGTTGAATCGTTGTTGATTGGCGATTGTTGATTGAAGATTGCGTAGAGCGCCGGCTTTCGCGGGCACTTAATCAACGATCAACAATCAGCAATCAAAAAGAAATCGACAATCAAAGATCGCCAATCGTCAATGTTCTATCGCTGCAGCGACCGGGCGGGTTCGATGTCCAGCGCTCGGCGGGCAGGAACGTAACACGCCCGACGAGCCCAAGGCCAATGGCGACGGCACCCAGTGTCAACGGATCAGAATGCCGAGACCGACGAGTAGCGCACCCTCACCCATGACCAGCCGCAAGACGCGCCCGTAATCGGCCCCCAACACAAGCCGCATTGCCAGTTCGTGACGCCTGCGGGTCACCGCGCCCGACACGACGCCGAACAGCCCCATCGGCGCCAGCCGCGCGGCCTCCGCCCGTGCGACTTTCAAACCGAGTGGCGTCAGGCGGTAGTAGATGCGGCGTCATCGACGACGTCCGACGTCCTGCCAGGGTCGACGCCAGCAATGAGTCCTTGGTCCGTCATCCGCGCCAGCGCCCGGTACAGCGTGCCGACGTCGGGGACTTTCTTGTCGCCGCGGACCTCGGCGTCGCGGAAAATGCCGTACCCGTGGCGCTCTCCCGAGGCGAGGCTGAGCAGAATCTGGAACTCCACCGCGCGCACGGGGAGAAACGCGTCGACGCGCCGCGTGTCTCGATCCACCTGCGCCTCCTGTATGCGCCGCGCACGCATTGCATGCGTCACGCATATCTACCGCCAGGAGCGGTGGAGGGTCAAAGCCCACGGCCGACCGTGGCTCGTTATCGGCTCGCGTGAAACTGGAGTGCCTGCATTCCGGCGACGCGGGCCCCGATCACTTCCGTCAGGTTCTCGCCGATGAACAAGCATCGTTCGATGGGGACGCCGGCTTTCCGCGCGGCGAACTCGTAGATCGCGCGACGCGGCTTCGCGGTGCCGTTCGTATCGTTATCGGAAACGAAGCCCTGCGGATCGATGAACGTACCGAGCCCCGCTTGCTGGAGCATCGTCAGCACCTGCGCGTTCGTGAACGCCCCGCCCAATGTCGTGATGATGCCGATACGGACACCGACCAGTTGCCGGAGGTCACGCAGCAGTTGAGCGCTGCCCGGAAAGGGCGTCAACGTATTTCCTGAGGATTTCGCGAGCGTGTCGCCGATGTCGAAGAAGACGATGTCGATTGCGGCCACAATGTCCCCCGGCACTCTGGTAAACGGCGGGCCGCCCGGAAGCGAACAGCCGTTATTGCGCAGGCTCGATTTTCAGCACGGCTCCGAATGTCTCGTCGGTGATGGCGTAAATGAACCCATCGGGACCGGGCTTCACCTCCCGAATGCGCTGTTTCAGCTCGCTGAGAAAGATCTCGCGCCCGGTGGGTTCGCCCTTCGC
>Ga0209382_10011733_pt1 | contig 10867 bp, 6 predicted proteins | sample SoiMetdeltSBSDD5_FD_187599 | JGI IMG/M metagenome (GOLD analysis project Ga0209382, IMG submission 187599) | Bulk soil microbial communities from a Populus tree surrounding site in Tennessee, USA - Soil MetaG P. deltoides SBSDD5 (SPAdes) (version 2) | ecosystem: Environmental > Terrestrial >...
TTGCTGCCGGTGCTGCACGACGTGGTCTCAGTTTGGCCGAGGGCCGAGCTTGAATGTCTCGAGGCGCACAAGCGGGTTTCCGGCTTGGTCCAGCGTCTCGAGCACGATGCGAACCGCTCGTCCCTTGAAGCCCGCAACGGCACCCGCACCACCTACGCCTACGATCCCCTCAACCGGCGGCTCGCCAACGTGCAGGCCACCCTGGCGGTGGGCTATCGCTTCCACGACCTCGCCTTCGCCTATGACGTGGTCGGCAACCTCACCAGCCTGGAGAACCGGGCGCTGCCTCCCGGCACCTTCTCAGGCCCCGGCCTCGGCAATGCCATCGGCGGCCCGTGGCTCAAGACCCATGTCTACGACGATCTCTATCGGCTGGCCTCCTCGACGGGGCGCCACGAGACCACGCCCAACGATGCCGACACCTACACCTTCGCCCAGACCTACGACACCATCCACAACATCACCCGCAAGACGCAGACCAACCTGTCAAGACCTCGGTCAAGCCGCAGACCCTACGACTACACCTACGTATATCCTGCCTCCGGCGCGCCTCGGCCGCATGGCGCCACCGCCATCGGCACCTTCGACATTACCCACGATGCCAACGGCAACCACATCCGCACCCAGGAGCAGGGCACCAGCAACACCGAGCACTACACGTACGACGAGAAGAACAGGCTTGCCTGCGCCAACAAGGGCCAGCAGGCGCCGAGCCCCTCCTGCGACGCCCCGGGCGAGACCGAGTTCACCTACGACCATGCCGGCGTCCGCAAGCGCAAGGACGCCTCGTCCCCGACCTTGTACCCCAACCAGTACTTCACCGACTTCGGCGGGGGCTCCGGCAACCAGTTCAAGCACGTGTTCCTCGGCGAGACGCGGCTGCTGTCCAAGAAGGCCAGGCCGGCGCCGGACCGCCAGCACTGGTACTACCACCCCGATCACCTCGGCTCGACCTCGATCGTCACCAACGAGAACGGCCAGCTGACCGAGCACACCCACTACTTCCCGTTCGGCGAGGTGTGGCTGGACGAGCGACCTGCTGCGCTGCCGGTGCCCTACCTGTTCACAGGCAAGGAGTTCGACCCCGAGACCGGCTTCTACGACTTCGGAGCCCGCCACTTGAACCCCAGGTTCTCCAAGTGGATGAGTGCCAACCCGGCGTTGGGGGGACCACCTGTGGAACCAATACGGAGGCAGCGGCGGCGCGCACAACCCATTGCATCTGTCGCTGTACAGCTATAGCTGGAACAATCCGGCATCATATATTGATCCGGATGGACACGTCCCCGTACCCGTGATCACGGGAGGCATTGGCGCTACAGTCGCTACGCTCGGCTAGGTCGGGCGCCAGTGGTACGTTGGCGAGAAAATCACCTGGCAAGGTGCGGGGTAGCGGCAGGTACGGGTTTCCTGTTCGGCTCGGGTGCTGCGCTCCTGCCCGCCACCAAGGCGGTTGTTGGAGGCGGATTGACGGTTGCGTCAGGCGTTGATGTCGCGCAGCGCCGCAAACTATTCCAATCTTTGTCAGCAGGAGCAACGGGCCGTGCAGGCTGACGCCGTCCTGACTGGCGTCGGCGCACTTGCGACTGGCGTAGCTGGGTCGAGAGCTCTGTCTCTGACCAGAGTAACAGTCTATCGAGTTGAGGGGCTACCGAATACAAGAATTCTTATTGGACAGCTGTAATAGGCGAGCAAATGCTTTCCCTGAACTTCGGCAACAGAGCGCGAGCAGAGCAGTTCTTGGCAACGCGTATACAGCAGGGGATGCCTGGTGCGGAGCTCAAATCCTTTCAAGGCCTAGGTCATTTGTCGACGATTTGCGGGCCAGTGCGGTTCCTGAGAGCATGGCCAGACAATTCCCAGGGCGACCGCTTATTGTGGATCCGACTAAAGCGCCAGACCAATTTGGATTGCGGCCTGAGCAGATTGAGGCCCTTATTCCAGGGTCCGGAAGAACGCAGCGATGATCGAAAATGCAGCTCGACTGGAAGCAGAACTGAGGCGCTTGAAGAACGGGCCGCGCGCAGACGAAAGCCCGGGTGGAATAGGTACCGTTCGCTTCGTGGCGCAATGCCCCGCGCAAGCCCCTCTAGTTCTTACCAAAGTAGCTTCAGTTCTGACAACGGTCGATGAAGTTGCCCTGAAGGATTGGCCGACCGAAGAGCAATGGTTGAGCAAGCTGCCTGAGTGGTTCACGTCCGCATTTGTGTCTCCGATGACATCGGAGCAAGCAGAGAGATGGCTTGCGTGGTGGAAGACGCTTCCTGCAGACGAACAAGCGAGAGTGGAAATCGAGAAGGATTGGTCACCTGATAATTGGCTGCATTGGATGGAACCCGGCAACCGGCAGTGGTACTGGTGGGATGCCAAAGTATTGGATGACGTACACCGCATAATTATGGCCGTCGAGGTAGACGCTTGGCCATTTCCATGGGGAGCTCTGCGATGGCTTTTTAAAGCCGCCGGAGCCTCGTCATTTGTAGAAGTTCAGACTTGCTCTGACGCGCTTCGTTAATCGGGGATGGGCTGTCCGATCAAACGAAGCTGTCGGCGGCAAGAGCTTATATCCATCCTGGCGGTGGGCTATCGCTTCCACGACCTCGCCTTCGCCTACGACGTGGTCGGCAATCTCACCAGCCTCGAGAACCGGGCGCTGCCGCCCGGCACCCTTCTCCGGCCCAGGCCTCGGCAACGCCATCGGGGAGCCCTGGCTCAAGACCTTCGTCTACGACGATCTCATTCAATCCAAACGTGAGGGCATCGTCCCTTACCTCGATTGACTCAAGCCCGCTGTAACAGCTCCATCTCTGCCCGGCGGCCAGGTCAACACCTACGTCACCCGCTACGAGTTCGACACCTGGAACCGCCTGCAGCGCCTGACCTGTCCCGATGCGGGTAGAGTCGAGGATGGGCGCGGTAGCTTGAGGCCTATGGCCAGCGCTCCGTTTCCCATCCCCGCTCATCGAACCGGACATACCGGTATCCGGCTCTCTGACCGGCTTCACTGCAAGGCCCACAGCGGGGCAGGTCGGGGCAGGCGTTCCAGACACAGCACGCCGTGGTCCCGATGGATCGCATCCCACGTGAACCGACGATTGCCGCGCCCTGCCACGTGGCGCCGTCTGGCGAGGAAGGCACGCACGCGCTCGCGGACATAGTGGTCGACGCTGCGAAAGGCCGCGACAGGCGTCCCTAGAGGTAGCTCGACCATCCCCGTAGTAATCGCTTCAGATCGTCGCCGTCCCGCTCTTCGATCGGCGCTTTCAGCCACAGCTTGATCAGCCGCAGCACAGCCCCCATCCGCGACGCGACGCGTACCGATTAGCACCGCCCCGCGAGCGGGACGATAGCCATACGCATTGTCCTCGAAGTCGGGCGCTCCTACGACCCGCTCCGACACCCGCCGTGGCCGCCGCCTGTCGCGACGTTGAAGCCGCCACCCTCGCCTCGCATGCCCGCAAGCCTGCAGGCAGCTCGAATGCCTAGAACCCGCGCGCGAGGGCGATTTCCTGAGTTCGAAATGACAGCCCGCGCAATCCGGCTATGTGGGGCTATCCTCGGCTATCAGGCACTCGAGTTTTATGCTGCCGTCGAAACGCTATTCAGCTGGAAGTCTCGTGTTCATGATTGGTGTGATTACACCATTCACATGATATTTGTGGCACAGCAGACAGTCTTGACGCGCCATGCTGCCGGTGTGACAGGTCTGGCAGAGATCCTTTTTCACCGCACCGAAATTGGACACGAAATTCAGCGGATTGTCCTGCTCATAGCTCTTTAGATAGGGGCGGCCCTTTTCCAGATTATGGCAGGTCAGACAACCGCGGTTCTCCAGGATGCCGAAATGCGGCTCATGGATGAAATTCGTGAAGCGTCCCTGTTTGCTCTCGACCGAGGGCGGGGAGAAATTGACGAGACGCCCGTTGCCCCGGATAGCGTCGACGCTGTGACATTTCGTGCATGACCCTTGAGCGTCCTTGTCGGTGAGGAGATCGAAGACGGCGGCCGCCGGACTTCTATCGCCTTTCGTCGCTTGGGGGCCGGTCAGCAAGAGCCAAGAATGGATGAATTTGTCCTTATGGCCTGTGGGACGGTAGAGTATCGCGTAATCCTGCCGATACCAGCCACCATATTCAGCCCAGCTCTCCGCATCCACGTCGCTTTTGATGCTGATCACGGGCGCAGCGCTTGTATGAGGCTTAACCGCCACCGCATCTGAGTCGACCGGGGCGCCGGCTGGAGCATTTGCGTTCGCCTTGGAGGCGGCATCCGCAGATACGGCGCTATCGGGCTTGGCGTTTGCGATCGCGGTTTTTCTGGCCACGCCTTCGGGCAGGACTGCTCTCTCGGGGCCCTTGATAGGAGGCGCGGTCCCGCGAAGCTCTTCCTCCGTGGGGTTGAGCAGATCGTCGGTTTGGTCCGCCGCCTTGGCCTGAGGCTGTTCATCGGCGGAGAGCGTTTCCTTGCCGGGCTTGGCATTCGCAGTAGCGGTCTTTCCGGCCGTTCCCTCAGGCTGGGCCGCAGCGGGCTCAGCTGCGGCTGCGCTGGGCACACTCTTGGTCAGCGTCTGCTGATTTGCCTCGGCAAGCCGGTTGGGTTTGGCAATGCTGGCCGCTTCGCTACCGACCGCCAATCTCGATCCCGCAATCGTCGTGATCCAGCCGTTTTGTTCCTGATCGCTCATATCCTGGCGATTGGCCATTTCCGTGCCGAGATTGGGTAGCCACTGCTGATGCGCGCTGATGACCACATCGCGCGGAATGCTCGCGGTCAGATCGGCAACGAGATTCGCACTCAGCTTCTCCCCGCCGCCAATATTGAGGCTGGCCAGCACGTCCGACGCTTTTCCCTTGATCAGTGCATAGAATAGCCGCTTGATCTCCCAGACCAGGTTCGTCACCGCCTTGATCTGGTCGTCGCTTGCACCGCTCAGGTCCTGGAGGTTCAGGCTGTCCACGGTCATGATCAGAGCACGGCCTCGCTCATTCCTGCTGATCATCACCTTCATGAACGGTGTCAGCCCGGCTTCGGACGCGTCCGGCCATTCGCCGATCAAGGCCTTCTTCTTCTTCAGCGTTTGCAGGTCGAGGCCAGGCAGGGTCAGGAACGCAATGCCTTTCGGGCCGCTGACCCGTTCCTTGCCGATGATCTGGTCGAGATGGCAGGCTGTGCAGGTCTGCTCGAACGGCGCCACGGCCATGACCCGCTTGTCTTCGCGGCTGTTGTGACAGGTCGAGCAGGTAGCCGGAATGCGCCTTGCCGGATCCTTCTTTGCCACTTCCGGGAAGTGCTTGCCGAAATGGCCTACATGGTCGTAGACGATGCGTGTGCGCCGCTTGAACGGATAGTTCTCGAATTTAGGGTGATGGCCGTCGAAGCCGTCGAACTTCACCACGTGGCAGGAGCGGCATTGCTCGTTGGAGATCTTGTTCAGCTTGAAACTGACGCCCTGATGCTCCTGGTGGCAGGTCGCGCAGTAGAGACCGTGTGCGACCTTGTCGTCGGTCGGGAAGGCGATGCTCTGCGCGCGGGCCGATTGCGGCGCAGGTGTTCCAGCAGCGATCTTCATCAGCCGCCTGGTGCTCTGCTCGAGCACCTCGGCCGAAGCGCTGTGCGCGTTGAAGGCCGTTTCCGGCATATTGTGGCAAGTGAGACAAGCCTTGCTGTCCGCGAGCGGATCACCGGCGACGAGGCCGCGCAGCCAGCTCAATTTGCCGCTACCGCTCTTGGTGTGGCAGGCGCTGCAAGTCTCGATCGCCCCGTGAGCGCTCGCCAACGGCCCCGGCATCAGGAACTGCCGGAACTGCGCATCCGTGGAGAGAAACAAGGCCGAACCCACGCAGACGACGGTCACGATCGCCAGCAGCAGCGCCAGACGGTCGCGCCGGGAGCCGGCGGCCGCCTGCTTCTCGGCCGTCGGCGGCCGAGCCGATCCGGTCCGTGCCAGTCGCCGCATCACCAGGGTCCCGATGAAAAGGCATAGACGACGAGGACGTGCAACACCGTCAGCACGATCAGCGCATAGGTGACGGGCACATGCACGAACAGCCAGCCCTTGGTGAGCCCGAGATGGACACGCGCGAAATCGAGCCGGTCCTTCTCCACCACCAGGTTCTTGATGGCAGCAAGCTTCTCCTGGCTCCATGGGTCGACATAGGGTGACAGGTTGTCGATCTCTTCGGTCAGCCGCTTCAGCGGGCGCTGCGAGCCGATGAGATGGGCGGTGAAATTGCGCTGCCCCTGGAAAAAGTCCCGCAGATGGGTGGTATAGAGGTCCATGACCCAGGCGTCGTAGGGCGGCGCCGGTAATGCGATCGCCGCGGCGGCCGGACCGGTCTTGACGACGGCGGCGTGGACTTCACCCGCCAGCTCGGCGCGGCGGGTGGGGATGCGATCATAGCCGAAGCGTTCGTCGATCCCGTGCTTGGCGTGCAGCGACCACGCGAGATAGGTGCCGAATATGCCGCTCAGCGCCACCAGCACGAAGCCTGCCCACAACGCCCATTCGAAGCCGGTGTCCGGCAGAGAGAAATCCGAATGGGAGATGAAGGCGGCGATCAACAGATAGCCGATAAGAATATGGATCTTCCGCCAGCGTGCGGCGGATTCCGGCGACAGGCTGGCGGTCTTGATGGCGATGTGGAAAGAGAGCTGCAAGCTCATGCCGCCGGCCAGCACCCAGCCGTCGAGATAGCGCGGGTCGCGGAGCCCGTTGCCATAGATCCAGACGAGCCAGAACAGGCCGCCGGAAATCGCCGCGATCAGAAGGCCTTGGACTGTCTGCCTGGTGAGATATCTTGCCCAGCCCGAACCGCGCGCGCCGATCGAGGCGTCAGACGTGCTCCGCCCCGCCGATCTCACGGCGGCCCCCCAAAATCACCCATCGCGGTGGTTCCCTCCCCATCAATTGCCAGCGGGCCGGGATCAATTGGCCGCGCCGGCTTCCCTCGTCGTGCCTTGGAACTTGTCCGCTGCAGGAATCAGGCTGTCGAGCCCGGCCATCGTGCTGCCGTCGTACTTCTCGGTGATGCTCGCGAGCAGCTTGGAGACGCCGTCAGCGGCCGCGGTCAGGAAGCGTTCATTGTTCAGCTTCAGCCCGGCCGAATAGGCATACTCGACCATCTTTGCGATTTCCGGCACGTTCGGCGCCGCTTTCGCTGCAGCGGCGAGCAGCTTGCGCGCCCGGTCGACACGCTTGGCCATTTCGAAGGCGTAACGCTTTCTCACCGTCGCACGGCTGACGGCGCGGATCCCGGTCTCGAGCTCGACGCCGAGGCCGACGAGATAGAGCATGCGCTTGCGCGCCGCGCTTGCCGGCAGGTTTTCCTTGCCCTTCGAGTGCCAGGTATTGTGCCGCACCTCGCCCTGCGACCAGGACACCAGCTCGAAGGCGCTGCCGGCAGGATGACCTCCTTTATTCACGAGATCCTCTTGCGGCACGACATGGCAGCCATAGCAGTTCTTCGCCAGCCGATAGAGCGCGGACGGCCTGATCATCCCCTTGGAATCGGCGAGCTTCCAGCGCGCCTCCTTCTCGGCCCTGGTCTCTGTTTTCTCGGTCTTGCCGCTGAACCCGCTGTGGACCTTGATCCAATCCTCACCGGCGCCGTGGCAAGATTCGCAGGAGATGCCGGCAATCGGCTGCTTTTTGTTTTCGTTCTCCTGTACTGTGTAGTGGCAGGTCAGGCACAAACTCTCCGATCTGATGCGCTGAACACCCATTCTTTCCGCGATCTCGTTCGCTTCCTTGCGGCGTGGCATCTCGCGAAATGTCTTGAAATGATGCGTGCCCTTCCAGGCCTCGGCCTCCTGCTTGTGACATTCGGCACAGGCATTCGGACCGACGATCTTGGCCGGATCGGACGCAACTGTGCCGCCAACCGCGGCAAAGCCGAAGATCATCAGCAATCCGCAGAGACAAAGCACGGAAGACCGGATAGGGGCCCTGGGCCCGAACCCGATCGACCGAAGGCTATGCGCTCTAAGAACGATAATGATTTCTCACCCTTGCTTCAGCCATCCGATACGCCTGCATGGGCTGCTCCGGCCGGTTGCGGGGGCGATCGAGAGCGCGCTGGCCCATCTGTCGCCCGGTGGACACGGCTAGCCACCCCATGGCGCGGGTCAGGACGCTTTCCTCGACCGTGTCGGCGGTGGTCGGCAAGAACGGATCCGCATGGCAAACCGCGCCGATGTGCGCCGCGATCGATTTGACCGCATCGACCATCCCCGGCGCGCCGCAGGCATGGAGCACATCGGTCGGCAGGAGGCGCGGCAGATAGTCGGTCGGCCGGCCCGGCTTCACCGCTTCGCTCAAGGTCTGCGGTGTGCTGCAGACAGGCACGATGAGGACATTGGGGAAGCGGGCCAGCTGCATGAGAGCCGGGCCCATATAGAGCGACTCGATGGTGCGGCCGCCAGCAATGATCATCATCCTGCGCTCCGGGTTCTCGTGCAGCGCAGCGACGGCGATCGACCAGATCGGCGCAAAGCCCGTGTTGGTGGCCACGAGAATCAGCCGGGAGTCCAGATTGGGCCGGAAATGCGCCGAGCCATAAGGCCCGGTCAGCTTCACCCGATGGCCCGGCCTGATGCGCTTGCCGAGCGATGAGGTGACACGCCCATCCTTCATGCGCCGGACATGGAACCAGACCGAGCCGCTGTTCGGATTGCCGCTCAAGGGATGGGTGATGCTGAAGGGGCGGCTCGGATAGCCGCTGAAGCGCACCTGCGCATATTGCCCTGCATGATAGGGCAGCGCGCGGTCCGTCCTGATGCAGACTTCCATCACCTCGCGGGACAGGGGGCGCAACGAGCTCAGCACGCCTTCGACGGTGCGAACATCCGACGGTCGGCCCCTCTCGATCACCGCATCGCCGACGATCCGGCACTGGCAGGCATGAACAATGCCCGGCTCGGAGCCTTCGCCGCCCCGCACTTCGCCGGATACCAGCCGCACGCAGCAGGTGCCGCAGTGGCCGGCGCGGCAGTCATAGGGCAGGTCGATGCCGTTGCTCAGAGCAGCGTCCAGCAGCAACTCGCCGCGGCGCGCCGGAAAGCCATGGCCATTGATAGTGATTTGGTGACTTCTTGCCATTGTCTGAGCCCGGAAGACTTCAAATTCCTATCTACGGCTGGTGCGGGCGACCCGCCGTCGCTGCGCTTCCTGGGGCGCTCACCAAACCAAGCGTATCAGGCGAAAAAAGGGTGACAATCTGGCGAGAGGGTGCTTCCCGCCTTGCGATCCTTGCAGAAGCGCTGCAAGCGCCGGAAGCCAAATCTTGAGTTCAGCAGATACCAGCAGCTCAAGGCGCGTGGCGATTCAGTGCCCCGACCAGAAGCGCCTGCTGGACGTTCTCGATGCGGAGCGAAAGCTGGTCGAGGCCGAGGTCCAAGATCATCGAGGCGCGGCCGTGAGTCCGGGCGACTGCGCGACACAGCTCCGATGGGACGGCTGAAAACGGTGGCGCTGAAAGCAGCTGTCAACCAAACGTCGAAGCGCACAATACTGCAAAAAAGCCGGGGCCATCCTGGCGCTTTCAAACAATGCGGCATCGCGCCGATTAGGCTCAGAACGAGCACTGCCGTTAGAAAGATTCCATCCGATCGTCAAATTTTGATCGTTATCGTGTAGTGACTTAATGACGGTCGGGGAGGGCATCGGGGGAAATCGCGGTGCTCCGGAAGTAGGTGCTTGCCCACAAGGGGGTCCTCGTGTCCGGTCCGCCGACGATCACACCAGCTTAGTGTCGCTCATCGCGTAGGGGATCGCTCTTCCCACGCGTTGCGCTTCTATGTGCTGAGTGAAAAACAAGCAGCCGAGCTGGGCAGCTCGGCTGAACGGACGAGCTATGGGATTTCTCGATCTGTTCGGGCATGACCACCGACATGGCGGCTAACGATGACGTGGTGGTTGGCGATGCGCGCCGTCCCAACAAATCACGCACGGCGGTCGAATGCCGTTTTCGCGTGAGCGATGCAAATCGGAATGCCGCCCTGAAATCTATGGGGGAAGAGGGTGAAGAGGGTAATGCGTCATGCGAGAAAACGATTATCCGATGCTTCGGTGCTGTCCTGGGCTTTCGCAAGCGCCATCCTGACTCACACAGCACTCCTTAGCCAGAAGGCTGTCGCCGGATCCAGCGAGGATGGGCAGACCCAAACCGTAAAGGTGCAGCCCGGGTTCAGAAGCGCGCAGGCTAAGCAAGACCCCGCGCTCGAAGCGCTTATCAAGGAGGACGAGGAGAGAAGAGCCAACGCTGAAAGAGCACCCGGGAAAACCGATGCCGCGAGCGCCAAGGCCAATGTGATCGGCGCCGAGCGGAAGGTGTCTGCGGGGGCAGAAGCGGCCGCCAAGGGGGAGATGTCTGTACTCACAGCGGCAGCGAAAGCCGAGAGGGGCAAAGAAGCTCCCATCCCTCCGGTCGACGAGGAGACCCTCTCCCTCTACCCCACGGCTGCGCAATGCGGCCAATGCCACAAGCAAATCTACGAAGAGTGGGCTTCCTCGAATCACGCCTATGCGTCGATCTCGCCGATGTTCCACGCGTTCGAGCAGAAGTTTCAGGAGCTGACCAAAGGTACGGTCGGCACGTTCTGCGTGCGCTGCCACCAGCAGGTCGGCACCCAGCTCGGCGAGAATCGCGAAACGCCGCTTTGGGCGCGCAGCCAGATCTCGCGCGAGGGGGTGACGTGCATCACCTGCCACCGGGTCAAGGAGCAGTACGGCAAGGTCAACGGCGAGCGCCGGGTCGAGCCGGGCAAGATCTTCGAGCCGGTTTACGGCAGCGGCGAAAAGAGCGTCATCAAAGACATCATCGCCAACAAGGAAACCTACTCCGTCAAGACCAGCAAGGACGGGCGGGGC
>Ga0209382_10011735_pt1 | contig 10865 bp, 9 predicted proteins | sample SoiMetdeltSBSDD5_FD_187599 | JGI IMG/M metagenome (GOLD analysis project Ga0209382, IMG submission 187599) | Bulk soil microbial communities from a Populus tree surrounding site in Tennessee, USA - Soil MetaG P. deltoides SBSDD5 (SPAdes) (version 2) | ecosystem: Environmental > Terrestrial >...
GCTCGAATGCGTCTTGACCGTGTTCTCACTCACAAACACCCGCTCGGCGATCTCCTTGTTGGAGAGCCCCTGCGCGATCAGCTCCAGAATCTCGAGCTCGCGCGGCGTCAGCCCGAGCGCCTCGACCTTGCCCTCATCGCGCACGAACGGATGCGCCGCCACGATCTGCGGCCGCAGTGTGTGCTTCGTGCCGAGCCAGATGCCGAGTCCCGCAAACACCGCTGCCACAAGCGCGCCGTAGATCTCGATCGAATGCTCGACCACGAGCCAGCGGTACTGGATGAGGGAGAGGACGGCAATGAGGACGCCGGCGACGAGGCCAAAGAGGAGCACATGCTTTCGCATGCCCTAATCTGCCCTTCGTTCCCCCTCTCCTGAAAGGAGAGGGGGCCAGGGGGTGAGGACACAAAAGCCGGAGAGCATCTCGCTCCCCGGCTTTCGTTCACGTAGCGAACCTCGCTACGCGGTGACCTCGCAAGTATGAGAAACATCGGCAACCACCGTCGCCGAGTCAACGGGAACGTGCGAGGATGCTGCCTCGCGACAGCATCATGTGGTACTAACACTCGTTGGCGTGGATCAATCGACGGCGGGAGGGATCATTTCGACGCGGGTGCTTTACCCTAGGAGCTTCACCACCCCAAAAACCAACCCCGCCGTCGTCGCCGCCTGAGCGATCCAAAACCCGAACATACGCTTCGTCAGCCGGGTCTCGAGCTGTGCGAGGCGCTGCTCGAGCTTGGCATCTGCAGTGGAAAACCCGACCTGCATCTCGGCGCGCAACTCCGCAATCCGCTGCTCGAGCTTCGCGTCGAACCGTGCGTAGTTCAGCTCGTTCTGCTCTCGCAGCTCAAACCGATAAGTCGCATCCACCATGTTGAACCAATCCACGAGCTCGTTGGTTATGTCGTCACCAAACTTCTCGTAGAACCTGCGGGACAGCTTCGCCGTTACCGGCACACGAGCTCCAGAGAGGGATGCCGGTACACAATACGATACGCTCGGCGGACCCCGGTATCAATGAAATGCAGACCGGACCAGTTCTATGCGCAACGACTTGGCCAGGGTGGGTTAACCCCGGGGCGGTGCCCCGGGGTTTTAACGGCCACGACCCTCAGACCTGCGTATCTTGCCTCATGCCGAAGTCCGAACCCCGCCTCTCCAAATCCCGCTTCACCTCCGGCCTCCAGTGCCACAAGAAACTCTGGTGGGAGGTCCACGACTCGGACGCCGTCGAGCTGCAACCCGACAAAGTCCTCCAGGATCTCTGGGACCAGGGCCGCCAGGTGGGCGTCGCCGCGCGCACGCGCTACCCGGGCGGCGTGTTGATCGACCTGCCGCATAAGGCCTACGCCGAACGCATCGCCGCCACAAAGGAGGCGCTCGCGAGCGGCGCACCCGCCGTGTTTGAAGCGTCCTTCAGCGCCGATGGCATCTTCGTCGCCATCGACGTGCTCGAGAAGCAGGGAAGCGGCTATCGCCTCACGGAAGTGAAGGCCTCCAACTCGCAGAAGCCCGAGCACATCCCCGACGTCGCCGTCCAGGCCCGCGTCGCCGCCGCGAGCGGTGTGCAGATCAACGCCGCCGAGGTGCTGCATCTGAACAAGGAATTCCGCCATCCCAATACGGGCGACTTGTTCACCAGGACCGAAGTCACCGAACAGGTCGTCGCCATTCTTCCTCAGGTGCAACCCGAAATCGACCGGCAGCGCGCCATGCTCGGCGGCCCGCTCCCCGATGTGCCGATCGGCGGCCACTGCTTCGAGCCGTACGAATGCCCCTTCATGGCCCGCTGCTGGCCCGACGGCATCGACCACATCGGCAAACTCGCCGGCGTGGGCCCCGTGAAAGCCGCGGCGTACCTGGCGCGCGGCATTTCCTCTATTAAGGACCTGCCGCCCACCGAGAAGCTGAACTTCACCCAGAAGCGGCAACTCAAGGCCATGGCCGAGAACCGGCTGATCGTGGAGCCGACGCTCAGGGCTGAGCTGGAGCCGTTCAGCGGACGATTGGGTTTCCTCGACTTCGAGACCATCATCCGAGCCATCCCCGTCTGGCCCGGCATGGCTCCCTGGCAGCAAGCCGCCGCCCAGTTCAGCTACCACGAGCGCCAGGCCGATGGCACCTACACCCACGCCGCGTTCCTCGCCGAGGGACCCGACGACGCGCGCCCCAAACTCGCCGCGGCGATGGTCCGAGCGACGGCCAGGGCAGATCGAATCGTGACTTACACAGGGTTCGAGAAGACGCGCATCCGCGACCTGCAACGCGCGGTCCCCGAGCTCACCACAGAGCTCGAAGCCCTCGAGGCGAAACTGATCGACCTGCACCCGGTCGTGAGGAATTGCGTCTATCACCCGGACTTCAGGGGGAGCTTCAGCCTGAAGACCATTCTCACTCCCCTCGTGCCGGAGCTGACCTACAAGGACCTGATCATCGTCGACGGCCGTGTCGCAAGCGTGGAGATCGCTCGGCTCCTCTTTGTCGCCGATAAGATCCCCAAGCACGAACGCGACCGCGTGCGCCAGGACCTGCTCGACTACTGCCAGCGGGATACGTGGGCCATGGTCAAGCTGGTGGAGGCTCTACGCCGGCTAGCCTCTAAGGGCTAGCCTCCTCGGACGATTGGCCCGCCCTCACGCCGCTCCTAGACTCCCTGGGAACGAACGAAGTCTCTACACCCTGGGGGAATCATGTTTGCATTGGTGGCAGTCGTTCTCATCGTACTCTGGCTGATGGGCTACGTGGTGTTTCCTGTGACGAGCGGCCTGATTCATCTGCTCCTCGTCGTGGCACTCTGCGCCTTTGTCTGGCATCTCATCGCCGGACGCACGCGCCGCGTCTAACCCTGAGCCGCCGCGGCCCCAAGTCGCCCCGCTTCGACTCGAGCGATCCGCTCCTCGACGCGCCCGTCGTCGCTCAGCTCGACTTGCACCGCCTCACCGCGGACGAGGTCGAGCGTGTCGTACGCAACTTCCTCGAGACCCAGCAGAAACGTGGGCCGGGGGTCGTGCGGATCATCACGGGGAAGGGAAAGAACTCGCCGGACGGACCGGTGCTGCTACCTCGAGTCCGCACGTTGCTGAAGGGCGCGCTGGCTCGCTACGTCACGGATTGGAGACTGGGTGACGATGGCGGCTCGTTCGTGGTACGGGTGGGTTAGTTATCCTGAGTCTTCCCCAAAGCCTCCGCCGCCGCCCGCCGCACCTCGGGATCGCGGTCGTTCAACGCCCGAGTCAAAGCCGGAATGACGGACGCGACCTGCATTTCCCCCAACCCCTCGACCGCCGCGAGCCGCACTTCCTTGTCCGCGTCGTTCAACCGATCGGCCAGCGCTTGCACCGTGGCGACGTCGCCGATGTGCGCCAGCGCCTTGGTCGCTTGGCGGCGTAGCTCCACGTCAGCCGACGTGGTCGCCCGAATCAGGGCGGCGGGCGCCTTGGTGACGTCATCGAGATTCTCGATGGCGTTTGCGGCCTCGCGTTGCACTTCCACATCCGCGTCGCCCAGCGCGCGCGCCAAGGGCTCGAGCGAGCGCCCGAGACTCAGGTTCCCCAGGGCGTTGGCGCTTTCGCGCCGCACTTCGGGATCGGAGTCGTTGATCAGGAGCCCCTCGAGCGGACCCGCCGCCGACCGCTCTTCCATATCGGACAGCGACCGCACCGCGGCGAGCCGCACCGCGTCATTGCGATCCGTCAGCGCTCCCACCAGCGCGGCACCGACGCGTGGGCCCTTCATGGCCCCCAGCGCCTCCGCGGCGGTGGCGCGCATGACCGGGTCTTGATCCCGCAGGAACGGCAGCACGTCCTTCGCGTAACTCGCATCGTCGAACTCCCCCAGCGCCCACACCGCCGCCAACCGCACGCGCGGTGACGTGGAGCGCAGGGCGCCCTGCAACGCGGGCGCCGAGGCGGGATCCTGGATTTCGCCCAGAGCCCACGCGGCCATCGCCGCGACCCCGCCCTCGGTGTCTGCGAGCCGGCGTTCGAGCGTTGCGCGGGTCTCGCGCCGCTCGCCGACGCCCGCGGCGTAGGCGGCGCTTTCGCGAATGCGCGGCGACGGGTCGTCGAGCAAACGATTGAGCACGCTCGCCGTCACGGCGCTCTGACCGAGCATCTTGGCCGCGACTCGGCGCACGCACTGGTTCTCCGTGCCCAGCGTCGCCACCAGCAACGACAACGCGCGCGGATCGGTGATGGTGCTGGCGAGGGAATCTTTCGCGCCCTGGACGCTCGTGGCGTCGTCGAAGCGCCCCAGGCGAGCGGGGTCGCCGCCCCACCAGAAGTTGCCGAGCTGGTCCCCGATCAGATCGCAGATCACGGGATCGGTACGCGCCAGCGCACTCAAGAAGCTGGCGACTCGGACGGAGTCAGCGCCGGGCCGTCCGGGCCCGCCCACGAGGCCGAGCGTTAGGCCGAGAATGTGGAGGGTATGCATCATGGCTCTTGCCCGAGCGCTTCGGCCGCGGCGCGGCGGACCTTGGGATCGGGCGACTGCAACGCAGCGCGCAACGCCTGGCGCGCCGCCGGGTCGGCGATGTTCCCCAGGGCTTCGGTCGCGGTTTCGCGCACGTCGCTCTTGGGATCCTCGATCAGACGCCGCAGCGCGGGGATAGCCCCGACCACCGAGCGATCGCCCGCGATATGGGCAGCCGCTTGCCGCACATCAGGGTTCACATCCGTCATCATTTTCAAGAGCGTCGCTTCGGCGATCGGGGCCTTCAGATCGTTGAGCGCGTCGAGTGCCTGGTGCCGCACGTCCGGGTCCGGGTCGGAGAGCGCCTCGGTGATGGCGGCGGCGCTGCTCTGCTCGTTCAGGTTGCCTATGGCTTCAATGACCGCGCGGCGCACATCGGCATTCGGATCGTGGATCAGCCGGGCGATGGCGGGCCCCGCCGAGCGGGCGCCGAGGTGATCCAGCAGGTGGACCGCGTCATGCCGCACGTCGGCGTCGGGATCGTCCAGGAGCGCCACGACCGGCGCGGTGGGTACACCCTGCTCCCAGTGCGACAGGGCGTTCAGGGCGTTGTGCTTCACGTCGGTGGCTGAGTCCTTGAGCAACGCGACAATGGGGCCGACGGCTCTGGGGTCGTCGAGGTTCGCCAGGGCGTCGATCGCCGTCGCGCGCACTTCGGCGTCGGCGTCCGCGAGCACCGCAATGAGCGGCACCACCGCGCGGACATCGCCCAGGCGTCCGAGCGAGCTTGCAGCCGCACGACGCACGCCGGCGTTCTCGTCCTTGAGTCGGGCGATCAGGGCGTTCACGACGCCGGTGTCCTGGGCCGCAGATGTCGCAGATGGGGTCGCAGATTGGCGCGGCACAACGCTCGAGACCTCTGACAAAGCGCGGGTCGTGTCGATCGACGCCGTCACGGCTACAACGCCCTGCGAGACACGCGGCGCAGCAGCAATCGTCGCTACCACACCCACGAGCGCCGCGGCTCCCCAGCCGAGCCGCGCCACGGGACTCGAGACGCGCCGCGCCTCGAGCAGCCGCGAGATGCGCGAAACGAGCAGCGACCGCCGCTCGGCGAGCCCCGCGACGGGCACGCCCAGGGGAGACGCCTGGATCCATTCGGCCACCGTGGCCAGACACTTCGCGAGCGAAACTGCCGATCCGGTCTTTTGCATGGCCCACTCGTCGCTCAAGTATTCAGCCGTCGTCTCGAGCTCGCGGCGCGCGAGCCGGTTCAAGGGCTGGAAGAAGAAGAACCGCTCGATCAGGGTGGCGACCGCGAGCCAGAGAGCATCGCGGCGCGCCAGATGCGCCAGCTCGTGCGCCAGCATGCTGCGTTGCTGTTCCATGCCCAGCTCGGAGAGAGCCAGCTCGGGCACGCAGATCTCGGAAAGGCCGAGGGCCACGGGACTCGAGATCGTCCGGGCCATCGTCAGGTGCACTCGACGCCGGTATCCGGTCGTGTGCCGCAGCTCGGCGAGGGTCGCGGCGAGCGGTCCATCGCTCACGGTGCGGCGATCGGCGAGACGACCCACGAGGATCAGGCGCCGCGCGACGTAGTAGAGCGAGGAGGCGAGGGCGATAAGACCCCATAGGAGCACCACGACCAGGGGCAGGGAGCCAGCTAACCCCGGGCGGTAGCCCGGGGTTAACGGGGTCCCCTGGGCTGCTTGAACCCCGGGCTGCCGCCCGGGGTCAGTTGGCCCGGGGTCAGCTGGCTGCCGCCCGGGGTCAGTTGGCCCGGGGTCAGCTGGCTGTCGCCCGGGGTCAGCCTGTGTCGCGGGTTGAGCCACCGGCAGCCTCACCGCCGCCGGCGTCGACAGCTCGAGCCGCGACTGGATCGTCCCCGTGATCAGCGGCGCGAGCAGCGCCACCTTCCAGAGCAGGTCCACAGCGGCGGGCTCGAGGCGTCGGCCGCGAGTCACGAGCCAGGCGATGCCGAGGAGCGCGGTGCTGTGGATCAGGTACGTCAGGAGCCACGCGAGGAGGCTCGACGAGATGGCGTTCATTTGGACTCCGCCTTTTCGATCATGTCTCGGATCTTGGCGATGTCGCCTGGGCTCACGTCTTCGCCCGTGAGGAGGTGCTGAACCAGGGCGGTGACGTCGCCGTCAAAGAGGCGCTCGGTCAGCTCGCCGACCATCGAGTGCTGCACTTCCGGTTCGGTCACCGCGGCGCGGTAGTGGAACTGGCGCGACTGCGGCGGGGCGCGCCGAGTGACGACGCCGCGGCGCTCGAGGCGCGACAGCATCGTGGCGACGGTGGTCTGGGCGAGCCCGCGCTCGGCGTGCAGGGCCTCCCAGATGTCCTGGACCGTCGCTTCGCCCTTGTCCCACAGGACGCGCAGGATGGCGAGCTGCAGCTCGGTGAGTTGATGGCGTTCCGGCATGGTTTTAGGCCTCGGGTTGATCTACAGGCGTAGATTTACAGGTGTAGTAGTAGCCTGTCAAGAGGGGTAGCGCGACACCTGCGCCGTTGCAATATGGATAGCGTGCGCCCTCACTTGGTTGCCATCGGTCTCCTGCTCCTCCCTTGCCGCTCCGCCGCCGCCCAGTCGGACACCGTCTGGCGCCATGAGGCCGGCTCCGATATCCAGCGGGTCCGCGACTGCCCCGCCGCGGGGCTGCTCGTCACCACCAAGAATTCGCTCTTAGCCCTCGACGCCTTAACGGGCTCGAAGCTCTGGGAACGGACCGACCTGCCAAGCCTCGGCTGGGGTCTCTACTTGCCCTGTGAAGGCAAGACGGGAACGTCGTACCGCGGGGACAAGATCGTTGCGTTCGACCTGGTGTCGGGCCAGCAGCGCTGGGACGCCGCCGCCCTCCCCACGTTCTCCGAAATCCGCGGCTCCGTCACCATCGACGACCTCGATCTGCTCCTGCTGTTCCTCCGCACGGCCACCTCCGACCGCTCGCTCGCGGCGCTGAAACTCTCGAGCGGCGAGCGCCTCTGGCAGCGCGACGACGTTTTCCAGGTGCCGCCGGCCTTCGACACGCACGGCGGCGTCTCCGACATCTCCGGGTACCAGGCGTTCGTCCTCTCGGGCGACACCACCCTGATCATGTATGTGAGCCTCGATGGACCGATCGCCATCGACGTCCGCACCGGCGCCACGCTCTGGCCAACGCTCTCGACGAGACAAGCGTTCGCCGGACTCCAAGTGCCGAGCCTGACCGACTACGCGGGGATGCGCCTCGTCGACTCGACTCTGGTGATACCGCGCGAGAAGGGTCTCGTCGGCGTCGACGTCCGGAGTGGACAGGTGCGGTGGCAGCGCGACACCCTGCTGCCGCGTCGCGCGACGCGCCTCACCAAGGTCCCCGCAGGCCTCCTGGTCCGCGCCGGCATCGACTACGTCAACGTGCTCGACGCCGCCACTGGCACGTCCCGCTGGTCGCGGCCGCTCACGGTGCGCGCCGACGGGGGGGCGTACGCGATCGTCGGGAACCGCTACTACGTGGTCCACCGCGACCGCTTCACCATCGCCGACCTCTCGACCGGGGACACAACCGTCTTCGAGAAGCTGCGCTTCAAGGACAACGAGGGGGCGTCAGGGGTGCTGCCACAGCCGGACAGCGGGTTCGTCATCATGTCGCGCCAGAATCTGTTTCGCTTGGACGCTCGTGGCGCCCTCCGCTACCAGCGCTACTACAACGCCCCCGGGGCGAGTTTCCTGCAGCAGATGGGCGGGATCTACGGGGATTACGGCAGTGCCTTCGTCGCCGGTCAGTACGCGTACTTCGTGACCAACCAACCCGACGCGACCGGCCGCAAGGGCAACAACCTCTTGCGCGTGGCTCTCGCCGACGGCAGCGAGGCAGGGCGCGTCTGGCTCCGCGAAAAGGCGCCGACCTACTGGCCCGACAGCCAACGGGAACAGGTGCTCATGCTCGCCGACGACAAGATCCTCGTGGCGATCCGGTTCTCGCCTAGGCGGTGAGAGCCACCACTCTATCTGCTGTCCCCTTCGCGAACTCCGAATCATGCGTCGCCACGAGCAGCCCCCGCCCACCCCCTGCTAGCCCCTTGAGCGTCGCGCTGAGCGCCCCGCGCCGCGCCGGGTCGAGCGCCGCCGTCGGCTCGTCGAGCAAGAGCAAGGCGGGATCGAGCGCCAACGCTCGCGCGATCGCCACCCGCTGAGCCTCGCCTCCCGACAGCTGCCGCGGCAGCGCATCCGCCCGCCTCCCGACGTCGAGCGAGCCCAAGAGCTCGCGCGCGAGCGTGTCGGCCTCGGCGTCAGTCTTGCCGAGCACGTGCCGCAATGCGAGCGTGACATTGTCTTTTGCTGAGAGATGGTCGAAGAGCGCGTGGGCCTGAAAGACGAGGCCGACGTGGCGGCGCAGCCGCGTGAGCCGCGACTGGGGCGGCACGGGACCGGGCTCGAGCGCGAAGCCGTCCACTTCAATCTGTCCCGCATGGAAGGGCTGCAGGGCCGCGATCACCCGCAGCGCCGTCGTTTTCCCGACGCCTGAGGGTCCCATGAGCGCGACGATCTCGCCGCGCTGCACTTCGAGCGACAAGCCGAGCAGCACGTCGCGCGCACCGTAACGCACTCCCAAGTCCGCGATCCGGAGCAGTGTGCTCACGTCGTGCTCCAGCGCCGCTCGAAGCGTCGTGCCAGTCGAGCGAGCGGCAACGACATCGCCAGGTAGACGACGGCGCAGAGCAGGCCCGGCACGATCCAGCTGCCCACGTTGGTCGCATAGATCGCCGTCTGCTTGGTCAATTCGACGACCGTGATCACCGAGACGAGCGACGAGTCCTTGAGCAGCGCCACGAAGTCGTTCGTCATCGGCGCGAGTGCGTAGCGCAGCGCTTGCGGCCCGCGCACCAGGCGCAGGATCTGCACCTCGGAGAAGCCGAGTGTGCGCGCCGCCTCGAGCTGCGGGGATGGCACCGCCTCGAGCGCCCCACGATAGATCTCGGCTTCGTAGGCGGCGTAATTGAGTCCCAGCGCCAGAATCGCCGCCAGGAATGCCGGCAGCCGCACCACACCGGCGAGGCCATAGTAGATGACGAACAGCTGCAAAAGCAGCGGCGTGCCGCGGACGATCTCGATGTACACCGTCGTGAGTGCGCGAGTAAACCTTCCCCCGTACACCCGCCCCGATGCGAGCATCAGGCCAACTACGACCGCCATCGCCATAGAAAGGAGAGACAGGAGGATCGTGATCAGTGCGGCGCGCGCCAACGACGGCAGGTAAGGCGTGAGCGGTGCGCCGTGAGCCGTGCGCAGGGAAGCAGTCCCGCTCACGGCGCACTGCGTACCGCTCACGCAGTCGATGCGCCCGAAGAGCTCTCCCTGAGCCTCATCCCAAACGTCCCAACGCCGGTAGATCTGCTCCAGCGTCCCATCACGCATCGCCGCGACGAGCACCGTGTTCACCGAGTCGCGCAGCGCCGAGTCGGCCTTCGCCAGGACGGCGACATAGTAGCCCGTGGCCACGGCTTGGGGCTGGATGACGAATGTCCTCACCCCCTGTCCCCGCTTCAGCGCCCGCTCTGCGATGATGTGATCGAGTAGCACAGCGTCGACGCGTCCAGCCGCCAAGTCCGAATACGGGTGGACGTCGTCGTCGTATGAGATCGGGATCAGGTTTTTCGTAGCAAGCAGGAGGTCGTAAGCCATCGTGGCGCCGAGTGTCGCCACGCGCCGGCCCTTGAGATCGGCGAGACTGCGCCAGCGGCCCGCGTCTTCCGGTCGGACCGCCAGGACCTCACGAAATTCGAAGTAGGGAACTGTGACCGAGTGACGGGCGCGACGGGTCTGCGTGTCCTCCACCCCGGACATCCCGATCGCAAAGTCGCCGCGTTCCACCGACTGATCGATCGACGCCCACTGTACCTGCACGAACTGCGCTCGGCGCCCGAGACCCCGCGCGATTGTCTCCGCCACCTCGACGTCGAACCCGCGGACTCGCGACGCGTCAGCCGGATCGGCCTCGACGAACGGCGCGCCCCCTTCGGCGTCGCCGCCCCAGCGAAGGGTCGGCCCCTGGAAGACGAGCAACAGGGCGATGATGAGTGCTGAGACAGGCATCAAGGCCGATAAGGTAGTAGGTTTTTGGAGAATGACGCGTGCCCTCGCAGCGCTCGCCGGACTGACCGTTTTGCTCGGTGGATCCCCCCCGCCGCCGCAGAGTCTCGCCTCCCGCGTCACCATCTACCGCGACACCTACGGGATTCCGCATGTCTTCGGCGAGACCGACGCCGCGACGATGTTCGGCTTCGCCTACGCGCAGGCCGAGGACAACTTCTGGCGCCTCGAGGACAACTACATCCGCGCCATCGGACGGCGCGCCGAGGTATTGGGAGAGGGCGGGGTCAACAGCGACTGGCGTAACCGCAGCCTCGAGATTCCGCGCCTCGCGCAGCTCGAGTACACGCGCCTGCCGCGCAAGATGCGCGCG
>Ga0209382_10011736_pt1 | contig 10865 bp, 7 predicted proteins | sample SoiMetdeltSBSDD5_FD_187599 | JGI IMG/M metagenome (GOLD analysis project Ga0209382, IMG submission 187599) | Bulk soil microbial communities from a Populus tree surrounding site in Tennessee, USA - Soil MetaG P. deltoides SBSDD5 (SPAdes) (version 2) | ecosystem: Environmental > Terrestrial >...
GTCTGGGGACAAAAGGGTCCGGATCACAAGGAGCTCAAGATTCCGATGGACATCACCGTCGGGATGAAATCGAAGAAGGGGCCGCTCTTCTCGATGGCCATGTCGTTCAACAACAAGGGCCCGTTCGGCGGCTTCTACCGGTATATCGGCGAGGAAGACACCTACAAGGTCTACCGGGATTCGATGACCGACAGCGACGGCAAGGACGTCCAGCTCGACCCGACGCTGGCGTTCGACCGGCAGGACGTCGAATTCGTCAGCGCGATCCGCGAGGGACGGGAGCCGGAATCGAGCGCGGCAAGCTGCGCCAAGACAATGGCATTGTTGGATAAGATCGACAAAGCGATGAATCGCTAGGTCTTCGGTCTACGGTCTACGGTGTCGTCGAGCTGACTCGACGCGCCAGCTCCTGGGACAGTCGACCGTCGACCGACCGAAGACCGTAGACCGAAGACCGAGGAGATCCAGAGATGGGTGAGATTGTTGCCGCCGTCGGGACGTGCCACACGCCGTACATGTTCACGCGGCCGCCGGACGAGGATCCGAATCAGCTCGAGCAGGCCGGGCGGGCGATGAACGAGCTCGGCAAGGTGCTCGACGAGACCAAGCCGGATGCGATCCTGTTCTTCGGCGCGGATCACGTTGAGACGTTCTCGGTCAGCTGCGTGCCGTCGTTTGCCATCGTCGCCGGCGATCGCGCGATGGCGAAGTTTGCCGGCCGCGAGCACAACCTGCCGATCCACCGCGCGCTCGCCGAGGACATCCTCAACAAACTGGTCGTCGAGCACAACTTCGACATGGCGTATTCCGAGGACGCCGAGCTCGGCCACGCGTTCTCGATCCCGTTCGAGTACGTGATCGGCAAACGCGACATTCCGGTGGTGCCCTTCTTCACCAACGTCTACGTCCCGCCGCTGCCGACGCCGCGCCGTTGCGAGGCGTTGGGCAAGGCGATCGCCAAAATCGTAAAAGGCCGTAAGGAACGGGTCGCGATCATCGCCAGCGGCGGCATGTCGCACTTCCCCGGCACCACCAAGTATCTGAATCCCGAATTCGACTTCGACCGCTGGCTGGTCTCGCAGTTCGAAGCCGGGAATGGTGATGCGCTCCTGAACATGACCGGCACGCAGCTCGACGAGGTCGGCAACACGGAGATGCTCAGCTGGGCGGTCATGTTCGGCGCTATCGGGTCGTCGCTTGAAGGCGAGCTGATCGACTACATCCCGACCTGGCACCACGGACTCGGTCTGATGCGCTTCCTGCCGCAGCGAGCGCGTACCAACGCCCCGACCAAGGTGGCCGAGCAGTATGGCGGCTTCAAGTTCGTCAACCAGGGTTACATGTTCTACAAGCACCCGCCCTCAGAGGCGTACGGGCTGAACAAGCTGCTGTTCGAGTCGCGGCACAGCCAGGAGCTGCGCAATCGCATCATCAACGATTTCGAGAAGGTGTGCGACGAGTACAACCTACACGGCCAGCAGCGCGAGGCCGCCAAATCGATGATCAACGTCGGCAAGGGCGGCAAGGTCAGCGATCACGTCGGTCCGCTGGCCGAGGCCGGGTGTCACCCGCTACAGGCGCTGATGGCGCTGCACGTCATCTTCTCGACCAGCCACGCGCGCGGCCAGGCAGCAATGGCGGGGGCTGAGAAGCACTGAAATGGGGTCGGAACTGTCCTCAACAAATGACTCCCGACCCCATTCGCCACGGCGCAATGTCCGACGGCGCCCGCATCGATTACTCGATCGCGGGCGCCCCTACCGCTCCGGCACTTCTCTTCATCAATTCGATCGCCACCACCCGCGAGCTGTGGGCGCGGCAGGTGTCGCGGCTCTCGAAATCGTTCCGCGTCATCACCTACGACGCGCGCGGCCACGGATTCTCGCAGGTCACCGCCGGCAACTACACGATCGAGCAGCTCGGGCGCGACGCGCTGGCCATCCTCGACGATACCGGTGTGAAGTCGGCGCACGTGTGTGGCATCTCGCTCGGCGGCCTGACAGCGATGTGGCTGGGCGTGAATGCACCGCGACGGGTGAACAGCCTCGTCGTCGCCAACACCGCGGCGCGCATCGGCAGCGTGGAGATGTGGACCGAGCGCATTGCCTTCGTCCGTCAGCAGGGCATGGCGGCGCTCGCCGACGTGACGATGCCGCGCTGGTTTACCGAGAGCTTCAGGGCACGCGAGCCGCAGACCATCGAGCAATTCAGGTCGATGGTCGCGTCGTGCTCAAGGGATGGCTATCTGGCGTGCTGCGCGGCGCTGCGGGACGAAGACGTACGCGAGGCCATCACCACCATTCGCTGCCCGGTGCTGTGTGTGGCGGGAAACAGCGACCCGGCGACGCCGCCCGATGCGCTGCGGTTCATCCACGAGCGCATCGAAGGATCTCGTCTGGTGGCACTCGACGCCGCACATCTGACGAACGTCGAGCAGCACGAGGCGTTCAACGACGCCGTATTGAACTTCCTTCGCCCGTAGAGGCGGGTCTAAAGACCCGCCTCTACTCTGTGACCGTGACGTTGATGGTTTCGCACAGCCCCGTCATCGTCGCATGACGATCGTCGCCGGCCTGGACGACGAGCTTGTGCGGGCCCGGCGTCAGCTGCATGTCGATCGAGTTGTTCCCCATGCCGAAGTGCACCCACGGGTTGGCCTTCGGGATCACGGTGCCGGCCGGCAGGCAGTCGGTGTCAACGCCGAGGTGGTAGTGGCCGGTGTTGGCGCGCACGGCTTCCGGTGCGATCTCACCCGGCGGCACGGCGGCAATCGTGAGCATGTCGCTGCCGAACACGATGTGGACAGGGCTCTTGACCGAGGCACCGCTCTTCGGCTCCATGAAGAACACCTTCCCACCACCCGGCGCCGTCGACGCGGAACGATTCTCAGGTGAACTTCCGCCGCACGCGGCCGCGGCTATCGAGCCTGTCAGGAAGAGGGCACCACACACACGGAAAGCCATCGCGACGCTCCTTTCGAGCGAACCAAGACGGAGGGAATTATAGGACGGTTAGTGGTTGGTGGTTAGTGGTTAGTGGTTGGTGGCATGCTCGCACGCGTCCGCCACGCGGCATGCCCTCGTCGCACTCTCGCACCGACAGACGAGCAGACCATTGCATCCACCTGCCACAGTCCGCTTGCACCGACGGCGTCAGATGACCTCGCACCGACGTGAGTCAGGATACAACTAGCCTACAATCCAGCGTATGCGGAGTCATGAGCTGAGCTGCGCACTCGCGGCCGTCTCGATCGTCGCCGTCGTCGCAGCATGCTCGCGAACCCCGGAACAGTCGGAGACGGCTGACGCGCGCGCAGTTACGTTCAACGAAGACATCGCTCCTATCCTCTTCGACAACTGCGCGAGCTGCCATCGTCCAATCGACCCGCCTTCGCCGAAGGCTTCGGCGGGGCAGGCTCTGACGTCGAAGCGCGTCGCTGCCTCGCCAAAGGTGGGCGCCTCCGATGACCCGCTCTGCGTGGCGGGTGCGCCGTTCAGCGTGCTCGACTACGGCTCGGTTCGTCGCTATGCGCCCGCGATCTCGTCAGCCGTGCAGCGCCGTGCGATGCCGCCGTGGCTGCCCGAGCCCGGACACGGGGAGTTCGCCGGCCAACGGCGGCTCCGTGACGATCAGATCGCGCGCATCGCGAAGTGGGTTGAGAGCGGCGCGCCCGAGGGGAATCCGGCCCACGCGCCAAAACCGCCGACGTTTTCCGGCGGATGGCAGCTTGGCACGCCCGATCTCGTGCTGACGCCGCCCGAGCCGTACGTGCTGCAGCCGGGACGCGGCGACGTGTTCCGCAACTTCGTCATTCCGGTGTCGATCACCGAGCCGCGCTACGTCCGGGCCGTCGAGTTTCGCGCCGATCGCCCGCAGGCGCTGCACCACGCGGACCTGGCGATCGATCTCGGGCGCGTCTCGCGCGTGCTCGATCGTGCCGATCCGGGTCCCGGCTTCGCGACGATGGACGCCGCTCAGGTGTACAACGTGTACGGCTGGTCGCCGGGCAAGGTGCCGGTGATGGAGCCTGCGGACAACGCGTGGACGCTCCAGCCTGGCACGGACTTCGTGCTGCTGCTCCACATGATCGCCGGTACAAGGGGCGAAACGGTGCAGCCGTCGATCGGTCTCTTCTTCAGCGACACGCCGCCGACCCGCACGCCGATCAGCGTGAAGCTCGAGGCGCACGGGATCGCCATTCCCGCCGGCGAGCCGAATTACGTCGTAGAGGACAGCTACGTGCTCCCGGTCGACGTCGATGCTGTGAGCATCTATCCACACGCGCACTACCTCGGGAAGGAGATGCGCGGTACTGCGACGCTTCCCGACGGTTCGCAGAAGGATCTGCTGTGGATTCGCCGGTGGGACTTTCGCTGGCAGGACCGCTATCGCTATCGTTCGCCGGTTTTCCTCCCGCGCGGCACGCGGCTGTCGATGCGGTTCACCTACGACAACTCCGCGGCGAATCCGAACAACCGTCACGATCCGCCGCAGCGCGTGCGATCGGGACCGCGTTCGATCGACGAGATGGGCCACCTCTGGATCGAGGTCGTGCCGCGCCGCGCCGAGGACGCGGCAGTCCTCGACGCCGATTTCGTCCGTCGCTCAATGCTCGCCGCCATCGCGTCGGCCGAGCTGGACGTCCGGCACGAGCCGCACGTTGCTGCCGCGCACAATGTGCTGGCGACGAGATATCTGCAGGCGGGGCGCGTTGCCGACGCGCGGGCGCAGCTCGAAGAGGCGCTGCGCCTGGATCCGCGCGATGCGGAGGCGCGCAGCAACCTCGGGGTCGTGCTGCAGGCGCAGGGGTATCTCGCCGAGGGGATGAAGCACCTGCGCATGGCCGTGCAGCTGAAGCCGAAGGACGATTCCGTGCGCTTCAATCTTGGCGCTGGCCTGCTCGCGGTGGGGCAGCCCGATGCGGCGATACGCGAGTTCCAGACGGCGATCGCCCTCAACCCGGAGAATGCGGACGCGCACTTCAACCTGGGGGTGATCCTCGGGCCGCGCAACCAACTGGACGACGCGATTGCTCACTTACGGCGCGCGGTGGAGATCAACCCGCTCAACGCCGATGCGCATCACAATCTGGCGGTGGCCTACGGACTGCAGAGACGAATCGACGAAGGAATCGCGGCAGCGCAGGCGGCCGTACGCCTGAAACCCGGGTCGGCCCCGGCACGGGAACAGCTGCAGCGACTGCTCGCCGCGCGCTGATAGCCCAGGGCGAGCAGCGACTGCCTCGCCGCGCGCAATCGCTAAACGCCACGAGCTGTACATAAAAACAGGGCGGATCCTGTTCTTCGGACCCGCCCTGGCCACCGACTACCAGCTACCGGCTACTAGCTACCGGCTAGCCTAGAAGCTCACCGTGAAATTCAACCGCACGAACCGCGGCGCAAGGATTGCCGTCGGGTTGTTCCACGTGCCGCCCTGCGCCGTGTTGCCCACGCTGTACTGATAGGTGTTGTCGAACGTCGTCGTGTAGTTGGCGTTGAACAGGTTGGCGATGTCCAGACCAATGTCCGCGCGCGTCGAGCCGAACCGGACGATCTTCGCCACGCGCATGTCGACTTGCGTGCGGCGATCCTCCCAGACACGGCGGTCGTTATCGAGCAACGCGATCATCGTGTTGCCTGTCGCCACGCCGCCGGGAGGAATGCGCCCAAGCATCCCCGGCAGGGCGATCACGCTGTTCGGCACGTTCCAGGTCGCGATCCGCTCCGCGCCCGGCTGCGAGCGGAACGTGCCGCTCACCAGCACGTCGATCCTCGGAATCGTGTACGACGCCAGCCCGCGAAGCGTCGTCAGCCACGGCTCGACGTCACGGCAGCCGTGCAGGTTCTTCGTCGTGACGTTGTTCCCGACCGACGGATCCACGATCCGGTCGATCTCGCAGAGGTCCTCGACCTCACGGCCCGTGCCGGTGCCGATCTGCAGCGTCAGCCCCTGGCGCAGACGGGCGTTGAACGTGACATCGAAGCCGTGCCAGTAGTTCTGGTGGTCATCGCCGATGAAGTCGCCATCGAACGTGATGATGTTCTGCGCGCCACGGTTGGCGGCCGTCTGCGTCACCGTGTAGAGATTGATCGGGTAGCCGCCGCCGTTTGGCAGGCGCGAGTCGCTCGGCGCCGTGATCGTCCACGCCTCGTAGTCCTCCGGACCACGTAGCGTGTTGTCGGTCTGCGTGAACCCATGCCACCAGCGGCGCGCATAGCCGACTTCGATCGACATGCGGGGGAGCAGCTCCTGCTGCACCGTCACGCCCCACTGCCAGTCGTTCTCGCGGACGCCCCAGCCCGTAAGCGTGGCCGGATTCGCGATCGTCGTGTTGGCCGATTGGTTGCCGAAGTTCAGGTTATTGCCGGTCAGCCCCGCGCACTCGCCGTTAACGGTAAGAACGAGCAGGTTGCAGTCCACAACCTTGTCATTGTCGCTGTCGGTCCAGCCGCGGTCGTACGTGCTGGCGGTCCGGTTCGCCGGGTTATTGCGCGTGTAGGCGCTGTCGTTGGTCGCGGCATCGAGGTAGTGGCCCATCTGGAACTTGAGGGCGGTCTTGCCGTTGCCGAACAAGTCGTAGGCAACGCCAAAGCGTGGCGTGATGTCGTTGTAGGCATCGACGCTCATCAGCTTGTCGAATACGATCGGCGAGGGGTTGAGAGGCGACGTGCCAGTGGCCCCGTTCTTACCGGCCGGGCTCCAGCTCGAGGCGCGGTCGTAGCGCAGCGCGCCCTGCAACGTCATCCGGCCGCGCGTCCATGTGTCCTGCACGAAGAACGCTGCCACCGAGGTCGTGTCTGCCGTCAACCAGTCCGGGATGGCCACGCTGACCTGATTGGGGATCCCCTGATTGAAGCGGTACGCGAGCAGCGTATCGTTGCGCACGCGTTTGGTCTCGTTGATCAGGAGCGAGCCCTGGTACCCGACCTTCATGCTGTGCGAGCCGGTCACGTAGGACGCCGACGCGCGCCAGTGGTTCGGGTTGCTCCAGTTGTCCGCGTACTGCGACAGCGCACGATAGATGTAATTGGCGCGCGGCACGTACGGCTGGCCAGTGGCAGGGTTCAGCGCCGTGGACTGCTCCGTGACACCGATACCGAAAATACCGTCCGGCGGCAGCTGGCCCGGACCGCCCGCGTGTTCGTACGACAGCCGGCTGTACCCCGCCTCGAGCAGGATCTTGTTGGTCATCGGCGCCGTCCACAGTGCCTGCGTCAGGTAATACGGGAAATCGATATACGAGGTCGCGGCTTCCGGAGAGGTCGTCGCACCGGCAGAAGCAATCCAGCTGGCGCCGCGCGAGTGGCACCCCCCGTCGGTTTCCTGCCGCAGCGGCGCACCCTCGCAGCGCGTCTGGTACTCGTGCGAGAAGTTGATGCGGTGCTTCTGCGTCACCTGCGCCGTGGCGCGGCCGATGAACATCCTGCGGCCCTGCGTCTGGCGTGCCGGGAGAGTGTCATCTCTGACCCAGTCCCAGCGCGCGAGGTTGCCGGCGTTCGCATTGGCGACGATCCCCTCCACCGCGGTCTCGGTGTTCAGCTGGCGGATGCTGCCATAGAACCACAGGCGGTCGCGCTTGATCGGCCCGCCGTACGACACGCTCCCATCGTAGGCCTTGATGATGCCGGGGGTCTCGGTGATGCCGGCCGCGCGCTGCTCGTCACTGACGTTGTCGCCTTTCGACCACTCGCCGGCGAGGTTGTAGAACGCAGTCCCACGGAACTGGTTTCCGCCCGCGCGCGGGACGAGGTTCATCACAGGGCCGCCGGTATCCGACTCGCCCATGCCGCCCGACACCGTCACCGAGACCTCGTCGCTGTTGACGGTGTCGAGGATGTACGACGAGACACCGCCGCCATTGAACGCCGCGGCCACGGTCAGGCCGTTGACGGTCATGCGGCCTTCGTTAGTCTGGCCGCCGCGCGCGCTGAAGAACGTCATCGTCGGAGTCGGGTTCAAGCCGTTGTTGTCAACGGTCAGGCCAGGCGTCGCGTTGAGGAGGTTGCCCACCGTCCGCGCGCCAGGCACCGACTGAATGACTTCCTGGTCGAGCACGGTCTCGCGGCGCACCGTCTGGACGTCAACGACCGGCGACTCGCCGGTGACGGTGACGGTTTCCTCGATCGCGCCGACGCGCAGATCGATCGGAATCGTGAGGACCGCCGACCCGGACAGGATGATGCCCTCGCGCTTGACGTTGCTGAAGCCTGGCAACGAGAACGACAGGCTGTAGGTGCCCGGAGGCAGCTCGATGATGCGGTAAATGCCCGCGCTGTCGGTCACGACGGTACGGACACCACCCTGGATGGCGGGACTGGCCGCCTCGACGGTCACTCCCGGCAGCACGGCTCCTGAACCGTCTCTGACAGTACCTGTAAGAGTGCCCTGCGCCGCAGCCACAGAGGGCAGAAGCAAGGCTGCGGCAACAACGAGCAATAAGGACTTCAATACACGCATGGAGTGTGACTCCTTTAGATTTCCCCGCTGTGTTCAGGGCGCGACACAATTCGATTGTTGCGGCCACCTCGGGGCTACCCGGCTAGACGAAGGTCGGAATTCAAACGAAACGGAGTGCTGCACGCGTACAAGAGATGAGAGCCCAAGGGATCGGGCTGCTGGGCGCTCGCATCAACGCCATCTCTCGGGGCGGAATCTACGCTTCTGTTAAGAGGATGTCAAATGGATATGGCAGGACCGGGGGTCGGTATCTCTGTCATGGAAAGTCGGTATACAGACTATCCTTAAGGCTCGTCCCGGTATTGCACGCCAAGTTCAGCCAGCTTCGCCCGCAGCCCGTAGAAATCGAGGCCAAGCTCACCGCTTTTCAAACGTGCACGCGATTTCTCTTCTTTGGCCACGCGTTCTGCGCCGGCCTTGGCGACCTCGGTGGCTTGCGCCCTCGGTACCACCACGACACCGTCCACGTCCCCGACGATGACGTCGCCGGGCGCGATGGCCGCACCAGCACAGACGACCCCCACGTTGACCGATCCGGCCGTCGCTTTCACCGTGCCCTGCGCGTGGATTGCTTTCGCCCACACCGGGAACTCCATGGTCGTCAGGTCAGCGACGTCGCGCACACCGGCATCGATGAGCAGACCCACCACGCCGTGCGCCCGGGCCGAGACGGCGAGCAACTCTCCGAACATCCCGTCCGTCGACTCCGACGTCGTTGTCACCACCAGCACGTCGCCGGGACGGCATACCTCGATCGCGGCGTGAATCATCAGGTTGTCGCCGGCCTGACAGGAGATCGTGAGGGCGCTTCCCGCCATGCGCGCCGTGGGATAGATGGGACGCATGTACGGATGCAGCAAGCCCGACCGGCCCTGTGCTTCGTGGACGGTGGCGACACCGAGTGCGCCGAGTTTCTCGATTACGCCGGCATCGGCGCGCGGAACGTTGCGAACGATAGTGGGCTTGATCACGGGTCCTTAGTCCTTCGTTCTTGGTCCTTGGTCCATTCTTGGTCCTTGGTCCGTTCTTGGTCCCTGGTCCGTTCTTGGTCCCTGGTCCGTCCCTCGTCCAAGGTCCTCCGTCCACGACGGACCAAGGACGAGGGACCAAGGACGGACCAAGCACCAAGGACAAAGGACCAAGGACTGGCGTGGAAACTCTATACCGGCCGCTCGACCGTCTCCGGGAGCCGGCTGTTGATTCGCGGGTACACCCAGCGGGCGTTGCCTTCGAAGATCTTCTGGCGGTCGGTCTCGGAGATCGCGGCGGCCTCGACGTAGCGCTTGGTGTCGTCGTAGTAGTGGCCCGATTCGGGATCGATGCCGCGCACGGCGCCGACCATCTCCGAACCGAACAGAATGTTGTCGGCCGGGATGATCTTCAGGAGCAGATCGATGCCCGCCTGATGGTACACGCAGGTATCGAAGAACACGTTGTGGCGAATCAAGTCGGCGAGGAGAGGCCGCTTCATATCCTGGGCCAGGCCGCGATAGCGGCCCCAGTGATACGGCACCGCTCCGCCGCCGTGCGGGATGATCATCCGTAGTGTTGGAAAATCCTTGAAGAGATCGGCGCTCAGGAACTGCATGAAGGCGGTGGTGTCAGCGTTGATGTAATGCGCGCCGGTGGCGTGGAAATTCGGATTGCACGATGCGCTCACGTGCACCATGGCCGGCACGTCCAGCTCGACGAGCTTCTCGTAGAACGGATACCAGTACCGATCGACCAGCGGCGGCGCGGTCCATTTTCCGCCCGATGGATCCGGGTTCAGGTTGCAGCCGATGAATCCGTAGTTGTTGACGCAGCGTTCGAGCTCGGCGATGCAGTTGGCCAGTGGATCGCTCGGCGTCTGCGGCAGCTGGCAAACGCCGACGAAGTTCTGCGGGAACAGCTCGCAGACGCGATGAATCAGGTCGTTGCACTGCCGCGACCAGTCGAGGCTGGTGCGGGCATCGCCGATGTGATGCGCCATCGCCGACGCGCGCGGCGAGAAAATGGTCACGTCTGTCCCGCGGTCGCTCTGGAACTTCAACTGCGGCTGCACGCTCTCGCGCAACTGGTCGTCGGAGACCATGACCGGACCTGGCGACGGCGTCGACGGATCCTTCAACCCGGCAAGCTGCGCGTCACGGAATGTCTGGAGCTCTTTCGGAGCAGTCGTGTAATGCCCGTGGCAATCGATAACCATGAATTCTTGATTCTATGCCAAACAAAAAGGGCCGGTCCGATAGGACCGGCCCTCTTGTTCCGTTGAGGCTTTGGCCTTTGGGCTTTGGGTTTATTCAACCACAGTCAAAAACCGAGAGCCTTAGACAACATGGAAAGACCGACCCCGGCTTGTAGAGAATCGCGGATTACTCTACGCGCTGGTTCAGGGCTCGCTGAGCAGAGCCGCATACAAGGAGGTC
>Ga0209382_10011738_pt1 | contig 10863 bp, 7 predicted proteins | sample SoiMetdeltSBSDD5_FD_187599 | JGI IMG/M metagenome (GOLD analysis project Ga0209382, IMG submission 187599) | Bulk soil microbial communities from a Populus tree surrounding site in Tennessee, USA - Soil MetaG P. deltoides SBSDD5 (SPAdes) (version 2) | ecosystem: Environmental > Terrestrial >...
ATCACCACCATTCCTGGAGCCGCCGCCGCCGTCGCTGGTATCCGCGCTTTGCAGCGCGAGAGCCTGGACGTGAAATCGTTACAGGAGTATCACCGCTCGTAGGTTGGTAAAGCGTGTCAGCGGGCTCCCTCTCCCTTTTGGGAGAGGTCGCCCGAAGGGCGGGAGAGGGTTTGTCACCACGATGTCGAATTCAAACCCTCACCCGGCGCTTCGCGCCGTCCTCTCCCAGAGGGAGAGGGACCCTCGTGCTATGATGCGGGCACATGAGCACCGCAACTGTCGCGACAGAAAAGTCGTCCCTCGTCCGCGCCATGACCCGCTGGGACCTGACCGCGCTTGCCATCAACGGCATCATCGGTTCGGGGATCTTCGGTCTACCCGCGACTGCGGCCAAGTTGCTCGGCTTCGGCAGTCCGATTGCATTCGGCATTTGCGCAGTTATCGTTTACGTGTTCGTTCTTTGCTTCGCCGAGGCCGCCAGCCACTTTTCGGATTCCGGCGGCCCATATCTTTACGGCCGGACGATTTTCGGGTCCTTTGTCGGTTTTGAGGTCGGCTGGTCCGTTTGGCTGGCCCGCGTGAGTGCGTTTGCCACAAACTCCGGCATCTTCGTTTCGTATCTCGCGTTCTTCTTTCCGCAAATTGCATCGGGCTTGGGTCGGACGGCCATATTGATCCTCGTTCCTGCGATTCTCGCCTACATCAACATCCGCGGCGTGCGGGGCGGCGCCCGATTCGGCGGAGTACTTGCAATTCTGAAGATCTCCGCGCTGGTTCTATTCGGTGCAATCGGACTTGCCTATGTGGACTGGAGCCGATTCTCGACCGCGACTATTCCAGCGAACGCGAACTGGGGCATTGCGATTCTAGGACTCATCTACACATTCACTGGATTCGAATACGCTGTCATTCCCGCCGCAGAAGCCAAGAACCCCAGACGCGATTTAGGCTGGGCATTGATCATTGCGCTTGGCGTCTGCACAGTCATTTATCTAGCCGTGCAGGTTGTCGCCTTAGGCACACTTCCGCTGGACCAATTAACTGCTTCTGCCCGTCCACTCGCCGACGCGGGGCGAAGCTTTTTGGGACCTGTTGCCGGAGCATTGATTGCTACTGTTGCGTGCATCTCGATCATTGGTAATTTGAGCGCTCTGGTCCTTGTATCGCCGCGATTAACACTGGCATTCGCTGAGCGTCGTGACGTGCCTACGGTGTTTGCGAAGCTGCATCCGACTTACGGAACGCCGACAGTTTCGATCATTTTTTTCACGACCATCGGTTCGATGCTCGCAATCTACGGAAGTTTTCAGTGGCTGGTGATCACGAGCGTGGTCGCCCGCCTCGCGAACTACATCGTCACGTGCCTGGCAGTTCCGATCATGCGGGTCAAATCGCAAGAACCTCCACGTTTTCGCATCCCTCTGGGTCCCATTATTCCTGTGGTCGGCGTAATCCTGTGCATCTGGCTTTTTGGTCAGGCTCCTTCGGATACAAAAACGGCATTCGGTATCGCCTGTCTGGTCGGCGCGTTGCTGTATCTGGCGCGACCCCGGTCACAGACGACTTGATGGTATAGTCGACCGGCGAGGAGAGTTGCTTTGTATCTGGAATATTGGGGTTTGAAGGAAAAACCCTTCGAAAACACCCCTGATCCCAAGTTCTTCTATCCCTCAAAAATGCATAGCGAAGCGCTGAGCCGTGTTCTCTATGCCATTACGAACGACAAGGGTTGTGCGCTGCTGAGCGGGGAGTACGGGTGTGGAAAGACCGCGCTCGTCCGTAAAGTTATCGAAGCTCTCGACCCCGAGGTTTACGAACTGGCACTGGTGAACTATCCGATTTTTTCCGCGGACGAGTTTCTCCGTGAGGTGCTGTTTCAATACGGCGTGGACACTTCGAGCAGCGGAAGCAAGCTCGAGATGTTTCATCGGTTCTCGACGTTTGGTTACGAGAACGTCAAAAAGAACAAGCAGAACGTTCTCATCATTGACGAAGCTCAGCTCATTGAAGACGCGGAAATTTATGAACAAATGCGTCTGATCTTGAATGTTCAACTGGAGGAGAAAGGACTGTTCTCAATTCTCCTGGTAGGTCAGCCTGAGGTCCGTGAACGCATCCTTGCGTATCCGCAACTGGATCAGCAAATCAGTATCCGCTACCACCTTCATTATTTCAGCCACGACGACGTTGTTGCATACATCAGACATCGGCTTCGCATAGGCGGCATGACGCGCGAGATCTTCAATCAGGAAGCGTACGTCGCGATCACTCGCGCCAGCCACGGAGTTCCCCGCCGGATCAATAGTATTTGTGACTTATGCCTGCTCGATGCGGCAGCCTCGCGAGTGCAAATCATCGACGACGTTATTGTGCAAAAGGTTCAATAGAAGTACTATGAGCGTGGTCTTCCCGCCGCATTAGTGTCTCTACGTCTAGACATACCCTGAGAGACACCTCCAGCGTCATCATGTCACTCACAGACGAATCAAAGCCGCGCTTAGTGGCTTTTGCCAGCGGAAAGGGCGGCGTCGGTAAAACGGTTTGTACCGCCAATTTAGCCGTTCATCTGGCTAAAGACCGCAACGTGTTGAGCGTTGACATGGATCTTCGCGGCGGCAATCTCAACACTAGCCTTGGTGTTCGTGTCCTTCCACACTCCATCAATGACTTCCTGGCATCGAAGGTACGGGAGCTCGGTCCACTCAAGACAGCGACAGCTTGTACCGGACTGCAACTGATCGGCTGCTCGTACAATCCGGCCGGGAACAGAACTCTGACGCCTGACCAAAGGGCACGGCTGCTGCAACATCTGCGCGCAGACAATTCGGATTATGTCTTGATGGACCTCGGCGCGGGAGTCACCGACGACATCCTCGATCTGTTTGCAGCTGCCGATATCCCCGTCCTGGTGACGGGGCCCGAGTCGCTCGCATTGCACAACGGTTATGTCTTCGTCAAATCGATCGTGTATCGAGTCATCGCAAAGAGTCTGGATCAGACCGGTATGCCGCGTAGCCGCCGTGACGAAATTGTCAGGGAGCTTTATGACAATGGAGATACCGAGATCGTCCGAACTATCGAGTCGATCGCGCATCGTGATCGCGCGATAGCGGATTACATTCGTGGCGTACTCTCCGCAATCCGGCTCCATCTGATCTTGAACAAAGTTAAAGACCCCGCCGAAGAGCGCTATGTCCGAAGACTGCAGGATCTGACGAGAAAATACCTGAGTGTCGAACTGTCCTACCTGGGGTACATTCCGTTCGACGACAACATCAAAAAGAGCCTCAACGGTGTTGTCCCTTTTGCGTTGGAATATCTCTTGAGTCCTGCCAACATTGCATTCGGCAAAGTGGTCAAGGAGCTTCAGCGTGCCGTTGCAGAGACAACCGCAGACCAGCCGGAATCCATCGAGGAGGCCCGGTCGAAGGCTATTGAACGCCTCGGGCGAATCTTCGATCGGCCCATCGAGCCGACTCCGGAACCTCAACTGACGCCGGCCGAAGAGACAGTGGCCTGGCTCGAGGAAAAGAAACGACTCGAAAAAACCATCGCCGATCTTAATGCCCGGCTCGATCAGTGGCGGCAGCGCCAGACCTCGTCCGAGAAAAAACTCGAGGAATCTCTTCTGCTCCGCGATCAGTTCATTGAGCGGATGCAAAATACGATCGAACAGCAGACACAAAACTATCAGGCGCAGCTCGCAGAGAAGGACGCACAGATCGCCGAGCTTGAAATGCACATTCGCCGGCTCGAAGGGATGCTGCAGTCGGAAAGCATGAAATCGCGGTGACGACAGCCGGCCAACCGAAGGCAGTTTAAAGATGTCTGGAATTGCAGGCTTCACAGGACGGTCAAGCTTCGATGACGTCCATAGATTTCAGGACGCCCTCATTCACCGCGGACCCGACGAGCAGGGCTTCTTTCGCCACGAAGGCATCGCGCTCTCGCACAGTCGACTATCGACATTCGATCTAGCAACAGGTCGCCAACCGATCTTCAATGAAGACAACACCTGCGCGATCGTTTTGGACGGCAATATCTACAATCACCTCGAACTCAGGGACGACTTGAAGCGCCGGCATAGGTTTGTGACTGCCACAGACGCCGAAGCCGTTCTCCATTTATATGAGGAGAAGGGCACATCGGCGTCCGAATACCTGAAGGGCGAATTTGCGTTTTGCATTTGGGACTCACGGCAAAGAACTTGTTTTCTGAGCCGCGATCAGCTCGGAGTCAAACCGCTTTTCTACAGCATCACACCGGTAGGAGACCTTGTATTTTGCTCAGAACTGCGGACGTTACTGCTGCACCGCGGTGTTCAAGACGATCTCGATGTTGACGCGATTGCCGAGTACTTCACTTGCCTGTACGTGTCAGGAAACCGAACGGTCTTGAAATCAATTCGCAAGCTTCAGCCCGGCGAATCGCTGCTTTGGAAGTCGGGAGTGGGGCGAACATGGAAGTACTGGACCATACCTGAACCAGCAGCCCAAGTAACGCGAAGAGCCGAAGAGCTGAACGAGAGAGTCCGAGGATTGTTGAACGTTGCAGTCAAACGTCGTCTGACGGCTGACGTTCCAGTCGGAGCCTTCCTGACCGGCGGCCTGGATTCCAGCTTGACCGTAGCATTAGCGAGCGAGGAGTGTCGACGATTGCACACCTTTTCCATCGCACATGGCGAGTCCGATTTCGACGAATTTCATCGCGCACGGCTGGTTGCGGAAAGATACGGCACCACTCACCATGAATTTGTGGTGCTACCCAGAGCCGATGAAGTTATCGACGCGCTCATCGATTCGATTGACGAGCCCGTAGCGGACCCATCGGCAATCACCACGTTCCTCATCTCACGCAAAACTCGCGACCTCGTCAAAGTCGTGCTCTGGGGGATCGGCGGAGACGAAATGTTGCTCAGTGACCCGCATCTGGACGGCAAATTCAGCCAATGGCTGCCCGGTGTGTTTCGGCGGCCGCTGGCAAGCGCAACGTGGCTGTGGCCGAGCCGATTGAGCTCGTTCCTGGATCCCGATGCTCGAAAGCGCCTGTCGCCCGATTTCGGGTTCATTCCAAGCGGCCTACTACAGCTTTGTGACAACATGACGATGGCCCACTCGCTCGAGGCGAGATTGCCGTTTTGCGATGTCGATTTGGTGGACGAGATCGCGCGCACACGCGCTACGCCCGTTCTACGCCACATCGCGAAGAGGTACTTACCGGAAAAGGTCGTAAACAGAACTAAACGGGAATTCGGGGTCCCCATCGCCCGATGGTTTCGTAATGAATTAAAAGATTACGTTGAGTCTCAATTCACCCATAGCCGGTTGCCAGCCGTTGTCGATTTTGCGTCGGTGCGAAGAATGTGGGACGAACACAAGTCGGGCCGCGCCGATCACACACATGCGTTGTGGGCTGTTTTGTTGCTGACGCATTGGCTCGGCAAAATCAGTGGCAAACACGTCTTTACTGCTGGTTGACCTCGCAAAAGATCGGGTTGGACAGGATCTGTGTCGCGCCGGCATTCACCATCAGCCGATAGTAGTGCCTTCCTGCGTTAAGGGTATCGGATCGTTTGATCACGGCAGGCAACGCGGCATCAACTCGTTCAAGCAGCGTTCCGTCTCTGATCACCGAGATTTGTGCTTTCGCCTCTGACGGTCCATCCACTCTCGCTGTGAATTCCACGTTCGGCGCGGCCTGCACTGATTCTCCGGATATCGCAACGCTGCCGTTCGAACGAAGCGCGAAATCTTCCAGGTTGATCGGTCGATCAGGCCTTTCCTGAAAGCTCGAGTAACCTCGGCCGGCTTTGAGCGCTTCCATCACGGCTGATTCACTCTTTTCCTTCGCAAATAGAACGGTTATTCCATGGTCGAGTTGATACCACCCGTTTGCAGGCTTGAATGTCTGAAAGTCGATCCCCGTTATGACCGACGGCCAGGTTTTCCGAACGTTCTGTAGGTAATCCTTGAGTAAGTCGTCCCACAGGTTACCCGGCTTCGTAATAGTGATGTTGTGCCCATAAATTCCCTCGAAGCCACGATAGTTGTCGAAGCGTTTGAGAATCTCCGGCTCCGGCCGACTCGCCATTCGCGCCGGCGATCCTGTAACCGTTATGTCCGGAATTCTTGCCTCCGGATAACTCCAGAATGTCAGCGCGCCGTGCGCAGCCGCATAGTCAATCAGGCGCTGAAACGCTTGATCGTCCGTTTTGTCGGAGTATGGAGTCGGCACATTCGCATACGGGTATGCGTCGTACGTCCACGCACAGCCGACAACGAGGATAAAGGCGCCGGCGATCCGCGCCGTTTTACCGGCTCTGGATAAGAGTACCAGCCCCAGCAAAATCACGATCACTGGTCCGGCCAGGCGTGCCAACGACCGTTCGGAATTCGACCAAGTTGCATTCTCGATCACCGGCAAATTTCGTGCGGCATTCCGGTCACGCAACCCGAATACGAGGATGTGCCGATCGAAATCATGAAGGGCCAATGTGCCAGGCCAGCGGCCCTCCCAGTAGTAGTAAGGCGCCACTTCGAAACCGGGCAGGATGACGACGTCGGAAAACTGTTGCTGCGTTTGTTCCAGGCTCTGAAAGTACTCGTCGATGCCACGGTCCATTACGCTCGGCCGGGCCATCGTTCGCGACATCAGCTTCTTGAAAGGGCCAACACCATACCGAGCACGCGTCAGGAACGAATCCGAAATCCCGAGTACATCAATTTTCTTCTCATGCGCATGCGCCGCGAGTTCAACGATCTCGTGCTCGCCATTACTGAAACGAGAGTGGACGTGAAGCGCGGCCGTTAACCGCTGAAATCCCTTTTCTGACTCGGCGGACTGCCCTGACAAGGGTGTGGTGAACAGCAGAAGAACGAAGACGGGCAGAAATCTCATTAATTCCGAATTCTCACGCGTGACGCGACTTCGAGGTTCGGTGCGGTCATTTTATTGAGCGCCAGCCGTTCGTATGTGTCCCTGACCTTCTCTGCAGCAGTCCGCCACGAGAATTTCGCCACCTGCTCCAGACCGCGCTTGATCAACCGTTGACGGACTTCATCGTCGGTCAAAACGAGTTTCATCGCGCGCGCGATCTCAAAGACGTTTTCAGGGTTGACGAGTACGGCCGCATCCTCGAGGACCTCGGGCATCGACGAGGTATTGGATGCAACAACGGGACTTTGATTCGCCATCGCTTCGAGCGGCGGCAGACCGAATCCTTCATAAAGCGACGGAAACGCAAACAGGACGGCCGAGCGATAGAACACGCGCAAAACCGGATGAGGCACGAATCCGAAGAACCGAACATCCTGCTGGACCCCGCTGCGAACCACGGTCAGCCGGAGATACTGGTGCTTGCTCAGTTCGTCCCCGATGATGATCAGCTTGAGATTGCTGTAACGCGGATCATCGGATAACTCCATTTTCAACACGCCGAATGCTTCGATCAGACGATGAACGTTTTTGTGAGGACGAATCCTTCCGGAATACAAAATGAAAGGATCCTTCAGCTGATAGCGTTCGAGAACCTGGCGCCTTTCTTCCGGTGTGTGGTCGTGGGCAGACCGCTCGTCCAGAGCGTTGTAGACGACGGATATCTTCGATTCAGGAAGATTGAAAATATTCATCAGGTCTTCCTTGGTCGATTCAGACACCGCCACCACGTGCCTGGCGCTTTCCACCACTCTCTTGGTGCGCAGGTATGTTCGATAGTTCTGAAGTTTTGATGCGTCGTCCGGGGGGAAAAGCAAATGAACACAGTCATGTACGGTGACGATCAGACCCCGCGGCGAGAACAGCGGGGCCTCATAGTGAGGCACATGAACAACGTCCACGTGGTTCCGGTTTAAAGTCATCGGAATCGCACAATGATTTCGCCACAAGGTGTCGCCGTCCGGATGGTATAGCTGCCGGAAGTTCTGCGGCAAAGGACCTAGTTCGTGAAAGTTACGGTTGGACCCCAGCAACAGGTAATCGTTCTGGTGATCGATGGCAGCAATGTTTCGGACGAGGTTCCAGATGTATGTTCCGACGCCGAACTCATTGATTTTCCTAATGTCGATCGCTACCCGCATTTTCTTTAGTATATTTATAATCAACTAGTGTTTAGACACATTCTCATCGTTGCGATCCTTACCGTCCTCGGATCTGTGCAGGTTTTGGCCGATACCGGCAGCGTTCTGGTATTCCCGTTCGAGAATCAGTCTACCGACCGGAACCTCGATTGGATCGGTGAAGGCATCGCTGAATTAATTATAGAAAGGCTGAATGCCGAGCCGGGTCTTTACGTGATGCAGCGCGAGGACCGGTTAACGGGTTTCGAAAAGCTCGGTCTGCCTGAAACTGCCACCATCAGCCGCGCCACAGCCATGAAGCTGGGCTGGGACAATGGATCGGACTACGTCATCACCGGCCGATTCAGCGGCACCGCCGACGATTTCGGCGTGTTTGCGCGAATTACGGATCTCGCTTCCTCAAGCGCTTCGCCCGAAATCAAAGTGAGCGGGAAGCTTGAAGACGTTATACCGCTCACCAGCGCCCTTTCATGGCAGCTTCTTAAGGTGATCGTAGCCACAACTAAAACGCCGGAATCCGACTTCACGGCGCGCGCGCCGCTGCCGCGGAGCGCATTTGAGAACTACATTCGGGGACTTCTGAACAGCGATCCCAAACGCCGGACAGAATATTTTGAAAACGCCATCCGGCTGAATCCCAGATACTCCGCTGCGATTTACCAGCTCGGCCGGCAGAAGTATCTCGAAGGTGACTTTAAGGCTTCAAACCAACAGCTGGAGAAACTGGCTTCTGCAGACCGTGAATATCCGCCGGGACAATTCATTGTCGGCATGAACAACTATCGTTTGGGTGACTACGCTTCTGCGGCATCGGTCTTTGGAGCCCTGCCTCAGACATACGAGGTGCTGGTTAATCTTGGCGCCGCCTTGTCCGCAAAAGGCGATCCGGCGGGCGCTCTGTCTGCCTGGAAGCGTGCGGCGGAACTCGATCCGTTTGCCGACGAAGCCGTATTCAACACTGGATATTTGAGTTTTGTTCGCGGAGACTTCGACAGCGCGGCAAAAAGTTTCGAGCAGACGCTTCGGCTGCAAGGACGCGACGCGGAGGCCTTGTTCCTGCTTGGCAGATCGTACGAGCGCCTTGGAAAAACGGAGGATGCGCAAAGGACTATCGCTGTTGCAACGCGTCTTTCGCCGCGCGTGGAGCGATGGCTGTTTCAGCCGCTGCCCAAACTCGACCGGCTTTGCATCACTCCGCCGACGTCCAGCCTGAACGCGCGCGGAGCAACGCGAGCGTGGACGCAGGACCGGCTCCTTCGACGAGCAAAAGGACAGGAACTCAACGCGTGGATGGACTTCATCCAAAGCCAGGCGGATTCACAGATGTTCGGAGATGCTATGCGCGACTTGAAAGAGTTGATGCTGGTTTATCCGAACTCATCCGACGCGCACGTCCTAAAGGGGCAGATTTATGAACGTCAGAAAAATTACGATCAGGCCATCGTCGAATACGAGCTTTCCATCGCCATGCGACCTTCGGCTGACTCGTATGTGCTGCTCGCCCGCGCGCATCGCGCCTTGAACCATAACGCTCAGGCTCTGCGCGCCGTCGATGCCGCGTTGCGCCTCGATCCCGGCCATCCCGCGGCATTAGCTCTAAGGAATGAGCTGCAGAAAGTGCCACCGCGGAGACGCGATCCAGAAGGTTTTGAGTTGTGAGTTCTGAGTTATGAGCTTTCCTTTTTCACAAATGCACGCCGTACTCAAAACTCATTACTCAAAACTCATAACCCTCCTGGCCCTCAGTTTGTTCCTTGCTGCACCGGCCGCACGAGCGCAACCGGTGAACGTTATCGTGCAGATCGATCTGGACGACGTGATTCATCCGGTCAGTGCGGATTACCTCAAGAAAGGGCTGGAGCACGCGAAACAGGTCGGCGCGCGGGCTGCGATCGTCAGGATCAACACGCCGGGTGGACTTGTCGATTCCATGCGCGAGATTGTCGAAGCCATTCTTGCGTCTCAAGTGCCCGTAATCACCTGGGTCGGCCCAAATGGAACGCGTGCGGCATCGGCTGGGTTCTTTATTCTTCTCTCCGGTGACGTGGCATTGATGGCGCCTGGGACAAATACAGGCGCGGCGCATCCGGTCTCGATCACGGGCTCAAAGATTGACGACGTGATGGAGAAAAAAATCGTCAGCGATGCGTCTGCGTACCTTCGAAGCTACGTCGCCAAAAGAGGCCGCAATGCGACGCTGGCCGAAAAAGGCGTCGTGGAAAGCCAATCCTTCACCGCCGAAGAAGCGCTTAGTGAGCACTTGATTGATGGTGTCGCAAACGACATTCCCTCGATCGTTCAACAATACGACGGTAAGGAAATCAAACGTTTCAACGACCAATCGGTCCACCTTGCTCTCAAAGACGCATCGATTGAAGTCTTCCAGATGAGTACGCGCGAACGCCTGCTCTCGCAGGTCCTTAATCCGAATGTCGCGTTTATTCTCATGCTTGCCGGGTTGATTTGCCTGTATGTGGAGATGACTCATCCGGGCTTAATCCTGCCGGGAGTTGTCGGTGCGATAAGCCTGGTGCTCGCTTTATTCGCATTCAATCTCCTGCCGGTAAATTGGACAGGCGTTCTTCTGATTCTCCTCGCAATTACTCTGTTTGTTCTGGAAGCGACAGTGACCAGTCATGGAGTGTTGGCGCTGGGTGGCTGTGTTGCGATGATCTTCGGGGCCCTCATGCTTGTGGAGGGGCCAATCCCTCAGCTTCGAATCCATCTCGCGACAACGCTCGCCGTCACGATTCCCGTGGCTTTCATCACGGTTTTTCTTGTTCGGCTG
>Ga0209382_10011740_pt1 | contig 10863 bp, 7 predicted proteins | sample SoiMetdeltSBSDD5_FD_187599 | JGI IMG/M metagenome (GOLD analysis project Ga0209382, IMG submission 187599) | Bulk soil microbial communities from a Populus tree surrounding site in Tennessee, USA - Soil MetaG P. deltoides SBSDD5 (SPAdes) (version 2) | ecosystem: Environmental > Terrestrial >...
CTTCTGCAATATGTTGCTGGAGGATTCGTCGAACTTCGATAATCGCTGCCGCGCTTTCCTGCACTCGATGACCCGCCACGATCACCTTCTCGGAGGCCGCACCATCCAGGTGAGCACTCCAGTAAGGCACCAGACCGTCATCGGACTGCTCGAGCAATGGCAAAGAAGCCGTTCGGGCAATGATCGAGTGGTAGCGCACGGTGGACGAGATCGGCAGCGTCGCCGCCAGTCGTAAGAACGGATCGGCCACATTCAAGCTGTCGATGCTGTTGGGAATACGGGTCAGTGCTGGATCGGGCTTGCCGTGCTCAGCATCGCCCAGCGCACGCCGATACTCCTCGAATTCCTTGATGGCGGCCTGCGGCATTCGAACGAATTTCGCGACTCCACGTGCGATTCGGCCGTTGGCTACATCGGTGCCGCGGTGTGGCGCAGCGATGAAGATCGCACGGCTCACACCCGCGAGCGGCTCGAAGCGCAGCATCGGCTCCAGCCGCTCGCGGGTCTGATGGAGCTTTTCGTCATCCAATCGCAGTTGCCCTCGGGCCCACTGCCAGAGCCGGTCGCCTGACGACGAGACCAGGAGTCTCGCCAGCACGCCGCCCATGCTGTGACCGATGAGCACGAGGTCCTGCGATGCCGGAGCCCGCCCGTCGGGGTCAAAATGTCGAAGCGTTTCCGCAATGGCGCGCCGTATCGCGTCCTGATTCGCGGCGATTGGCATGTTGGTTGGGTAATACGCCTCCCAGACTTGGAAGTGCTCACGCAAGGTTTCATCGCCCAGAATCTCGTTCGCGAGGTTGACCCACGCCTCCGGGCTGCTGGCGAATCCGTGCAGCATTACGATGATTCGCCGGCTTGGATCGTAGGGTTGCATCATGTAAACGTGCGCACGTTCGACGTCCTGAGCCCGGCCGAAGAGCGTACGCAACGAATGTCTGGTGAAACCGGCTTGGGCCAGCCACAGCCCGTAACCCGCGGTGAAGTTCGCGGCCAGCGTCACGCGCTCACCGCGCACGACGACGTCCGTGTCTCGATACGGGTCATATGCGCTGAGCACCGCCTCTCGCGTACCGAGCACCTGAGCGGCGTCGTCACCAGGAAAGCGGAGCAACGCCGTCACGACCGGGCACGGCATCTCACTGTACGGGCTTGCACTCTGACTCAATCGTGGCTGAGGCGAGCTCAGCGAAGTCACCGGATCATCCGACATCACGGCGACGAATTCCGCACCGAAACCGTCACGGCGGTACGTACTCCGCAACCCGGCGAACGACAAGGAGTTCGCCGGGATCAATTCTTTGGGCGCATATACACCCTCGGGGAGCGGAACCCCGACGTGATCGATGTGTATCGTCCAGCCCGCATGATGGCGTGTTGCAGACGCGGCAGAAGCGTCGCGCTGGAACAGGGCCGCGACGGTAGCTTGCACCGCGTAGTTGTAGTAATCGCGCACCTGTGTCTGTCGGTCTCCGAAGGCGCGCTGCGACGCGGTCTGCCCGCTAAAGAACAGGTACGCATACGCGTATCGAGCTGTCTCGAGCCAAGCAGCCATGCGCCGGTCGTTGTCGTTCTTACTGCGCGGGGCCGGCAATGCCATCGCCTGTTCCAGCCACAGCTCTGACTGGGCAGCCCAGCGTCGCCCTGCCGCAATATCCTCGCTCTGACTCAATGTTTCGATGCAGTCGATGGGCGTCTTGGCACACGCGCTGACGCTCAGCCCTGCAACGAGCACGGTTTCCTGGGTCGCCGCGCTCAAACGACCGGTCGTCAGAATGTCGCCGCGCTTCATGGCGATGTACTCGCGAGTGTCCAGGGACTGCACCCGGACCGTAGCGCAACCACTGAGCACGAACGCCGCCCACAGCAACGCCATACCTGCGCGCCAATCTCGGTTCATCGCGACCCCTCCCCGCGGCTTCCGAAAACCCGGTGCCGAGCGTAGGAGGCGCCTACTGGCGATTGGTCAGGGAAGGGTCGGCGTTCGGTGGAAATTAGGTGAGCGTCGTGGTGACGACGCCCTGCACCGGCGGCGGACGGGGCGCGGTTCGATCAGACCCGGAAAGAGCTGCCGCGGGCTGGCAGCTATACACTTGAGCGCTGCGGCGCCTGTCGTCAGTTTGAGTGCGCTCGCTCAAGGAGGACTCTCGCCCTTGCGAGCGCCGGCGCATCCATCCCCACGCTCAATTGAGCGACAAGGGCGCCGAGCGCGCCATGGTCATCGACTGTTGCAGTCGAGTGTTCGCAGATCTCCGTGAGCGCCAGCAACTCCAGCCATGGCGCTCCCTGTGCTTGCGCCTCGGTGATCGCACTGCGAATCGACGCGTCGGCGTTGGCGCGCTGGCGGCGTGCCCGCGCGATGGCGGCCTGAGTTAGCAGGAGCTGGGGCAGGTAGATGCGCTCGCCATAGGTGCTCACGATATCGAACGCCTGCTCGAGTTGCTCTTGTGCGCCACTCCAATCCCCATGCAGCAGCAGCGCCTCCGCGGCATATCCCAGCGTCTCGCTTCCGCCTGCGATCATGCCGAGCGCGGTGTTCTGCTCGTACGCGTCCCGGATCTGCCGGAAAGCGGCATGCGGATTGCCGCGACGAGCTTCCACCCACGCGCTAAACCACCGACAGGCCGACTTACCTTGGATGAGCGCGAACTCCTCGACGAGTGAATGCATCTGGTCGGCGAGCGCTGCGACTCGATCTGCCGCACCGAAACGGATCTCGCAGAGTGCCTCGTACCACATGGTAACTAGCAGCGCCATCGGCTGTCCGAGCCTGTGAGCTCGGGTGTACGCCTGCTGCAGACGCCCGCGCGCGTCCCTGATCATTCCCAGGTGCACCAGTGGGAGGCTCAGCATTGCCAGCACCGTGACCTGTGGGTCGGCGATGAAACCGATGAAGCGTTGTTCAGACGCAGCGTTGGCTTGCTCCACAACCGGAAGCGCGCGTTCCAGCGATTCTCGAGCCGCCTCTGGTCGGCCTTGGTGCATATATGCTTGTCCACGCGCTGTGCATGCAGCGAGCGCAAGAAATGCGTCACTTGCATCACAGGCGAGAGCGTCCGCTCGATCTGCCGCTGCAAGGGCCTCCCCGTACTCAGCGCGCAAATTGAGCAAGAAACCGAACCCATGCAGCAGCAGACCACGCATGCGGTGTTGTGGAACATCGGCCAGCAATGAGGCGCCGCGCTGGTATGCGCTGCGGGCCTCGTTGCCCGCTCCGAGGGAATGGAACGCAGAAGCACCGCGCAGTGTCGCCAGCGTAATCTCGAGCGACGTGCGCTCTACACCTGCAGGCGCCTGGTCCAGGAGCCTCAAGGCACGTTCGGTGACCGTCATACATTCAGTGGGGCTCACGTGGAGTAGCGCAGCTTGCGCTGCCTCTGCGTAGTAGCGTAGGGCCGCCATCGGCGCGCGGCCCCGGTCGAAGTGCATCGCAAGCTCTGCGGCCGCGACGCCGAGACTAGTACTTCGCTCCTGTTCGAGCGCCGTGCCGACCTTGCGGTGAAGTTCGGCACGGGCGGATGGCGCCAAGCGCTCGTAGAGAACCTCCCTGAAAAGAGCGTGGCGAAAGGAATATGTGCCCGCGCGAGAATCAGCTTCATGCTTCGCACGTGGACCGAGCCAAAGTTGCTCGCGCAACAGCTGTTCGCACAAGTCCGCGATCCAGAGATCGTCACGCTCGAGCACGCGCGCCAGTGTGTCGATCCGAAACTCATCGCCGCACACCGCAGCCGCGGATAGCAGCACGCGCTTCTCCTTATCGAGCTTTGCCACGTACTGATCGATGATGGCAGAGAGGTTCTCCGGAACCGGTGCATTCGCAAGCAGCGCGGCGGTGGCGATACCGCTCTGCGCGGAACGCGAGGTCACGTCGCTGGTCACGGAGGCAACGAACAGCGGCACGCCGTCAGTGCGCTCGTGCAAGGCACGCACGAAACTCTCGTCATTGGCCAACGACGGCGTTCGCCAGTCGAGGTACTGCGCGACTTCGGTCTCGGAGAATGGATCGAGCACGATCTCTTCGGAGAGTCCGTGCAAGTGAAGCTGGTGCCGCAGTGTGTTGAGCGGATGGTCGGACGCGATGACCTCGGACAACCTGAAGGTCGACAGCCACATCAGGCTGCCGCCGCTGCGTCGGCGGGCCAGATAGTCGATGAGCTGAATCGTCGGGTTGTCGGCCCAATGCAGGTCCTCCGTGAGCAGCAAGAGCGGTTGCCGGTCGGTGTACCGGCTCAAGAATTCGCCCATCTCGCGCAGCATCCGTTCGAGGTTGACGCCGACAAGCTCTCGCAGCAGGGCCTCGCGCTGTTCGACGGTGCTCAGCCAAGGCAGCTGCAGGAGCCAGGTCGGCGCGACAGATCGCAGCAGAGCTGGGACGGCTTCGTCTGTGCGACAGAGCTCTGCGAGCGCTTCAAGGACGGGATGGTAGGGTTCGCCGCTTCCATAGTGCTGCACGCAACGCCCACGAGCACAGGCGACCTTACCGAGTCCAGCAACGAAGTACTCGATGAGCGTGGTCTTGCCGATTCCCGGCTCCCCTGCGATCCAGAACATCACGCGTCTGCCGCTCGTGACCTGATCCCACGCGCGCCGAAGCGACACAAGTTCCTTCGCCCGGCCGACGAACGCACCGGGCGGCGGTTCAAGTGTCCACGCGCGCTCCGCCGCTGAAGATTGCTCCGGCAACTGCATCTGCGGACGTGTGGACTCGGCGTTGGCAGGGTGTGCCCGCATGGGCGATACGGGGGTCACTGCAGCAATGAACCGATAACCCCGTCGTGGGACGGTTTCGATGAAGCGGGCCTGATGTGGATCATCGGCGAGAACCGTCCGGACATCGCTGATGGCGCCTTTCAGCACGGAGTTACCCACGAACCGGTGACCCCACACCTCATCGAGCAGGTCGTGCTTAGTCAGCAGCGCGCTGGGGCGACGAACGAGAGCGCACAGGACCCCGAAAGGCCTTGGGGAAAGCGCGATCGCGCTGCCATCGCGCAGTAGGCGCGCATTCGCCTCGTCGAGTTCAAAAGCCCCAAAGCGCACGTGTAAGGGACGCGATGGAGCCGACACCTCAGCCATACCTCGGCTCCCGGTGTTGCCATCTGGCCAGTGGCTCTATTCTCGCCGCATCTGCGGGTGGCGCGACGTGCTGAATGATGCTCTCCATCGTCGGACTACGACAGCGCCTCTTGTGCCTGAGCGGCAGGACCGCCGTGCCCGCGCAGCACAAGTACTCGGTGAAATCACCGAGCGGAATCGAGCTTGTTCTTGCGGTTCATGGCTGTGATGAGCAGACCGGTCCCAGCTCCCCCGCCCGCTCCACCGCCTTGTTGATCCTAGACCGCGTCAGCGGCCCGCCACGCTCCGTGGCAAACACGAACGGACTCTCGCCGAACCCGCGCAGCGCCCGTAGCAAGGTTCACCTTCGCCGTGGAGTTCGTGCATGAACGTAACTCGTTGTAATTGGCGCGCCCGGAGAGATTCGAACTCCTGACCTTCTGGTTCGTAGTCGTGCCGGACTCTTTCCAGGTGTAGGCATTTCAATAAGTTACATGGCCCGCTCTCGATCGAACTTCACGCTGAGGCTCGCCAAGTCACGCCGAGATCATGTTCAACCCTACGCTGCCCGCCGCAAGCAATAAGCCCCGGAAAAGCTGACGAACTCGAGCTCAGCTCAACGCCATCGGCTGCTCTGAGCCGCTCGCTCCGCTTCGGCATCGAGCGGTTCACCACTGATGCTCGTCTCGACGGCTCGGCGTACGGCTTCGGGCAACTCGCTGGCGGCCGCTCGGTAGGCTCCGGAGTCGGCCGGCGTGGCCCGTGTGAGCATCTCAACGCGCCACGCATCGCCGGACCGGCATGCAATGCCGGCCGCACTGTCCTGGATCAGCGTGAAGGTTCGGCAGAAGGCGCCTGACCCGTCCCGATAGGTCAGGCCGATGTGTACGGGCGCCGCGTCGGGCTGGTTGCTCGCAAGCTGCCGTGTGAGGGCCTCGTCCAGCAGGGCGCTCGCCACGAGCTGGCCTTCGCGGCTCTCAAGAACATTCTGCCGCGCAGAATTCAGGGTGCGCTGCCCGATCAGCACGCCGATGATGAGCGACGCGGCGAGAGCGGCGAACTGTGGCAGCGACCAGCGCCGCCGTGCCTGGAGCCTTTCCTGCTTCGTCGCACGCAGTGTCGCCAGGTCCGTGATTCCGGCCGGTGGGACGGTGGATTTCTGTCCCAAGGTCTGCAGCAGTCGCTCCGGCACAGGCTCCGAGAGCACCGGATCGAAGCTCGCGCGCAAGCGCGCGCGCAGTTCAATCTGCGTCTTGAGCTGGGCGCGGATCTCGGGATCGGCAGCCACCGCGGCCTCGACCCTGGCACGCGATTCGGCGTCGAGCTCGTCATCGACATAGGCCATCACGGTCTCATCGGGGAGCTTCATGAGGCGCCTCCACCGTTCGAGAGCATCCGCATCAGAGCTTCGCGGCCGCGCGCCAACCGGCTGGTAAGCGTCCCCATTGGGATCTCGGCGACTGCTGCGGCCTCCTTGTACGACAGGCCCTCGACCAGCACCAGCCCGACCGCGATGCGCTGGTCGTCCGGCAAACGCGCCATCGCGGCTTCGACCGACATCGCCGTGACCTGCGCCTCGGCGGAACAGTCGCCGACGTTCTCGCCGGCCGCCTCGGGTGCGAGCACACGAGCGCGCCGGCCGCGGGCGCGTACTTCGTCGATCCAGGCGTTCTTCATGATCGTGAACATCCAGCTCTCGAGCCGTGTATCGGGGCGCCACTGATCCAGCCGCACGAGCCCACGCTCCAGCGTGATCTGCACGAGGTCGTCGGCGTCGGCTGTATGCCGGGCAATCGTGCGTGCAAATCGCCGCAGACGCGGCAGGAGCGCGGCGATCTGATCACGAAGCGGAACATCCGGTCGACTCATGCATCTCCATCAGGCGTGACGTTCGCCGCTGCCGTTTTCTTCCCTGTGACCGAACTATCGTCTCGACGGCGAGCCCCTGCGCTAGTGTAGTGGCATGAGGCGCAGGCATCTCATCGCGGTCGTTCTGCTCGGTCTGCTATTCCCCCCCGGAGGACCGGTGCCGCATGCCCAGGTGGCCCTGCCAAACGTGCAGGTCCCTGGCCTGCCGCAGGTTGGCGGTGTGCTCGACGACACCGTGAACCGGGCGACGGACCGCCTCGATCCGCAAGCGCTGAGCAACCTGCGGCAGATCCGCGTCCGCGCGCTGATCCGCAACAACAAGGAGATCATTGAAGCGGATCCGCAAGGTGCGCCGATCCTGCGCAGCGAAGTGGTGGCCTTGGCACCGTCACGGGCCACGCTTGAACGCGCGCAGGCTGCGGGATTCGTCGTCGCGCGAGAGACAAGGCTCGAGGCGTTGGATATCACCGTCGTCGTGCTCAGGGCCCCCGAGGGTATCTCGGCGCGGCGTGCCCTCAAGCAGCTACGCTCCGCAGATCCGCAGGGCTCGTACGATTACAATCATCTTTATCTCGAATCTGGCGTTGCGACGTCGACTGAAGAGCCCTCGGGGCCTGCCGCGGCAAGTATGCCCGCGGATACCATCGGAAGCACGGGCACGGCAGTGCGGGTCGGACTGATCGATTCGGGTGTAGACGCGACACATCCCGTATTCGCTGCGAGCACGATCGTTCAGGAGGGCTGTAACGGCCAGCCGGTTGCTGGCGCGCACGGCACGGCGGTCGCGTCTCTGATCGTCGGTGATTCGGGGAAATTCCACGGTGCCGCCGCGAGCGCGACGCTGTATGCGGCGGACATCTATTGCGGTGTGCCGTCCGGCGGCTCGATCGACGCAATTCTCGGCGCGTTGGGCTGGATGGCGCGGGAACGCGTGCCGGTAGTGAATCTCAGCCTCGTCGGACCCGCGAACACGCTGCTCGAGCACGTGACGCATGCGATGGTGGCGCGCGGTCATCTGCTCGTCGCTGCCGTCGGCAACGACGGGCCTGCCGCCAAGCCTCTCTATCCGGCAGCCTATCAGGGGGTCATTGGCGTGACGGGCGTGGACGAAAGGCGGCGAGTGCTGCTCGAAGCGTGTCGTGGCCCACAGGTGGATCTTGCAGCGCCGGGGTCTGCGATGATCGCGGCCAGCCAGGACGGTTCCTTCAGCGCAGTTCGCGGCACATCATTCGCCGCACCGATCGTTTCCGCGCTGCTGGCTGCGCGTCTGGGTACTCCTGACGGCACCCGAGCCGCCGAGGCGGCGAGAGGCCTTGCTGCTTCTGCCACGGACCTCGGCAGCCGCGGCCGCGACCATATATATGGAGATGGGCTGGTCGGCGAACTCCTGCGTCAACAGTTGATTAAGTAAAACCACAATCCGCACGGAAGAAATCGCCGCCACCCGTCGTTCTCCTTATGAAGGCTGCGGATGGCCCGCAGCTCCGGGAGAACGACATGATGATTCGACGTTACCTTGCGGGCGCTACCCTGAGCGTGGCGCTCACGATTGCCAACCCCGTGAAAGCGGACTTGCTCGGCGGCAACGCGAACGGCGCGCTGAGCGGGACGCTGTCGGGTCGCATGGGCGACATCAGCGGGATGGCCGACGGTCGCGCGGCCGGCTCGATCGGTGCGCAACCCGACGCGATCGACCGCGTCGGCAAGCGCACCGGGGACTTCGCCGGGCGTGTGAAGAGTCGGGGCGAAGCGACGGCTGCCACGGCGCGGGACCGCAGTCGGTCGACGGCGGACGAAGCACGCGGCGCCACGGCGGCCGCATCGGTGCAGGCAGTCGCTACTGGCACAGCTGGCGTGAGCAATGGAGCGGCTGCCGCGAACGGCAGCCTGGAGACTATCGAGTCTGCGGAGCTTGACGCAGCTGGCGGCGCTGATCACTCGGTCTCCGCCGGCAAGTCCGTGGCGGCCGGCGATCGCACGGTCGATGCGATAGCGACCGGATCTGCACAGGGCGCGGCCGGCGTGCATCGTGACTCCGACGCGATCGACCTGACGGGCGCTGCGGACGCGCAGTCGGCCACCGCCGTGAAGACGGGTCGCAAAACCGACGATCCGGCGCGAACGACCGATCGCAACGATCACCGCTGACGCCGATGGTGAGCACGAAGGCCGGCGGAGCCTTGATCCGCCGGCCTTTCTATTAGACGTTTGCGCCAGAAATGCGCCGTGCCTCGCGATGGGACCGCGCGCGCAGCGCGCGGACAAGCTACAGCGCGCCGGCCGCGACTTCAAAAGTGTTACCTATGGGCCCGGTATAAAAACCGTTACCTATGTGATCGGAACGGACCTTGAGTTAGATGGCGCGCCCGGAGAGATTCGAACTCCCGACCTTCTGGTTCGTAGGACGCCCGGCGTTTTGCAGGTCTTTACAATTCAACAGGTTAGATGGCCCGCCCTCGCCTAACGTCTCGCCCAGACTCGCAAAGACTCGCCGAGTGCCGTTTCAACCCTACGCTGCCGCCTCCATGCGTGTCCCGCTTTCCACCCAAAGCGGTCGCTGTTCAGTGTGGTCCTCGGCAACATCAACGGGTGCGGCCGACTCTCAATGAGTTGCGGACGCGTGCCCGGTCGCTGATCCTCGCTCCCCTGCCCAGCGTACCCCGGAAGAAGCGCGAGCTCGCCGCCACGCGCGGCAGATCGCCAAGTGACTTCCGCGTGATTGCGGCGGCCTGGGCCTTCGAGACACCGAGGCTCAAAAGGAGCTGCCGCGCGATCTTCTCCGGATAATCCGCGTGAGCGCCTCCGGTCAGCAGGCTCAACGTCCCGGACAAGCCCGCGCCCAGCAGGATGTCGCGGCCGACGACGGCCGACTCGATCGTGAAATCGCCAGAGTCGATTCCTTCCTGGATCGTCGCCTGCGCACGGCGCGCCACACGTTCACCGAAGAGGATTGTGCGCACACTCGAATTGACCATCGCCCAGCCCCACCGAGGGTCCTGGATCGCGCCGTGCAGGTAATAGCGGATCGCGGCGCAAGTACGCTCGACCGGACTCTCCATCGCCTCGAACGCCGCATGCACCGCATCGTCGAAATCGCGCGTGAGCTCGTCCGATAACGCTTCGAGCAAAGGCTCGATGCCCGTGAAGTGGTTGTAGAACGTGCCGCGCGCAACGCGTGCCCTGGCACAGACGTCCTCGATCCGCGTTGCGCGGCCATGCTCGTGACCGAAGAGCTCGAGCGCGGCATTCAGTAGCGCTGCTCGCGTGCGCGAGCGTCGCTCGGCCCCAATCTCGGCCCGTCGCGCGCGATCGATGCGGCGGCCCGAGCTCCGCCTGGCACGTGGCCGCGGTTGTCTCGATTTGAGAGAGAAATCCTGGGTCGGCGGAGCGGCGTTTCGCACCATGAGTGGATCTTAGTTCAGCCGTTGCTGCTCACGCCACCGACTCCCAGGCGTTCGTTCTCGAGGCGGCGCGCCACGACTCGGCGTGCCCGGACCGCCGCATTGTCAATGTTGAGCAGCAGGGGTCGCATCTCTTCGAGAGAGCGAGTTCCCATGGCCTCCTGTATGGCGGCGATCATGGGCTCGTCCTCAATCACGAACGTCGACTGCACTCCGCTGCGAAGAGTTTCGGAAAGTACCGGGTCGTCCTGCCGCATGTTGCGGCCGACCGCCCAGAAATAGTGACTCGTCGACTCAGTTTCAGGTGTCAGGAAGTGGTAAGCCGGGTTGATGAGGGCGTCGTCGGTCGCGCCACCGAATCTCGCGAACCCGATATCAAGATACAGGTTCGCTGGCGCATCCCAGCGCATGTTGGCCCACACGCGCACCGTCGGCGGCCCGTGCGTCCAGATCGCATGCACGAACGTTCCCGCACGCGCCTCCTCGCGATCGTACATCGCATACACGCGCTCGCCTTCCTGCTTCGCCTTGTAACTCA
>Ga0209382_10011741_pt1 | contig 10862 bp, 8 predicted proteins | sample SoiMetdeltSBSDD5_FD_187599 | JGI IMG/M metagenome (GOLD analysis project Ga0209382, IMG submission 187599) | Bulk soil microbial communities from a Populus tree surrounding site in Tennessee, USA - Soil MetaG P. deltoides SBSDD5 (SPAdes) (version 2) | ecosystem: Environmental > Terrestrial >...
CGGTTCCCCCGAAGCGTGACCTCCAGCTCGATGCGCTGGTGGAAGTTCTGGAAGGAAAGCGGCTGGTGCACTGCCACTCGTATCGCGCCGACGAGATTCTGATGATGCTGCAGGTCGCGAAGGACTTCGGATTCCGCGTCGCGAGCTTCCAGCACGTGCTCGAGGGGTACAAGGTGGCCGACGAGATTGCCGCGGCGGGAAGCGGCGCGTCGACGTTCGCCGACAACTGGGCGTACAAGCTCGAGGCGTGGGATGCGATTCCGCATAACGCGACGCTCATGGCGGAGCGCGGCGTCCGTGTCTCGATCAACTCCGACTCGGACGAGCGCGCGCGGCGTCTGTACCAGGAGGCGGCGAAGGCCATGCACTACGGCGGCGCGTCCGAGGAGGAGGCGCTGAAGATGATCACCCTGCATCCCGCGTGGCAGCTCGGCATCGACAAGCGCGTCGGATCGATCGAAGTCGGGAAGGATGCCGACCTCGCGATCTTCAACGGCCATCCCTTCGCGCCGGCATCGCGCGTCGAGATGACGCTGATCGACGGACGCGTCTTCTTCGATCGCAACACCGCCCCGACGCTGGAGTACCTCATGGAGCTCATTCGCCAGCAACAGGGGCCGCGGCAGGTGACGGAGGTCGTGCCATGACGAAGCCCAGAATGCGGATCGCGGAATGCGGAGTGCTGATGGCCATCGGACTCGCGGCTCTGCCGCTGCTCGCTCAGTCCGGCCCTCAGAGCGCGCCAGCGAGCACGGTCGTCATCCGCAACGCGACGATCGTCCCGGTCACGAGCGCGCGCATTCAGAATGGAACCATCGTGTTACGCAACGGCCGCATCGAGGCGGTCGGCGCGAACGTGAATGCGCCGAGTGGCGCGACCGTCATTGATGGCACCGGGCTGTTCGTCTATCCCGGGATGATCGACGCGGGAACGCAGCTCGGCCTCACCGAGATCGGGTCGGTTCCGGGAGGCGAGGATACGCAGGAGATCGGCGACTTCAACCCGCACAACGTCGCCGTGACGGCGGTGAACCCGCACTCCGAGCTCATTCCGGTGACGCGAGTCAACGGCGTTACGACGGCGATCACGTCCGCCGAGGGTGGGCTCATCAGTGGACAGGCCGGGCTCATCGATCTGATGGGATGGACGCCGACCGACATGGCGGTGCGCCGGCAGGCGGCCATGGTCGTGAACTATCCGTCGCTCGGTGGTGGTGGCTTTGGCGGCGGGGGCGGCCGGTTCGGCGGCGGTGACCAATCGGATGCCGAGCGGCGCGCGGAGCTGGATCGTCGCACGCGCGCGCTCCGGAGCTACTTCGCCGATGCGAAAGCCTACGCTGACGTGAAGGCCCGCGCCGCGAACGGCGGCGCCCGCAAGCTGAATCAGGCGATGGAAGCCATGATTCCGGTGATCCGGGGAGAGATGCCGGTGATCTTCGACGTGACGACCGCCGACCAGATTCGCGGCGTGCTGGCATTGGCCGACACGTTCAAGCTGAAAGTCGTGCTCCGTGGGGCGCGCGAGGCGTGGCGTCTGGCGGATACGCTCGCGATGCGGCGCATTCCGGTGATCGTCGGGCCGACGACGTCGGTCCCCGGCGCCGAGGATCCGTACGACATGACCTATGCCAATCCCGGCGTGCTCGCGCGTGCCGGAGTGAAGATCGCGTTCCAGACCTCGGACGCCGCGAACTCCCGCAACCTGCCGTACAACGCCGCGCTGGCCGTCGCGTACGGTCTCGATGCGGACGCTGCCTTACGAGCGCTGACGATCAACGCCGCCGAGATGTTCGGCGTCGCCGATCGCATTGGCAGCCTGGAGCCGGGAAAGGTGGCGAACGTGGTGGTAACGACCGGCGACCCGATGGATGTGCGGAGCGTGGTGCGACACCTTTTCATTCGGGGACAGCCGGTCCCGCTGGACGATCGGCACACGAGACTCTACGAACAGTTCAGGGCGAGGCCGCGGAGTTAGGAGTCAGGAGTCAGGGATCAGGAGTCAGGGGGTGTCAGGTTGAAGGTGCCAGGAGAGAACGACCCAGCACCTGATTCCTTGGTGCCGTTCTCTCCTGCGGTGCCGTTCTCTCCTGCAACCCACACCCTGACACCCCCTGACTCCTGACTCCTGACTCCTGACCCCTAGTTAGCTTCCCGGCGCTCCGCCATTCTCGTGGAATCCCTCGCCACCGTGGCGCCGGCGAATGTGCTCCATCAGGGTCCGGCGTCGCATGGATTTCCGGAGCTCGGCTGCGACGTGTGCACGTCGGGCCGCGTCGAGAAGTTGATCGCTCAAACGCTCCAACTCCCCTGTCGATTCATCGCGCACGTCGGGGACATCGCAGAGCTGTTCGATGCGACGATTCAAGTCTGCCTCGACCTGATCGAGCATCGGACGTGACGGATCGCGCGGCTTCCCTCGAAACGTCATAGGCGCTTCTCCTTTTCCGATCCTCGCCTAGCCACGGGCTCAGCGCCGAGCCACGCCGACACGGACGGACTGACGGTCAGAGCAAACTTTGTGCTTCCTCCGTGAGGCCATTTATGAGCCGAGTCACATGTTTCGTGTTCGTTCGAGGGTTCATGATTGTGACACGCAGCACGCGGCGCCCCTCCAGCACCGTCGAGGTGATCCAGCCGCGGCCGGAGCGATTGTACCGCTCGCGCAGCTCGCGATTCAACTGATCGAGCGATGCGTCATCGCGCCGCGGCGAGCCGATCCACCGGAAGCAAAGGATGTTCGCCTCGGGCTCGTGCATCGACTGGAAATCCTCGCGACGCGCGATCTCGTCGTACAGTGCGCGCGTAACCCCGCAGAGATGGTCGTAGAGCGCGGCAATGCCATCGGCCCCGTATCGCTGCAGCGCGACCCACACCTTCAGCACGTCACCGCGGCGTGAGCACATGAAGCTTCGCACGCCCTGATCCGGGATGCGCTCGCCGGCATCACCGTGAAACAGATACGGCGCCTGCTGAGCGAACGCCGCGTCGAGATCGCGCTCGTCACGCACGAGCAGGACCCCGGCCGAGAGCGGCAGCAGCATCATCTTGTGCGGATCCCACGCGATCGAGCTCGCTCGCTCGATCCCGCGAACCCGCGATCGGTGCGCGAGCGACAGCAACGCTGATGCGCCGTGCGCCCCATCGACGTGCAGCCAGATGTCGTGCGGCTCACAAACGCGTCCGATGGCCTCGAGATCGTCGAACGATCCGGTCGCCGTCGAGCCGGCCGTAGCGACGACGGCCATGATGCGAGCGCCCTCGCGCGCGAGCTCTGCGACGCGCTTCGCCAGTGCGTCGGTGTCCATGCGGAAGTCGCGCGAGGGAATCGCGATCGCGGCGCGCGTACCAAGACCGAGCTGCGCGACTGCCCGCGTCACTGAATAGTGGGAATGCTCACCGTGCAGGACGACCGCGGCGCCCGCGGTGACGCCGCGTTCCCACGAATCCGGGAGCGCGTGGGCGCGCGCGGCGAGTAGCGCGGTGAAGGTCGCTTCGGTACCCCCGGTCGTGAGCGTTCCGCCCGCGCGCGCTCCCAAACCCGCCGCGTCGGTCAGCCATCGCATGACGCGCGTCTCGATCGCCGTGAGGGTCGGCGACATTTCGCGGACGGCGAGCGAATTGTTGAGCGCCGAGATCACCGGCTCGGTCCAGATGGCGGCCGGCAACGGCGCGGACACCTGATGCCCCATGTACATCGGGTGCATGAGGTGATTCGCGTCTCGAATCGCATCGCGCTCGATCCGCGCGACGACATCACGAAGCACGCTCCCGGACCGAGGCATCGGCTCCTCGAATCGCCGAGATAGCTCCTCGGCTGCCAGCGACGTCGAGACCGGACCTTTGGCATCGCGGGTGTCGGCCAGATATCGGGCGATGAGGTCGGTGAAAAGCGCGCCCGACGTGGCGGTGGAGTCGGCGTCGAGATCATTGAGGATGGCGGGAGACGTGGCGTTCGTCATGGGCCGGTCAGAGCGAGCTCGAGCATTTTGCGCGCGGGCAGTGGGTCGATGGTCCGGTAACATTGAATACGATCGATCACGATCGGCTCGTCCACGCGCACCGAGAGCAGCTCGCGGCGTTGTGCCGGGTTGAGTGTCACGTAGAAGCTCAGCGTCGCGTGCGGAGTGAACGAGAAGCGAGCGGGCTGAAAGGGAAGCTCACTCGTCGCGATCCGCTCGTGCAGGGTGCGCAGCGGCCCGTGCGGATCGAGCGGCAGGACGATGATGTCCGTCTGCATGAAACGCATTGGCGCGCCGAACCGCGCGGTGATCGGCGCGGTCGTCCTCGCGATTGGAGCGAGCGCGGCCTCGAGCTGTTCGGTGGTCACATTGAGCGGGATGGGTCCGACGCCCGACGATCCCGTGATGGTGATGTGCGGAACCGAGGTGTTGGCGAGCCGCCGATCGATGCGCTCCTGCGCAGCGCGTACGGTCTCGCGCGCCGTCCCGCCAAGCTCCGAGATGATGAAGATGCCGTCCACGGGGCAGGAATATGGCGGAAGGGTGCGCGGGGTGCTCGGGTCCGGCCGGGCTCCGGCGCGCTCGTGGCCCGATTCCTTCGTTGGATCGCATGCCTGACGCCTCGAGCACCCCGAACCCCTTTGGTCTCTTACGATCTCACCGCCTGCCCTGTGTGCGCCGCCAGCGACGCCGTCGAGATCGCGAGTGCCGACGACGCGCGCGCGGAGATGGAGATGCTGTGGGAGTTTCACCAGCGGCGGCTCCGGCCAGGGACACCGCCACGCGCGCTTGCCGATCGCGTCGCGTTCTCACAGCACCCGCCGCTTCGCCTCGCGCGTTGTGGCCGATGCACGCTCATCTACCGCAATCCGCGGGAGCGCGCATCCGAGCTGATCGAGACCTACGTCACCGAGATGCCTGACGAGGCGACGCTCCGAACGCTCCACGAGAATCAGCGACGGGCGTATCGCACGCAGGTGCGGCGTCTCGAGCAGTCGCATGGGCGACGCGGTGCCGGGCTCGAGGTCGGCAGCTACGTCGGCGCGTTCCTCGGAGCCGCCCGCGATGCCGGGTGGATGTTCGAGGGGCTCGACGTGAACGAAGCGGCGGCGGCCTTCGCCTGCCGCATGGGATTTCGCGTCACCGTCGGGCAGCTCGATGACATCGCCGGACGGCGATTCGACGCCGTAGCGATCTGGAATTGCTTCGAGCAGCTCCCCGATCCGAGGGCGGCCGCAGTGAGCGCACGGCGGCTTCTCAACACTGGAGGAACGCTCGCCTTGCGAGTTCCGAACGGCCAGGCGTACGCCACGATGCGCCGTGCCCTCTCCACACCGCTGGCTCCCATCGCCCGGGCGTTCCTGGCTCACGACAACCTGCTCGGCTTCCCATACCGTCACGGCTTTACGTCGCGATCGCTTTCCTGGCTCCTTGGCGAGGTTGGTTTCGGTGAGATTCGGGTCCGGGGAGACCCGCTTGTCCCCGTCGCGGACCGCTGGACGCGGTGGTGGGCGCGGGCCGAAGAGAAGGCGCTGAAGACACTGTTGCGGGCCGCCGGGGGACATCGCAGGTTAGGACGGCAATACTCGCCATGGCTGGAAGTGTATGCGCGTGCACACTGACGTGTACGCCACGCGGCAGTTCTCACCCGCGGGTCCCCTAACCCCCAGAAGGCGCAGATGCCGGACGTGACCGGGGAAGAGACTCTCGGGTCGATGCTGGAGTCCCTGGTGCCCATCCTGGCCCAGGCCGGCAGCGCGGGCGACGCAGGAGTCCTCCTGCTGGAGCGCCTCATCGCCCACAGCTCCTGCAACTCGGGATGGATTGGACGGCTCACCGAACACGGCGACCTCGTTGGCGTCGCTGAGCTCGACGTAGGCATCAAGGCGCGTGAGATTCACATTGCCGCGACACAAGTGGCGCACCCGCTGATGCGCGCCGCCGCGAAACCCGAGGAACCGCCACGTATCGTGTCGGTGCGCGAGCTTGGGATGGAGCAGGCCGCCGTCATCCCGATGCCCGTCCTCGAGCGGGCACGTTTCGCCCTCCAGAGTGCGCCGCACATGTGGGCGTGGGGCGTCATGGCCCTTGGCATATCCCGGCAGCCGCGTGCGGAGGAGCTCGAGCTGTGGACGCGCCTCACGCGGTCGTTGAGCAGCGTCATCGCCCGCCTCGATCGGGACGCGGGACGTGTGGCCGCGGCGGCGGCGGCCGCCCGCGATCGCGCCTTGCTCTCCGACGTCTTCGAGCATCTCCCTGACGCGATCGTCATCACCGATTCGGAGAACCGGGTCGCCATCGAGAACGAGCGCGCGCGAGCGCTATTCCGCACCCCGGACGAAGGCGCGAGCGAGGGGCTTCGTCGCGCGAATGAGCTCAATACGCTGTTGATGTCGTCCTTCCTCTCGCGCGCCGTGCTCGAGGGGACGCGGCCAGGGGAGTCGCGGGATGTCACGCTCGTCAATCCGATCGACGGGAGCGACCTCACGTTCGAGGTCATGTCGGTACGACTCACCGGCCGCCGCGAGCGCCAGCCGCTCACCGTCTCGCTCCTCCGGAACGTCACCGACCTCAAGCGCGTGACCGAAGCGTTGACCGCGCAGTTCGCGCGCGCACGCGAGGCGGAGCGGGAAGCACGAAGCGAGCGGGATCGTCTGGAGATCATCCTCGAGAACGTCGCCGACCCGGTCGTCGTCACCGACATGGCCACGCGCGTGCTGCTCATGAATCGCGCGGCCGAGCGATTGTTTCAGGCACCGCAGGATCCCGGACCCCTCGTCGCCGAGCGCAGCGCGGCGTCGTTCTCGGTACGGGCGAACGACACGATCTTCACGTCGTACATCTCCGACTTCGCGCTCGATCCGGAGCAAACGCGCCGCACGACGTTCCGATTGATGGACCCGGGGCGAAAGACGGACTTCCCGGTCGAAGCCATCGCCGGCAAGGTCATGAACGAGCGCGGCGAGGCGGTCGCGATCGTGACCGTCATACACGATCTGAGCGTCGCCGAGGAGAAGGAGAATCTCGCCGCACAGCTCCTGGTGCTGAACCGCGACCTCGAGCGCCGCGTCGCCGAAGCGACCTCGGAGCTGGAGGAGCGCAATCGCCGCCTCGAGCTACAGCGTGACGATCTCCGCCGCGCCTCGCAGCTCAAGTCGGAGTTTCTCGCCTCGATGTCCCACGAGCTGCGGACGCCGCTGAACGCGATCATCGGTCACACGCAGAACGTCCTCGATGGGCTGTACGGGCATCTCACTCCCGCGGTGCAGAGTATCGGCCAGCGCATCGAGCAGAATTCGAAGCAGCTCCTCATGCTGATCAACGACATTCTCGACCTCGCGAAGATCGAGGCCGGCGAGATGCCGATGACGATCGGCGAAGTGGAGCTGCTGCCCCTGGTGGAGGAAGTCCTGCGGACCCTCGAGCCCATGGCGCAGCGTCGCTCGTTGACGCTCACGCTCGAGCCCGGGGCATCGCGCGCCCGCATTCGCAGTGACGAGATGAAGCTCCGCCAGATTCTCACGAACCTCGGCTCCAACGCGGTGAAGTTCACGGTCAAGGGCGGCGTGCGGGTGCGTGTGACCGACTTCGACTCGCGCGTCGCGATCTCGATCGAGGACACCGGTATTGGGATTCCGCGCGATCTCATCGAGACGGCGTTTCAGGACTTTCGGCAGCTCGACCAGAGCTACACGCGCCAGGAAGGGGGCACCGGGCTCGGCCTCTCGATCACACGCCGCCTCATCGGGTTGTTAGGCGGGCGGCTGTACGTGCGAAGCACACCCGGTGTCGGCTCGCACTTCCGCGTCGAGCTGCCGATCTTCCCGGGCGAGACGCCCCGTACCGAAGGAGACGTCCTCGTCATCGAGGACGGGCCCGTCTTCGGCGGCTCGTCGGCCGACTCATCGGCGAAGGGCGCATGAGACGTTTCCTCCTGCTCGGCACCGCGATACTCGCCACGCTGGCGCCGCTTTCAGAGGCGCGCGCGCAGGACGCGGGGCCCGTCGTCGACCAGCCGTCCACCATCGGACATCTCTCCGGACGCGTCCGGGCCGCGCACCTGGCGGTCAACGGGGCACTGGGAGGATTCAGCGCGGCCATGTATGCGCTGGCGCGCGGAAAGAACCCGTGGCGTGCCGCGCTCGTGGGCTTTGGCGGGGGCGTGGCGATGGGCGCGGGCAAGCAGGTGGCAGCGCAACGCTTCGACGGCGCGGGGCTCATCGGCCGGCAGATCGCGGCGTTTGGAACGTCGGTCGTTCGAGCCGCGTCGGAAGACACGATGGTCGTGCTGCTTCCCGCGGGTCCGGTCACGTTCGAGATTCGCCCCGGCGCGGTGGACCGTGTGCGCCCGCGCGTGAACGTGGTGGGATCGGCGACGGTGTTGTACTACGTCATCCGATCGGACACACGCCTCGACCTCGATGCAACGCTCTCGTCCGGATCTCCCGTATTCCGGTTCCCCACGGAAACGGTCACGACCCGCGACGGCGTCATCTTCGGACGGATGGACTTCGGGACCATTCTGCTCGGGGCCCCGCCGCCGATCATGGATGATCAGCGACGCATGACGCTTCCTCACGAGTCGATCCACGTGATCCAGTACGACTTCCTGGAGCACGCCCTCACCCTGCCGCCGGAACGCGCCATCCTCCGCAAGCTCGGCGTCGGCGAGGGCTGGCTGCGTCACGTCGATCTCGGCGCCATGTCGGTGCTGCTGGCGGGCGTGCTGCAGATGCACATGGACTACGATGACCGCCCGTGGGAGCGGGAGGCGGTGCGAATCACCGAGGGCCGCTGAGAACCCCGGGCCAGGCGCCACGGGCCAAGGGCCACGGGGAGGGTCAAGGGTACACCGTAGCTCGATAATCCTTCACCCTCCCCTTGGCCCCTGGCCCGTGGCCCCTGGCCCGCTCTCTCAGCGTCCCGATCTCGGCACCAAAACAGGCCTAACGAGCCATCCCGTCGCGCCTACCGGCTCCACCGTTACGCCGAGCAGCCATCGATCAATGCGATTGTCCGGATGCTGATGATGGTACTTCACCACTTTCAGCCCGGCGAACGTCCCCATCAGCCCGCCGACCATCACGTCGCTCGCCCAATGCTTGTTGTCGTACATCCGGGAGAGGGCGATCAGTGTCGCCCCGCCATACATGACAGGGCCAATGTACCAGGCGGACTTCGGCCACCACCGGCGTGTCTCATCGGTCACGGCCGCGGCCGCGGCGAATCCAATGAGTGAATGGCCTGATGGGAACGATCGGTACTGCTCCTGCCTGAACCCTCGCATGAAACCGAAGCTGTGAGGCTTGTCGCGGTCGACGTACGGTCGCTGTCGGCCTGCGCCGACCTTGATCGCCGTAGCCGCCAGGAGGCCGACGACGATCGCCTCGGTGCCGTGCAGCCCGAGGTCGGCCATGCGTTCGTTGTCGGCGAGTCTTCCCACCGCATAGAGTCCGCCGCCGATGATGAACGCGCCCGGCACCGCGATCGTCTCGACCACGCGCGAGACACGGCGAAAGAAGCGATTCGTCTGCGGCGCTCCCTGGAGATAGTCGGCGAAGCTCTTGTCGAGCGGCGCGATCGCCAGCGTCGCCACGATGATGCCGCCCGCGAAATACGCATCCCTTTTGGTGAAGAGTGGCTCGGTGGACGCGGTGGCACTGTCCTCGAACACCTGACCGCCGGCCGCCGCCATCGGAGCGCCAAGCCACAGGCAGAACGCGATCGAGAGAAAGGCTCGTGACATCGTGACATGAGGAATGACGCACGAGGACCGAGGAGCTCTTCCTCGGTCCTCGGCCTTCGGTCCTCGTTGCCCTGTTGCATCGCCCATGCCGTTCGGCGAAGCTACTCCAATGCCCCGATCCCCGCTGGACCTCGATCACGAGACGATGCGTCGGCTCGGCTACCTCGTGACCGATACCGTGGCGCATCACCTTGCGTCGCTTCGTCAGCAGCCCGCGTACGCGACGCTCAGCACCGGCGCGGCGGAACGCCTGATCGAACGCGGCGCTCCCGCGCAGGGGACCGATTTCGAGACGCTGCTCGCGATGCTGCGCGATCGCGTCTTCCCGCATGCCGCACGCGAGCCGCACCCTGGCTTCATCGCGTACGTGCCGAGCTGCCCGACGTTTCCGGCAGTCCTCGGAGACTGGCTCGCGACCGGATACAACTTCTTCGCCGGCGTCTGGCCGGTTGCCGCCGGACCGAATGAGCTGGAGGTGATCGTTCTCGACTGGTTCCGAGAGTGGCTCGGAATGCCGGAAGGGACCGGGGGGCTGCTCACGTCGGGCGGCTCGGGCGCAAACCTCACCGCGATGATCGCCGCCCGGGAGCGCGTCACGCAGGGTGACGCATCACTGATCGCGAAGCTCACGGTGTACGCGTCGGACCAGACGCACTCCTCGGTGACGCGCGCGGCGTGGCTCGCGGGCGTTCCACGAGCGAATGTGCGATCGCTCGCCACTGACGACGGATTTCGCCTGCGCATGGACGCGCTGCGTGAGGCGCTCGCCCGCGACCGCGCCGACGGACTCATCCCCCTCATGGTCGTCGCCAACGCCGGCACGACGAACACCGGCAGTGTCGATCCACTTCGCGACATCGCCACCCTGTGCGAGCGCGAGCGGTTATGGATGCACGTGGACGCCGCGTACGGCGGCTTCGCGATCCTCACCGAGTCCGGCCGCGCGATGCTCGGTGGCATCGAGTACGCCGATTCCGTAACGCTCGACCCGCACAAATGGCTCTTCGTGCCGTTCGAGTGCGGGTGTCTGCTCGCCCGCGAACCGCAGCGCCTCAAGGCGGCGTTCCAGATCCTCCCCGAGTATCTCGCCGATGTGCAGGGCGGACACGAGGTGGTGAATTTCGCCGACTACGGCGAGCAGCTCACGCGCTACTCTC
>Ga0209382_10011742_pt1 | contig 10861 bp, 8 predicted proteins | sample SoiMetdeltSBSDD5_FD_187599 | JGI IMG/M metagenome (GOLD analysis project Ga0209382, IMG submission 187599) | Bulk soil microbial communities from a Populus tree surrounding site in Tennessee, USA - Soil MetaG P. deltoides SBSDD5 (SPAdes) (version 2) | ecosystem: Environmental > Terrestrial >...
CGAACGCTGGCAGTACAACAGCGGCGCGACCACGCTGCTCGGCCGCGTGCTGAAGAAATCGACCGGCAGGTCACTCGACGAGTTCTCCAAGGAAGCGCTGTTCGAACCGCTTCACATCGAGGATGTCGAATGGGGCGGCATGCTCAACGGCGAGCCGGCGCCCGGAGGCGGGCTACGCCTCCGGCCGCGCGACACGGCCAAGATCGGTCAGCTGGTGCTGAACGGCGGCACTTGGCAGGGTCGGCGCATCGTGCCGGAGGAGTGGGTGAAGCGGTCGACCGAACCGCGCTTTGTTACGTCGTGGGGCGGAATGCAGTATGGATACCAGTGGTGGCTCGGCACTTCACCCTTTGGCGTCGGCAGGACGGTCGATTGGATCGCCGCCATCGGCAATGGCGGACAGAGGATATTCATCGTTCCCTCCCTCGGTCTTGTGGTGGTAACGAACGCTGGTCTTTACGATCAAGGGGGCCAAGATCGCGTCGTCCGGGCGATTCTTGATAACGGTGTCCTGCCGGCCGTTCGCGATCGAACCATCCAATAGGTTCAGCTCAGCCAAATCAACAGGCTACACTCGCGAGAGGAAGGCAATGCGGCATCACTTTACGACCTCAGCCTGCCGACCTTCCTGCAAACCGTGAGATCCGTAGGAGGCTTTCTCGGCCGTGCGGCCACCCACTTTTCGAACACCGGTGTCGATCCCAATGGATGCGGTACGCTCCCATGCGGTTAAACATTACGCGGGCGTTTCGATGAAAATCACCGACGATCCGTAGCGCAACGGAGAATGACTGGATATGACGGAACTGGAGCTTCCCGATCCTGAGCGGCTGATCAGCGCTATCCTCACCAGTCACCAGTGGCCGCGCGGATACAGCCGGCAAGAGGGCACCCCATCGTCCCTTCGCCGGAGTCCCGTTGCATCGACGCGCCGGCCATCGGCCGGGGGGAGAGGTCCTACAGCCACTCGCCATGTCGAGCTCGTTGGCGTCGCGATCGAGCTTGTTAACCCCACCCCATCGTCCCTTTGCCGGAGTCCCGTTTCCTGCCGGCGCGGGGGGAGAGGTCCTAAAGCCACATTTTTTTCGCCGATGTCGGGTGCGTTAACGGCTTCGCGATCGAGCTTGTTAAACCCCACCCCCATCGTCCTGCCACCGGAGTCCCGTTGCTTTGGCCGCGGGGGGAGAGGACCTAGAGCCATATCTTTTCGCGGTCGATGTCGAGAGCGTTAACCCCACCCCCATCGTCCTTGAGCTGATGGAACGATGCGTCGCGGCCGGGGGGAGAGGGGCTAGAGCCAAAGTTTTTCTCCGCCATGCCGAGAGCTGACTCCACCTGGGGCGAGAGTGCCTTCAGCGGAAGTTTCTCGACTCATCTTCGGCATTCAAACCCCCCATCGTCCTTCTGGCGATGGAACGGTCCGTGCCGGCGCTGTACAATGCGTACTTACCATGAGGCCCAGATTTTTGTTCCAGCACAGTTTTCAGGGAGGATCATAAATGCCAAAGATCTCCGGCGGATGTCTCTGCGGTTCTGTCCGCTACGAGTCTGATGCCGAACCAGCGTTGGTGGCGGCCTGCCATTGCGCTACATGCCAGAAGAATACCGGCTCGGCCTTCTCTCTCAATGTCGCCATGCCCTCCGACTCGGTAACCATCACCGGCGAGAGTCTTGCAACCTATGAAGACCGCTCCGGCGCAAGCGGCAATCCGTTCTTTCGAACGTTCTGCTCGCGCTGCGGCTCCCCCATTTCGGGACGTGGCGTCGCCTACTCGGGACTGACTTTCCTTAAGGCGGGAACATTGGACGATCCATCATGGGTCAAGCCCGGGGCACACATGTGGTGTTCCGATAAACAGCCCTGGGTCATAATTGAGGAGGGTGTCGCGCAATATCCGCGCAATCCGGGCTAGCGAGCTTGCCCTTCGAGCGACGAAAAGCAGGAGCTCTCCGTGAGCGAAGTCAGAGCCCGGGCTGAATCATTCTGCAAACGCTTCGGACTGCGGGTGCCGATTCTGCTTGCGCCTATGGCAGGTGCCTGCCCGCCTTCACTATCTATCGCAGTTGCAAATGCTGGGGGGCTGGGTGCCTGCGGAGCGTTGCTTATGCAGCCCGAGGAAATCATCGCCTGGGCGAAGGAGGTTCGAGAGAACAGCAACGGGGCCTTTCAACTCAATATCTGGATTCCCGATCCGCCACCCCAGCGAGATCTCGAACATGAGGCACGCATCCGTGAATTTCTGGCACAATGGGGCCGCCGGTACCGCCGGGTGCCGGTGATTACAAGGGGCCGGATTTTTTGGCACAATGCGAGGCCATGCTTGCTGCCGGTTCTCCAATCCTATCGTCAATGATGGGCCTTTATGCGCCTGATTTCGTCAGGCGGCTAAAGCAGCGCGGGATCGTGTGGTTCGCCGCGGCAACCACGGTCAATGAAGCGCGGGCCGCCGAAGCCGCCGGAGCGGACGTCGTCGTCGCCCAGGGCGCGGAAGCCGGCGGCCATCGCGGCAGTTTCGACGCGGCAGAAGCGGAGCGTCGGCAAGTCGGGCTCATCTCCCTCCTTCCAGCCGTGGTGGACGCCGTTAGCATCCCCGTCGTCGCAGCTGGCGGCATTGCGGATGCCCGCGGGGTCGCGGCAGCCTTGGCCCTCGGCGCAAGCGCGGCCCAGATCGGTACGGGCTTCTTGCGCTGTCCTGAGGCCAAGATCAATCCTGTCTGGGCCGACGCGCTCGGGAAGACGGCGCCAGAGGACACCGTCGTCAGCCGTGTGTTCAGCGGTCGGGCAGGACGCGCGATCAGGACGGATTTTGTACGGGCTGCCACAGCTGAAAATGCACCCGCGCCCGCGCCCTATCCGGTTCAGCGCGGCCTCACCGCCCTGATGAGGGCGGCCGGCCAGAAGGCTGGCGACGTCAATCGGATGCAGCTATTGGCAGGTCAATCGGCGGGGTTGGCCAGGGCGGAACCCGCAGCGGAGGTGGTGCGTAGCTTGTGGGAAGGGGCGAAGGCAATTCTGGCGTAGCGGCTGGCGAGCTGTTGTTCCACCGTTACACTGATCCGCAATCGGCAGGAGGATCGTTCCATCGCGGTGAGGACGATAACCACACCCTGTGGGATTTCACCTCAACCCGACGCCAAGGGCAGACCCCTGTGTGATCTTGCTCACGCTGGGAAATTTGGACCCCCCAAACCTGTTGGGAGAGGGACTGGAGAGCGAAAATTCTTCAGCTGATGTAGACCCCCCATCGTCGTTTCGGTCGATGGAACGATGGCCGAGCCTTATAAGCCAAAATCTGAGCGGAAAAGATTTCTCGGCCGTCGAGATGCTTAGCCCGACCCCATTCGTCCTTTTGCCGGAGTCCCATTCCTCATGGGCCAGCCGAGCTTGCCATGCTCGGTGTGCCGATTGTGTCTTCAAAATCGACCTCGGCGTAAGTGATTGACCTCTTCATCGACCAGTCGCCCCGGGAGATCGAAAAAATCGAACCTCTCATACAGCGGAGCCAGCAACGGCAGCAGCACTTCTGCCAGATTGGCTTGGATTTGAGCGGGCTCGGCGCGGCCCTCCAGCGTGATAACATCGGTTCGGCTCACCCTGTCATCGAGAAGAAGATGGCGCCCATGCAAATTGGTCAGAGCGCGGCCTTGCAGCCCTGAAAATTGGCTCCAGATCAGAATTTGCGTGGTCCCGTCAAAGGCCTCCGCCAGTCTGGAACCAAAAAGCAGCGTCTCGGCGATGCGCCAGATCGGAGTACTGATGTCCATACGTGTCCCGGGTTGAAGCCCTTCGATCTGGTCTTCTTTGTAGCCTCGGATCATGTAGAGCTGACCGACTCGCGATACGCGCCAGAAGTCGCAGTGAGCGGGCTCTTGGTTCATCGCATGCTCATCGATCGGTCGCCCTACCCAAGCTTCGACGAAATCTTCATATGCATAGGGTTCCCATCCCGGTACTGGCACTAGTATGAAAGGGTCCCAACCTGTGAGCTTGATACGGCGTGCGGCTGCGAGTCTTCGATTCAGTTCGATGAGGCTTGGTGCGTGCTCGCCATCAACAAGCGACAATGCGATCTGGCAGTGGCCACTTGGGAGGCTCGACGGCATCTCCGCGGGCACTTCTGCAACCAGCTGATTCCACCTTCCTTGCGCACCTCGGATGAACGCTGAAAATTCGTCCACAATGCCTGGGGCCGCCGCTTCTGCTTCGACCCGACCCGTGACGATGGCCCGAATCGCGTCGAGCATGTCATCGCGCTGAGCGCGTATGCATTTGTTCAAGAGCGCTCGCCATTCGTCTCTTGATTGCGCCTCCTCGCTCCTTGGTCCGGGTTTTCGGATGTAGCATCGATTGCTCTGGATGACCCCTTCACAGTCGCGCCGACTCATTACTGGCACGGACTGTCCGCCCGGCACTGACACCACAATGTGGTTGAAACCACTGATAGGGTTTGAGACCTCGTACACCTCGACATGAAATTCAGGGTCTGCATACCGGCGGACCGCCCCGTTTACTGCGTCTTGAGTGATCGGCGGAATATTTTGCGGTCTCTCGCCCGAGACCAGCCGGCCGGCGACTTCTTCATACCCAAGGATGATGAAGCCGCCACCGTGATTGGCCAATGCGATGGCAGCCTTGGCCATAGTCGCTTTGCCGTTATTGGTGGTGAGATCAAGCCAGTACTTGTATTCCACGCTGACATCTTCTCGTGGTATTGCCAGAAGTTGTTCGAAGTCATCCAAAAGAGGCATGATCACCCCATGACCTTGACCGCAGGAGCAAAGCGAAGTCTGCACCGGCGCGGCTACCATTCTTATTGATGCTTTACAAGACTTGGCTGCACCCTCGCTCGATTACCCCATCGTCATTCGCCCGGGGTCCAGTTGCTTAGCGGGGCCATGTCGACGCCGGTGGGGCATGGACTGGTGCCCGCTTACTCTTTAGTGTCGGCCGGAGCGCCAGATCGAAACAATGATCCACAGGCTGTTCACGAAGGCGATCAGGTAACCGAAAAGCCCCAAGAAGGTGAGCAGCGGCACGCCGAACAGGGTTGGCCCTTGCACCACCGTCATAACGATGGAGGAGCCGATCACGAGCGATGCCGTCATGATGCCAATGGTTGCCCGATCAATCGCGCTATCGAGGCGATTGCCGAAGTTATCGAGGCGCGTGAGATCGAGATCGACCCGCAGGCGACCATGCCGCGCGTCTTTGACCAATCGCGCGAGGTCGCGCGGCATTGACGTGATGAGGCTAAAGAAGTCGCCGAGCGTCACTTGCGCGCGCCGCGCCGCCTCTGCCGGCTGATAGCGCTCACGCATGGCGCGGTCGAGAAACGGCGTAACGCGTTCGATCAAACGGAATTCCGGGTCGTACTGGCGACCCAGACCCTCGAGGCTGATGAGCGCTTTGAAGAGGAGAGTGAGGTCGACCGGCAGCACGATCGAGTGCTCGCGCAAAATTGCCGACACTCTGTGCAGTAACGTCCCGATCCTCAGATCCTTGAGCTGCAAGTCAACATAGTCGAACGCGAGTTCGCCGAGATCGCCGGCGAGCCGGGCCTCGTCCACGACATCGTCGCCGCGCCAATCGAGCAGCACGTCCAGCATCATCTCCTCGTCGTGGCGCGCGAGCCCCGCCAGCAGATCGACAATCTGTCCACGGCGCAGCGGGGAGAGTCGACCCACCATGCCGAAATCGATCAGCGCGAGGCGGTTGCCGGGCAGATATATGACGTTGCCTGGGTGCGGATCGGCGTGGAAGAAGCCATCCACAAGAATCATCTTGAGCACGGCATCCGCACCGCGCGCGGCAAGCGCCTTTCGGTCAAGGCCTGCATTGTCAATGGCTGCCAAGTCGGTGCCGCGGATGCCCTCGATGTGCTCTTGGACATTCATCACGCTGCTCGTCCACTCCCAGTAGACGCGTGGGACGAGGATATCGAGATCGTCGGCAAAGTTGCGCGCGAAGCGGTCCGTGTTGCGTGCCTCCACCGCGAGATCAAGCTCGCGCTCAAGCGATGCGCGCAGTTGACCAACGACCTGCACAGGTCGGTAGCGACGCACTTCGGGTATCTCGTGCTCGACAAGTTGGGCAAGATGCTCGAGGATTCTCAAATCAGCGTCGATCTTTGCCTCAATCCCGGGGCGGCGAATCTTAAGAATCACCGGCGCGCCATTGGCGAGTTTGGCTCGGTGTACCTGCGCGATTGAGGCGGCGGCGTAGGGTTCGCGTTCGAGATTGCAAAACACGTCGAACGGCGAGCGGCCGAGCGCCTGTTCGACCTGGGGCAACAGATCTTCGAACGGAACCGGTGCCACTTGGCTGTGCAGTTGGGCGAGTTCAGCGGTCCAGGCCGGTGGCAGAAGATCCTCTCTCGCCGAGAGTATTTGGCCGAGTTTCAGAAAGGTCGGCCCGAGCATCTCGAACGCCAGCCTCGCACGCTGCGGCGGCTCGAGATGCGCGACCTCGCTGGCTTCCCCCCACTGTAGAACTTGTCCGGCGCGCTCGAGCAGCGAAACGATGCCGGCGCGACGCACGAGGTCGCCGAGCCCATGCCGCACGAAAACCGCGGTGATCTCACGCAGGCGGGGCAGCTCGCGGGCTGTACTGAACCACCCAGAGACCATTGGTCAAACTATCGGTCTTTCTTTGTCTCGGATTGATCGCGTAGTGCGTCCGCGACGCCGGCCAGCACACCGCTGGCAAGCAACGCCATGCGGACGCCTGCACCGCGCACCGTCACCAGCCTCGGAGTGGCACGCATGGCGCTGGCAAACTCCCCCACCACGTTTGCGACACGGGCGCTCGCTTCCACGCCGATGTTTTGGGCGTGAACCGCAAGCTCCGTCATTTCGCGGCGCAGGTTGCCACTCATCGCCTCGGTGATGCGATTCGCGGCAGCCTCGCAGTCCTCCTCTAACTTCCTCAGACTGACGAGCGCTTCCTTGAGGTCGTTGTCAGTGAAGTCCTTTCCTCGCGACACGAGCAGCTGGAGAGCGCTGTGCGTTGCACTGGTCGATTTCATGAGCGCATCATCAAGCTCTCTCGCGGCACCGGCGAACAGTTCTTCGGCGTCCGCGCCCCCGACATCCGTTTTGCCTGGCGTTCGACCGATCACTGTGCGGACAACGTCTCTGACGGCCTCGGGGTCGAGCCGGCCCTGCTGGAGAACCTGGCTCGTCAGCCCTTTAACCCGTTGTCGGATCGCTTCGTCTTCGTTGACGGGAGGCACGGGGTCCGTCGAAGTGGTCGGCTCGGACATGTGAAACTCCATGGCTGGTCGTGGTCGAAAGTCTAGCGGGTTTTCCGGCCGGCCGAAAGGTGAGCCCCGACGAGGGTCCGTGGAGTCCCAAATAGTCGTTCGAGCACTTGATCACGACCGCTTCTCCGCATAGGTGGTGGGTTTGGTGCCCTCGGGCGGCTTCTCCTTGCCGTCACCCGTCGCACCGACCAAGCACCCGAGCCGGCGGAAGTGATGAAGCACAACCGGCCAATTGTAGGACTGACCAATGGCATGTGTCGGCATCGTGGGCGGACTGGGCGTGGGCGCCACAGTGCACTATTACGAGAACATTGCTAAGGCGTGCAAAGTCCGCGGCGTGGTGCCCGATCTGGCAATCATTCATGCCGACGTCGATTACGGCCAGAGTCTCGTTCGCGCCGGCGAGCTTGACAAGCTCGCGGGATATCTCGCCTCGTTCATCGATCGATTGGCCCGCGCCGGTGCGGTCGCGGCTGCCCTACCCGCGGTCACCCCTCACACTGCGTTGCCGAGCTGATGCCACGCATTCGTTTGCCGCTGATTAACATTGTAGATGCAGTCGGTGCGGAGCTACGCGCACGGCAGCTAAAGCGCGTGGCAATGTTCGGCACCCTTTCCACGATGGAAGGCAGCTTCTGGGGTCAGCTCGAGAGTGCTGCCCCGGAAGTGGAGATCATCAAACCGAGACCGAATGAAATGGCCGTTATTGGCAACGCCTATCAGCGTATCCTCGATACACAGGAGGCTGACCCAAAGGATGCCGCGGACCTGCGCAGCATCGCTATCGAGCTTCAGCGGCGCGACACTGTCGAGGCGATCCTGTTGGCCGGCACCGACCTTGCCGTGATGTTCAATGAGTCGACGGCTGGCTTCCCCGCAATCGACGTCGCTCGCTTTCATATCAACGCCATCGTTGAGAGGCTCGCATCATAGAATGGCTGCGAGAGCTCCGAGCGAGAAACGGGGGGAGAACCTGAGACCGAAACTTTCACGGCTGATGCCGAGATCATTGACCCCACCCCCATCGTCCTTCACCGGAGTCCCGTTCCTCCGGCCGCTGGGGGCCTGCCAGAAGGTAAGGGAAATATTCCTATATCCCATGGAATTACCAGTAGATGGTCATTGCTATCAGAGCCCCCATCGTCCCTCGCTGGGTGATTTCGGCTAGCGGCCGTGCACGACCTCGCGGCTGGGCGGGTGCGGCGAGGTCGGGCCGCGAGCGTCGGGCCGAGAGCCGCTTCGAGACGACGCCGGTGGCCGGCCTGGCACAGCTGACGTAGAAGTGCCATTTTTCGGCTGATGTCATGTATTTTAAATGACATGACACACTCTGGCCCGCCCATCGTTCTCACCCCCAAGCATGTCCGAGCTGCCCGCGCACTGCTGGCCTGGTCCCAGCAGGACCTTGCCAAGAAGGCCAGCGTAGCGACCTCGACCGTTGCCGATTTCGAACGGGGGCAGCGAACCCCAGTCGCCAACAACGCCCAAGCCATCCGAGACGCCCTTGAGTGCGCCGGCATCCGGTTTCTCCCCACTGGCGCGATTATCGGACCGGCCGTGCCGTACATGCCCGCGCCCGATCGGCCTGGCTCGCCCATTCGATGGGTCAGCGCCGAGGATCTTTCGGACTGGGCGAACCGCACCGACGGAGTAATGAGCCTTTCGACGCTCCTCGCGCACCTGATCCTCGCCAAGCACGGCGGGACTGTCCAACTTCGCTTTCCGGCCGACGAAGGAGTCCGACATCCGGGCTGGGACGGGCGCACTTCGACCGAAATCGGCAGCACTTACGTGCCGAAGGGCGATGCCGGTTGGGAAATCGGCGCCCAGCGCAGCAACATCAGCCAGAAGGCGACCGACGACTATCGGAAGCGATCGGCGGCGCCCGCGCCGCTCAATCCCGCCAGCGCCGCCTATGTATTCGTCACCCCGCGCCACTGGCCGCAGAAGGACGAATGGGCCAAGGCGCGCCAGGACGAAGGCCCATGGCGGGAGGTCCGCGCCTACGACGCCGACGACTTGGTCCATTGGATCGAGCAGACGCCCGCCGTCGGGCTCTGGCTGGCGACTCGCCTCGGCAAGCGACCCGCCGGAACGCGGGAACTCGAGAATGTCTGGGAAGAATGGTCGCTCGCCACCCAATGGCCTCTGATTGAAGACCTCGTTCTCAGCGACCGAGACCAGGACGCCATCGAAGTCCTGCGCTGGCTTCGCGGCGAGCCGACCGTCCTCTCCATCCAGGCGACCACCACCGATGAGGTGATGGCATTTTTCCATGCCACCCTCAGAGAACTGCCCGACGACCTTGCGGCGTCCTACCGCGCTCGATGCCTCGTGGCGACCACAGCCGCCGCGGCCAGGGCCCTCGCCAACTCGCCCGCCCCTCTGATCCTGTTGCTGGCAGATCCAGAGCCTGGCCTGGCCCAGAGTCTTGCGCGCCGCGGCCACTACGTTTTGCAGGCCTACGATGAGCGGCTGGTCTCGCGCGGCGAGTTGCGCACACTCGCGCGGCCATCACGCGAGGGGATCGCCAGCGCTCTGACCGCCGCTGGCGTCGCCGCGCCGCACGCCAAGGCGCTCGCTCGCGACAGCGCCCGCAACCTCGCCGTCCTACGGCGCCTGATTCCCGGCGCGCCCGGACGCCTCCCCCCGAGATGGGCAGAGGAGCCGCCGCGCCGCGCGCTGCTGGCGGCGCTCCTGGCGGGAGGCTGGGACGAAGATGCCGAAGCCGACCGGGCTCGGCTCTCGGAAATCGCCGATCAGCCCTATGACGCCGTCATTGCCGACCTGGCGCCCTGCGTTGGGAAGTTCGACAGCCCGCTGCAGAAGATCGGATCGACCTGGCGCATCGCCTCTCCTTTCGACGCCTGGTTCCTGCTAGCGCACAATCTGACCGCAGTCGATATCACGCGTTTCGAAGCTGCGGCGCATGCGGTGCTCGGATCGGCGGACCCGCGTTTCGGCATGGATCCTGACGAGCGCTGGATGGCGGCGGTTCGCGGTGTCCACCCCGAGTACTCCGGGATGCTGCGTCACGGGATCGGTCAGGTCCTCATCCTGCTCGCGCTCTGGGGCGATCGTGTCCGCACCGTTCCCGACGCCGGTCGGCGCGCCGACGCAATAGTTGGCAAGCTGCTGCGGAACGCCGACGCGCAGCGGTGGTGGTCGCTTTCCCGCGACTTCCGTCTGCTCGCCGAGGCGTCGCCGGACGCCTTCCTGACCGCAGTCGAAGACAGCCTCGATCAGAACGATCCGCCCATCAAAGCGCTCTTCGGCCACGAGGGCGGTGTGTTCGGAACCGAGCACCTGTCGGATCTGATGTGGGCTATCGAGTCTCTCGCCTGGTCGCCCGACCTAATGCCGCGGGCGACCCACGTCCTAGCGCGCCTCGAGGCCATCGACACCAAGCCCCGCCGCTATGTTAACGGACCTGCCAATAGCCTGCGCAGAATCCATCTGCTCTGGATGCCCCAGACTTATGCGAGCCTCGACCAGCGGCTTCGCGCGCTGGACCTAATCCGAAAGCGTGAGCCGAACGCCGCCTGGAATCTGATGCTGGCCGTTCTGCCGAAAGGCCACGACATCTCAAATCCTACGGC
>Ga0209382_10011745_pt1 | contig 10861 bp, 9 predicted proteins | sample SoiMetdeltSBSDD5_FD_187599 | JGI IMG/M metagenome (GOLD analysis project Ga0209382, IMG submission 187599) | Bulk soil microbial communities from a Populus tree surrounding site in Tennessee, USA - Soil MetaG P. deltoides SBSDD5 (SPAdes) (version 2) | ecosystem: Environmental > Terrestrial >...
CAGAGCCGCGGCGATGCCCCGAATGAAAATTACGGGCGCGAGCTGCTCGAGCTGTTCTCGATGGGCATCGGCAACTATAGCGAGGACGATGTGAAAGCCTCAGCGCGGGCCTTCACTGGCTGGACCTTAGCCCCTACCCTGCCGCGCCAGCCTTACGGCCGCTTCGATTGGGAGTTCGAATACCGTCCCGAACTGCATGACGATAGCGAGAAAACTTTCCTTGGTGAGACCGGGCCGTGGAACGGTGAGGACATCGTCAACATCATCGTCAAACAGCCTTCTGCCGCCAGATTCATCGCCCGACACCTGTACAACTTCTTTGTGGCTGACGAGCCACAAGTACCAGCCTGGCCTAACGTACCGCCCCGGGACGCCGAGGCGATTAACGTCCTGGTGGATGCCTACATGACGTCCGGCTACGACATGCGCTCGGTGATGCGAACCCTGTTCCTGTCGGATTTCTTCCGCTCGGAGCAGGCCTATTTCGCTAAAGTCAAAAATCCCGCTGAGCTGGTCATTGGCACGGTCCGCCTGACCCAGGATTTTGGCTTCCTCAAGCAGGGCCTGCGGGAGCTTTCCCTGGAATGCCGCTACATGGGGCAAGATCTGTTAAACCCGCCGAGCGTCGAGGGCTGGCACACTGGCAAGGAGTGGATCGACACCGGCTGTCTGGTGGAACGCATCAATTTCGCCGCGCAGCAGGTCGGGGCGCTGCACAAACCGGGGGTACGGCTCATCGTCGACCGCCTGCAGGCGGCCAGTCCGCTGGTGCCCGAGCGCTTTGTCGATATGGCCCTCGACCTCGCCGGGCCGATCAGCGTGCGCCCGGCCACGCGCCAGGCGCTGATCGACCACGTCACGCCTGGGGGTGAGCTGCGCTTTGACGCCGACGCGGGCGTTGCCGCAGACCAGCGGGTGAGCGAGTTACTACAACTTATCGTGGCGACACGGGAATACCAGCTTAACTAAGGGGGAGAGAGCAGTATGGCAGATAAAACCATCAACGGCAAAGCGCCAACCCTGGTCGTGCTGCAACTGACTGGCGCCAATGATTATCTCAACACGGTGGTGCCGTATACCAATCCGCTGTATTACGACAACCGGCCCACCATGCATATTCCGGCGGAGCAGGTCCAGCCCATCGACGACACCCTGGGCTTCAACCCCAATATGCAGGCGGTGAAGCGGCTCTACGATGAGGGGAAGGTGGCCATTATCCACAGTATCGGCTACCCCAACCCGAATTATTCGCACTTTCGCTCCATGGACATCTGGTACACCTGCGAGCCCGAAAAAGTCTCCTCAGAGGGCTGGCTGGGCAAAGTCGTGCGCGACCTCGATCCCCAGGGCGACAACGTGCTCACCGCCGTGAATTTCGGGCGTGGTCTGCCGCGGGCGCTGTCGCTGAGTGGGGTGCCGGTAGCCTCGGTGGCGCAACTCGATACCTATGGCGTGCTCACCAGCCTGTCGAGTGCGACACGGTCCATGGCGATGGAGACCTTCTTACGCATGTATAGCGGCACCGAAGGTGGCGATGAGGTGCTGCGCTATATGGGGCAGACGGGGCTGGATGCGCAAAAGGGGGCGGATATCCTGCGGTCAGCCGCGGATAAATACGTCTCCACGGTGAAGTACCCTGAGGGTAATCCCATTGCCGCGAGCCTGCGTGGCGTCGCGCAGACCAAACTCGCCGATCTGGGCACGCGTATTTTCTACACCGCCCACGGCAGCTTTGATACACACGCCTCGCAGATGCCGATGCATGCAAAGCTGTGGAAGGAGGTGGATGGGGCTATCGATGCCTTCTTCCAGGATCTGCGCGAGCACAATGCCGCTGATGACACGATCATGCTGATCTGGACGGAATTTGGTCGGCGCGTCAAGGAGAACGGTTCTGGTACTGACCACGGTGCTGGCGGCGTGGCTTTTGTCATCGGCGAGCATGTCAAAGGCGGGCAGTACGGCACCTATCCTTCGCTGCGGGCCGAGGACCTCACCCAGCAGCGCGAGGGGATGTTCGGCAATCTGCGCTACAGCTACGATTTTCGCGGCCTCTACTCGACCATCGTCGCTCGGTGGCTCGGGCTCGATGGACCCGCCGTTGTTGGGGGCCAGTTTGAGCAATTGGCCTTCGTCTAAAGGAGGGTAGTATGAGCACGAACATCGGCTTTCGCTACGCGCATACCATAGGTCTCCTGGCCCAGACTGGCAGGGGGTTTAGCCTGCCCGTTGACTGCGCCCTGGGCCCGGAGGGTGTGCTGTACGTCCTGAACCGCGGGACCCCGACGCAGCGTAATACGCACGTCACCATCTGCACGGTGGACGGTGAGTACCGGACTGACTTCGGGTCATACGGCGCCGGGGATGGGCAGTTCATCTGGCCGACGGCCATCGTCGTGGATCGTGAGGGGGGCGTCTACATCAGCTCTGAGAGCGAACACCGCATCCAGAAATTTAGCCCGACGGGCCAGTTCATCAGCAAGTGGGGCACGCCGGGCGGCGGCGACGGTGAGTTCGATGGCCCTGCCAGCATGGTCTTCGACCGCGACGAAAACCTCTACGTCGTGGACCACCTCAACAGCCGCGTCCAGAAGTTCACCAAAGAGGGCAAATTTTTGCTCAAGTGGGGTACCAAGGGCGAGGGTGAGGGGCAGTTTAATTTGCCATGGGGTATTGGTCTAGACACAGACGGCAATGTCTATGTTGCCGACTGGCGCAATGACCGGGTGCAGAAGTTTACCTCTGAAGGCAAATTCCTGGCTGCTTATGGTACCTCAGGCGACCACGACGGTGAGTTCCACCGCCCGAGTAGCGTCGCCATTGATCAGGACGGCAACATGTATGTCGCCGATTGGGGCAACAACCGGGTGCAGGTGCTGGGACCAGATGGGCGTTTTCGCATCAAGCTTTTGGGTGATGCTGGTCTGTCGAAGTGGGCCCAGGAGTTTTTACCGGCCAACCCGGACTATATGGAAGCGCGTGCCACCGCGAAGAATCGCGAGACTGAGCGTTTCCTCTGGGGCCCCACGGCGGTGAAGCTCGACACGGCTGGCCAGTTGTACATCGTCGATAGCTGCCGGTACCGTATTCAGATCTACCGCCGCTCGTATTAGTCCGTGACCCATCTCTCCAGCTCCTCCCCCTCGCGGGGGAGGAGCTCTTTCCTGTCCCCTCTCTCTCCGGGAGAGGGTTTTATCACAGGGTGAGGGCTTTGTCCCACCATGCTTATCCGTGAGGCTTCCCCAACCGATGCCGCCGCCATCGCCCGGGTGCACGTCGACAGTTGGCGCACCACCTATGCCGGTATCGTACCCGCTGACTATCTTGCCAATCTCTCGTATGCGCGACGCGAGCAATTCTGGTGTGACCTCTTCTCTACCCCTACCCCCTCGGGCTATGTGTATGTTGCCGCGCAGGACACCGGCGAGATCGTTGGGTTTGCCTCTGGAGGACCCGAGCGCAGTGGCAATGCTCTGTATCGGGGGGAACTGTACGCCATCTACCTGCTCGCCCCCTATCAACGCCAGGGTCTCGGGCGCCGTCTAACCATGGCGGTGCTCCAACGGTTGCTGCAATGCGGCCTATCATCCATGCTGGTGTGGGTCTTGGCTGACAATCCAGGGCGTGCCTTCTACGCCACGCTTGGCGGACAGCAAGTAGACGAAAAGGAGATCACGATTGGGGCCGCGCCACTGCTCGAAGTTGCCTATGGCTGGCCAGATCTCCGCGAACTCGTGCAGAGACTCCAGTTTTCTGATACTCTCGGATGAGACAAGAAGGAAAACAGTAGCACAACAGTGGAAGGCAGCTATGGAGAGCACCAGTTCTACGACCAATGCCGGTACAGTCCTGGCGCCGAGCGATGACCTACTCTACGAGGTGGTGGATGGCCAGGTGGTAGAGTTAGCCCCAATGGGTGCATATGATATACGGATCGCCACAGTACTGGTAATGTATCTTGAGACCTTCGCCAGACAACACCAATTGGGCAGAGCGGTGCAGGAGATGCTGTTTGATCTGACCGCGGTGCAACGGAAGCGTCGCCCCGATGTGGCCTTTGTCTCATATGACCGCTGGCCACGGCAGCGTCGTGTACCGCGCACCGAGGCCTGGGAAGTAGTGCCGAACCTGGTGGTTGAAGTGGTCAGTCCTACGGATAGAGTGGATGACGTCGTGGACAAGGTCGCTGAGTACTTTCGCGCTGGTGTCGAATGCGTCTGGGTCAGCTTGCCTTCCCGGGAACAGGTCTATGTCTACGAATCGCCCACCCAGGTACGCATCCTGACCCGCGCCGATGAACTGCGTGGTGAACCGGTCTTGCCGCACTTCCGGCTACCACTCACTGCACTCTTTGAGGAAGTCGAAGAGGTTGAGTAACCATGTCCTTTTGATAGGCTGTACTACGTCTCATGCCTCACTGACACTGAGCTGGCTCGCCCATGCACGCACGCTACGTAACCACGCAGTACGCTCCTGCTGCTTGCTCTCTTCCATGAAACGTGACAATACCTCTCGTGTCAGCCTGGGAAATGCCACACTTTCCTCACGTGCAACATAGGCTCCCTCTTGCAGGATAATCAGCGTAACGGCATGCCCATCGTAGCGCCAGATCTCTGGGACACCGATGGCTGCATAGATTGGCAGTTTGTCGAGCGATGGATGCGTGATATCAATCTCGATCACTAAATCTGGAGGCGGATCAACTGCCAAGTCTATTTCGTCCTTCCCATGAATGCGTTGCGCGCTCTGGATATAAAAACAGGTATCTGGCTCGAAACCGCGTGCCAAATCTTCGCGCTTAAACGTGGTTGAGCCAAGATTTCTCACACTCACGTCAAGCTCCAAAGCGAGCATTTCAATCAATAACGCCATCGTACGGTTGGCCTCTTCATGTTTGGCGGACGGCACGCGAATCTCCAGCACACCTCGGTTATAGGCAAAGTGCGCCGCATGGCTCTCTGCAAAATCCGCCAGGAGCCGTTTGTAGGTCTCCCAACTCACACCGTGCAGGATCACTTGCTGGACAACTTGTTCCTGCGGAGATAGGGCTATAGCCATCGCAAAGCTTTCCTCATCAAGATGTCAACTGTCTCAATGAAGAGTATCATACCTTTCAACACCATGCGTACAGAGGTTGTCGGCTTGACGGCAAGCAAGGCAGTCACTCGCCAAGCGCCACTTAGCCTCGACGTGCCCATACTAATCCCAGGGGCGCCACTGCGCTATATCCGTTTCAGTAACTCATCGTACTCGGCGTGTGGACCGATCCAGAACCAGTACACATGATCGCCTTCGCGCAATCCTAACGCACGATAGCCAAGACCGACCCGCACCGTGTAAATCGGTTACCGCTGGCTGACCCGCTTAAACCGCAGGCTATGGTGGTACGGGTCCATACGCCAGAGGGCATAGGCACGGACTGCTTGCTCCTGGGTGGCTGTGGGGAGTCGATGCAGCAAATCCCGAAAGGCTTTGGTGGCACTCGACGTCACGGGCGTACACGCGGCGGAAACACGTCGTCCAGCGGCACCAGATCCTCCGTCGCAATCGCCTGGCGCACAGACGCGGCGATGCGATCCCACTGGGCATCGGTCGTGGCCTCAAAACGTTCTGTCCAGGCGTGTTCATCCGACACCTCAGCGAGTAAACGGATCGCAATGGCATCTTGGGCGTCTGCTGGCAGTTTCTCGATGGCTGCCAGGGCTTGTTCCAGTAATGCCGTCATGTTCCCTCCCTTCTGATGTAGGGGTAGCTCCACAGTTAACCGTGGAGCTACCTCCGCCACATTAACCATGAACAACGACAGGTTCGCCGCACTGTCGTTCGCCCTATCGATGTTCATCTGACCATCATCGCTTCACGAAGCGCAAAGTGCGCTATCCACACGTCACGACGTGAGAGTTGAGCTTCCATAGTCCTCATCCTATAACAGAAGACCTGGGAGCTCAAGATCGCGCTTAGTCAAAGCACTATATTGTTCGTCGTGGGAAACCCGCGTCCTGCATATGACAGGACGCGCCGCTGCACTACCGCCAGTCATCGATCACATAGACCCCTGGACGATGATAGCCAGGTTCGTTGGGCTGATGCATGGTGACACCCTGAAAATCCGTACGGAAGCCATGCGCACGCAGTACGCGATACGCCTCCTCACGCCCCAGATTCACCCCGGCTTCCACACGCGTCAGGCCACGCTCGGTCGCCAGAGCTTCACAGGCGTCCAGGAGTCGGGCGAAACGCGCCTCGGCGGTGGGGCCTGGCGGCACCGCACCAAACTTGATGTAGCACTTCTCATGGCCGGCCTCGGTTCCAGAGCCGCAGTGACAGACCGCAAAGCCGACGAGCTCCTGATCCTCCCAGAGCAAGACCGTGTCACCAAGCGTCTGGGCGTGCACCGCACGGATTTCCCGCTCTACATCGAGCCCAGGGTAGACAGACTCAGTCACCGCGCGGCAGGCACGTAAACATACCGCTTGCTCGCGCTCGGGCAACTCCGCATACTGTGACCAGGCGCCAGGGTTCGTGCCTGGAGCTACCGGCTTTGACATGACGGCAGTGAGAAAGCGCGGCCAGAAGCCGTATTTCTGATACAAACCGACATGTTTCGGACTATGCGCAAAGGTAAACAGCCCCACATGCTGTACCCCCCAGGTGCGGAAGCATGCCATGACAGGTTCCATGAGGCGCTGGCCAATATCCTGATCCCAGCGGTCAGGACGTACGGACACCGGCCCAAATAACCCCACACTCCCCCAGCGCGTCGCGAAGTTCGAGCCGACCAGCTCGCCGTCGAGTTCCGCGCCGAAGGCCGCTGTAGGGTCGGCATGCCAGCGGGTGTGGGCATAGCCTAGATCCGCCCAAAACTGCTCAGGCTCTGGCGCTCCCAGGAAGGTGCCAAAGGCGAGGCGGATGATGCGACCAGCTTCAGAGAGATCCTGGGCGGTCAAAGGGCGGATGATGAGTGCCACGAGGCGACCTCCTATGCCTGATATGTCCCTGGCAGGGCTAGGCACGCCTTAGCGTTCCAGCCACGCCGCTTCGAAATGCAGATGCAGTTTATCGACGAACGTATACCCCTTGACGTTATCCCGTACCCCATGGAAGAACGGAGTGTTGGCGAGGCCAGTCAGGTAGAGCTTGTCGGCCAGGTAGTCTTGCAACCGCTCGGTGGCCTGCGCCTGTGCCGTCGGCTCCATCGTCGTCCGCCACTGCTGGAACAGCTCATCTACCCTCATGTCGCTGTGGCGCGAGAGGTTAAGGGGGGAGGTCGTCTCGAAAAACGGCGCGAAGGCCCCAATGGTAAACCCCGTGACATTGCCCATCGTCACCTGAAAGTCTTGCTGGCGCACGAAGCGATCCATCCAGGTGACCTTGTCCAGCATTTCGATCTTCATCTGCACCCCAATGCGCTCCAGCTGTGCCTTAAAGAGGGTGGGCACATTGGTAAAAGCCGGCTCGATGGTGGGCGAGAGAAAGGTGAAGGTGAGAGGATGGCCCGGTCCATATCCCGCCTCCTGTAGCAACGCCTTGGCCTTCTGTGGGTCATAGGGATAGCGCTCCATGAGGCTGTTGTAGCCCGGCATCCCCGGTGTCAGCATGCTGACGCTGGGCTGGCCGTAGCCGAGGAAGCCCAGCTTGAGGATCTCCTGCCGGTCGAGGCCGTAGCCGGCCACCGCCTGGCGCACGCGGAGGTCGTCGAACGGCGGGCGGGCTGCGTTGAGTCGCAGGTCCCAGACATTGTACATGGGCCCGCTCACGACCTGCACCCCTGACGCTTTCTCCAGCACACGCACCATCTCTAAGGGAATCCAGGTAGCGAAAGCGAGTTCCCCGGAGCGCACCGCGCCGATCCGCGTCGTGGCGTCCTTCATGGTCTTGAGCACAATGCGGTCGAGATACGGCAGGCCTGGCTTGAAGTAGTGCTCGTTTTTCTCCAGGATGACCTGTTGTCCAGGCGTCCACTCCACGAACTTAAACGGTCCGGCTCCGACTGGATGAAATTTATAATCTTTCCCCCACCGTTGCACGGCGGTCGGGGAGGCCACGAGCGAGGCCAGGCGATACCCGGCCAGGACCATGAGGAAGTCGGCGGAGGGCTCATTCAATCGGATCTGCAGGGTGGCGTCGTCGAGGGCTTCCACAGCCGCGATCGGCCTGAAAAAGATGCGCGCATCGGCGGTATTCGCTGGGTCCAAAATATACTCGATATTCCACTTGATGGCCGCGGCATCCGCGGGGGTGCCATCGTGGAATGTGATGCCTTTGTGCAGGTGAAAGATGTAAGTGCGGCCATCATCTTTGACGTCCCATGACGTCGCCATATCGGGGATGATATTCCCCTGGGGATCAACCCGCACCAGCCCACTATGGATGTTCTCCAGCGCCCAGTAGGCCTCGTAGCCAATGGCGTGGAAGACGTCGAAATGCGCGATGTCGGCAGCCAGCCCCACAGTCAGGGTGCCGCCAGATCTGGGCTGCTGTCCCCAGGCAACGGGCTGTCCTGCCAGCAACCCTACCAGTATTATGAGCATAAACCTGCGGCTATATCTCGGCCATTGCATTGGTATCCCTCCTGTATGGTATCTTCTGTGACTATGGGTGCAAAGAAACCAAGAATGGGCTCTGCCCCTCCGGTCGGGAGGGGATCAGGCGCGGGTCAGGAGCTGAGGTCTCCCCAGGAAGCGAGCAGCAGCCTGGAGACAGAACAGCAAGGGCGGCGTGGCAGAGCGGGAGATATGAGCGTTAGGCGTAGGTGTGCTCTTGAGCAATTCTCTGACTTTCCAGATACTTGTTTTCAGCAAGCATTGATGTACATTGGGACAGGACGCCAGTATACCACTGAGGGAATTTCGGAAAAATACTAGATTTATGCCAGGAAATTTCCAGCTCTTATGAAGATTATTGTGCCCTGTTGCCCTATACTCCTCACTACACAGACCAAGGCGGCCGCTGAGGAGGGTGGAAGCGTACGAGATAGTCAAACCGGTTGTGCCGGCACCGTCAGCGCCCTCCCCAGCGCCTCACGCCGACGCGGCCCGCCACAAGGCATAGCGCGGTCTGACCAGGCATGGTAGACGAGCCAAGAGGTATGGTGCAACGTTGGCACTACCACAGAAAAGGAATGAGCCTGTATTTCACTTTTTTCTTGTATTCCGTGTACCCTTCGAGCTCGTTTACCAGCATCTCTTCTTCGCCGAGCGTTCTGAGAGCGAGCAGGAATATGAGGACGAGGCCTATCATGGTCCCATAGAACGACCCGAGGAGAAGTGGTGTTCCCAGAAAAAGGAGCAACGCTCCGAGATACATCGGGTGTCTGACGAATCCGTACACGCCCGTCGAGGCCACCGTTTGTTGCCGCTCGGTCTGTATTCTGATGAGCGGCGATGCGAAGGAGTTATCAGCCAGCGCTCTGAATATAAAGTAAGCGGAGAGCAAAAGTGCGATCCCGCCCGCGATCCCGAGCCACATCGGAACATGTGTCGTCCACCTGTATCGCTTGGCGTCGAGCGGCATAATCGCGATCCAGGCCAGGAACACGACACTGATGAGATATAGCAAATATGCCGCACCCTTTTTTTGATTGGTCGTCTTTAACGGCTGCAACCGCTCTTGAAGCAAGCCGGGATCCTTAAAATACAAGTACAACGTTGTCCCCCAGCACAAAAGAACGAACCACGCGCCCCACATCCACCCTGCCATCCAAAGCCAATCCCCACCTAGAAAGAGCATGGCGATAGGAAAAAGCAAGGGAAAGACGAGCGAGAAAATCAATTGGCCGACTGTGATATGCTGATTTTCCATAAGCGATGTGCCACAGCGTCCTCGGGAGCGCGAAAACCGCTCAGGCTGCCCCCGCTGCTGGCGGCGGGGGGCATGATCACGTCTGCAACGCATCCAGCGTCTCGCACCGGTCGCCCAGCGCTACTGGAAGTTCGGCGGTGGCACGAAACCGCCGAACTCGCGCTCGAGCAGTGCCGCGAACTTGATCGTGGTGTGGTCTTCGAGCCACGGGCCGACGATCTGTACTCCGATTGGCAGGCCAGATGCCGAGAGCTCGATCGGCGCCGCCGTCGCCGGCAGGCCGGCAACCGTCGCGACGCCGGGCCAGACCATCTGATCTTCATACGGATAGTCCTTCCCATCGATCCCGATGACTCGCTTGCCGCGCTCGGTGGAGTGGTCGTGGACGAATGCCGGTGTCGGCATCGTCGGGCAGAGCACGACATCCCATTCCCGGAACAGCTCGTGCCATTGCTGCCGCAGCCGGATGCGGGCGCGGTCGGCTGCAACCCAGTCACGGTGGCTGAGGGCCATACCACGCTGGCGCCAAGCCACGAGGCTGTCGTCGCCAGGTGGCAGCGCTGCCGCGGCCTGCGTCACGCGGTGATAGAGATCAGGCGGCCAATCGGCGGCGAGAAATGAAAACAGCAGCTGCATGTAGAGCCGGGCCATGGCAGCGAGATCGGGCATCAGAGGACTGGTCCGCGCCAGCGTGCAGCCCGCCTGCGCCAGCCGCTCGCTCAGGCGCTCGAGCGCGGCGCGCACCGCGTGCGCCGTTGGCAACAACGGATGCGTGTCGATGACCAGCACCCTGAACTCCTGCAGCGTGTCGTGTCGGGCGGCAGGTAAGGCGAGGCGATACGCCACCGCGTCCGGCTCGTCGGGGCCTGCCAGCACATCGAGCGCCAGCGCGAGGTCGTCGGCGCTGCGCGCCATCGGTCCAACGACGGCGAGATCGACTTCCTGAGGCGAGGGAGGTACTCCTGGTGGGGTGTGGCCGCGCGAGGGCACCAGCGCGTGCGTCGGCTTGTGGGCGTAGACGCCGCAGTAATGAGCCGGTGCACGCAACGAGCCACCGATG
>Ga0209382_10011746_pt1 | contig 10861 bp, 9 predicted proteins | sample SoiMetdeltSBSDD5_FD_187599 | JGI IMG/M metagenome (GOLD analysis project Ga0209382, IMG submission 187599) | Bulk soil microbial communities from a Populus tree surrounding site in Tennessee, USA - Soil MetaG P. deltoides SBSDD5 (SPAdes) (version 2) | ecosystem: Environmental > Terrestrial >...
TCGAAGCCGCGGGATTCCGTAATGCATTCCGCGTTGAAATTTTGCCTGACAATGTCAGCCCGCTCGACATTCGCTACAACGTCATCAACTGGGTGCATCGGTCGACGCGCGGTTGGAGCACGGGAGGCTCGGTGTCCGATCCGCGAACCGGTGAAATCATCAAAGGCGTTGTCGAACTGGGATCGCTGCGCGATCGGCAGGATTACTTGATTGCCGAAGGCATACTGTCCCCGTATAAGACCGGTGACGAACCCGCGCCTGAGTTGAGGAACTGGGCGCTGTCACGCATCAAGCAGCTTGCCGCGCACGAAATCGGCCACACGTTAGGTTTGGGCCACAACTACTACGACAGTACGATGGGCCGTATTTCCGTGCTCGATTACCCGCATCCGCTGGTTACGCTGAAGCCGGATGGCTCGTTCGATATTTCGAGCGTCTACGCCGTGAATATCGGTGAGTGGGATAAGGTCGCGATCACGTACGGCTATGCCGAATTCGCGCCAAACACGGACGAACCGAGGGCGCTCACGAAGATCCTCGATGATGCCTGGGCAAAGGATCTGCGTTACATGACGAACCAGGACATGGATGCCAATCCAAAGGTCGATCAGTGGTCGAACGGAACCGATCCGGCCGCTGAGTTAAATCGCATGATGGAAATTCGCCGAGTGGCTTTATCGAAATTCGGTGAGACCGCGATCAAAGTCGGCCAGCCGATGGCTTTGATGGAGGAAGTGCTGGTCCCGCTTTACCTGCATCACCGGTATCAGATCGAGGCCGCGGCTTCCGGGCTTGGCGGTCAGCACTACATCTATTCGATTCGAGGTGACGGCCGCGACCCCTTCAAGCGAGTGACGGCCCAGGAGCAGCGCGCCATGATGGATGCGCTGATGAATGTGTTGAAGCCTTCTGAGCTGGTGTTGCCTGCAGCGGTCTACAACAAGATTCCACCGCGTCCGCCGGGGTATGGAATGCATCGCGAGTTGTTCCCGCGCTACACGGGATCGACATTCGATGCAATCACGCCGGCAGTGGTCCTGGCGCAGCATGTGCTTTCGCAGGTTCTCGAGCCGGAACGTGCGGCTCGCGTTGTGGAGCAACATGCGCTGGATCCATCGCTGCCTGGACTCGAGGAGATTCTGGACCGGATCTTTACCGCAACGTTCGGCTCGCGTCCCGCGAATCCGTACGAAGCGGAAGTGAAGCGAGCGGTCGAGCGCGTGGTTATCGAAGAGCTGATGACGCTCGGCGCGACCGCCGAGATGCCGCAAGTGCGCGCGGTTGCAACTGCACGCCTGCAGCAACGGCAGTCCGAACTGGGCAGACCGGCTACCACTGAAGACGGTGCCCATTTCACGCTGCTTACCGCGGATATCAAGCGTTTCCTCGAGCGCCCCATGGCTCCAGTGGGTCGCATTCAGCGTCAGGAAATTCCGCCGGGCGCCCCAATAGGCGATCCGGCCATGGATTGGCTCCGCCGTATCGAGCCGCCGTGTTCATGGAATAACTGGCAGTAGGGCTCCGTCTGCGTGTGGGAGTAGAACTGTTCGGGCGAGGCCAGTCCCCTCCTTCCGAAGGAGGGGTGGCCGTGACCTAAAGAAAATATCCATTCCGAACAAGTTTGGATAAGCGGTGGCTTGAAACAACTACCCCGTCTGCGCCGCTATGGAACGGGGCCATTTTTCTTTATGGCGCAGCCACCCCTCCTTCGCAAGGAGGGGACTGACCTCGCCCGCAGCGAGGTAGGGGAATGCACTTCTGCAACTATCCTCAATGCCGAAGTTTCAGTTAACTCGCCTGAACTGCAAATGCGATTGGTTCGTGTTTACCGTTCGTGTCGTCCCATCGCCTCGGAGCAGGATCATTTGCACATTGCCACGGGACACGAGGTTGAACATATCTTTACTGACGTTGACCTCGATTTCGTCGGCGTGAATCTTGGCCGTTCCGTTACGAATGTCGACGCTGACGTTTCCGCGTGCCTTGATGGTTCCGGCCGTGGAATCAGAAATCACCTGATCGCCGGAGAGAGTGAGTTCTCCGACAGTAGTGGTGATCTGCGTACTCTGCGTTTGCTGCGTTGTTCCGGCAAGTGCAATCGAAGTGCAGATCACTAAGAAAAGAGGCAATGCGAGTTTTCTCATCTGTACCTTCCGTAGCCCATCGTACATCTGCGTTTTCTTCTATACAACTTGTCGCGAGTGGTTCAATCTTTGCAGCAAAATCGCCAGACCTTTCAACATCGAAACCACAAGCTTGCCGTCCGTCCGGACGAAGGCCCAGCGGATGTGGCGATTCGGCAGGATTCTCTGATGCAGAACGATATACATCGGCCGGCCACGCCACAGCTCGCGAAACAGGCCGAGAGGAATTGGCCAGAACTGCCGGACATCGTTCCAGGTGAAATAAATTTCTAATCGGCCGGTGCGGCGTTCGTACGAGAGCGATTGAATCCAGCCGTCATCGACCGCAACATGATCTATCGGCAAGGCAGAGACGAGATGATCGCAATCGACAACCCAGCCTCGACATGACCCGCACCAATGCGATTCAGGCGTGCGATGATCAACGCGGTCCGACGGTCCTTCGGGTTGCGCGGTAAGCATAAACAAAAGCTTACGTCAGTTCATTTCGCGGACCATCAACCAGCGATTTCCTATGGTCAAACTTCCCTGGCAGCTGCTCTGTACGGTGTAGGTATGGATTCCCTTGGCGACGGCAAATGCGCGCGAGAAGGATAGGGAAGTGGAATCGCCAACCACATCAAAGTGCCCCACGGTCATGTCGTCGATAGCCCGGCCGTCAATCGTCGGCCGGAGTTGGATGCCCTGGTTGGTGCTGAGATTGGCCCACGCGGTGAAGGAAATAATCACCGGCGAGCCGAACGAACGAAACGTCACGGACAAGTCTGTATCTGAAAATGTTCCCGACGGGCCCGTGCACGAAATTCCGGGGCTTTCTCCGGTGGCCTGGGCAACCGATGCCTTCGCAATTGTGCCTTGCCCAAAGGACGAGAGTGCAGCAAACAAGCTAGAGAATGCGATAAGTAAGAATATTAGACAGATGGAACCGAACGTGACCGCGATCCGCATAGCCGCCTCCATGGCGCCGGGTTGCCTTGAAGGGGCGGACTATAGACAGGCGATCGTTTTTCGTCACGCTTTTTAATCGTCTGCGGTGATTATGCGCCGCGTTTCGGCGCCTGAAAGGGCGGTTCGTTCGCAAAGCGCTCGGGAAAGGCGTCGCACGGCATCCCACTTTAAAGCGATCAGCTGGCGGGTTCGAATGCGCAGCAAATTGAAATACGCTTCCAGTTCTTCATTGGAAGCAGTGAATTCGGACAGCACACGCATTACTCTGTCTACATCGTCCTTCACGTCGTGCTTGCGGATGGTTCGGGGATTGAATCGCTGCTGCGCTTCCGGACCGGCCAGGGCGATGATCACCGCTCGCTCGACCCGCAAACGCAGTCGATCGGAATGATCGTGCGAATTGAGATTCATTCGGTACAAGGGGTTGTTGTGCACGGTGCGGCCATGCGAAAACTCGTCCGCTTGTATGCTGACGCTGGAAACCTTGAAGCCCATCTCAATAGCCGCTACCGCATGCCCGGCTTCGTGATAAGCCGTGGCTTCTAGTTGACGCCTGCTGATCCTGTTCCTCAAGAGCCTCCTGACCGTGAGTTACAACCGTAGAATCCTCTACGGTTCTCTTATCGGCCCAGGAGTTCTCTCCTTTAGAGATAGTGATAATACCGATTTGGCAGGCGGCCGAGGAACGGCATGCTGATGCCTGTAGGCCCCGCCGCCCTTGCGCTAAGAACGAGATGAAGGGCTCACATGGATCGCGAATTTGGAGCTTTCGTCGTCAAAAAACGGTAATCTGTTACGGCCCTTTCGCCGCAGCATCGTCCGATCAAACGAATGAGATGGCCCTAACGATGCGAACTATAGCGCTGTTGATTGTCGCAGTACTCCTTGCCATTCCCAATGCCACTGCTTCGAGCGGCACAACAGACGGTCAAGGGTTTTTCGCATCACCTACCGGTTCACCCTCAGGAAACGGAAGTCAGGACAGCCCGTGGGATCTGGCAACGGCGCTGTGCGGCGGTCCAAATTCGGCATCGTGCGGAGGCGACGCCGCGCAAGTGGTGCAACCTGGCGACACCGTGTGGTTGAGGGGAGGCGATTATTACGGCACCTTCAGCGGCAAGCTTTCCGGTGCTTTCGGAAATCCGATCACAGTAAGGTCTTACCCTGGAGAGTGGGCCAAGCTTGACTCGTATTTGACCTGGCCACTATCGAACTCCCCGACTGCCTCGACTGCCGATTGCACAATCCGCCTGGACAATGCGGCTGGTTTTCCCTCGAACAGCGTTGTCCATGTAGGCGTCGAGCAAATTCTGCTGATCAGTCTCAGCGGCAACGAAGTGACCAACTGCCTGCGCGGATACAACGGAACCCCGGTTGTCGACCATCAGGTGGGAGAGATCGTGGCCCTGTCAGGTCACGTGCTGACGGTGGATGGTACGGACGTGGTCTATCGTGATTTCGAAGTAACCGACTCAAACCCAAACCGGGTGTTCCTTACTCGCGGCGACCCCAGCAACCAGAGGGGCGGCGAGGGCGTTCTGGTTAACGCATCGCGAACCAAGTTCATTAACCTCGTCATTCACGATGCGCAGGATGGCATGTTCCTGGCGACAAGCGCAGTGGACACAGAAGTCAGCGGCGTCATTCTCTTCAATAACGGGCACGTCGATCCGGTGCGCGGTCACGGGCACGGAATGTATATCCAGAATCAGTACGGATCGAAGATCTTCACGGATGTCATTTCGTTCAATAACTACGCAACCGGCATGAAGGCCTTCGGCGTTAACGCTTACGCGAACAACGTTGAGTTTCGCGGCGTCATCAGCTTCAACAACGGCTCGCCGGGATCCTACGTCGGAACGCCTGCATTGGCGGAACCGTCCAATCCGCAGTCGGTTCCGATATCGCCGTCGTATCGCGAAACCAACCTTTATGTTGGTACTGAGATCAACCCGCCACAGAACATCGTCATGATGAACAACTTTCTCTATCATTCCGCAAACACCCTTGTGGGGTCGGGAACGATGGGGCTAGGTTATACGTCGATGGGTGCAAGCAACTTCAGCATCCAGAATAACTACGTCGTCGGCGGTCATCTGGCATTGTTCATTGCCGGTGTCCAGAATTCGACCATCACGAATAACGTTTTCCTGTCGCGTCCGCCTATTGACGCAGTCGAAGGGTTGCTCGTCATGGCCGGTCTCGATCTGAATCCGGGAACAGTCGATTTTTCGAACAACACCTATTACGACCTGAATGGGGCATCGCCGTTCCGCGTGCCGTTCAGTATGATCAGCCGCGGCATCCCTAACTGCTGCAGAAACCAGCTTGGTGGCGGATTGCTGGCGTTCAGTGATTCTCAGTCCGGGATCAGCGGGAATGCATCAGGAAGTGGATGGGTGCAATGGACTGGATACGACAAAACCAGTTCCTATATAGAAGGGTCCTTACCGACCGAAAATGTGGTCGTGGTTCGGCCGAATCAATACGAAGCGGGCCGCGCGAACATCGCTATATACAATTGGCAAAATCAGGCAACAGTCAGCGTCGATCTCTCGAGTGCGGGTTTCGTCGATGGCGACCCATTCGAAGTTCGGGATGTACAGAACTACTTTGGAGAACCTGTCGCGACGGGTACCTACGCTACAAACAATCCCATCGTTCAGATTCCGATGGGCGATTCCAACTCGGCCGTCACTCCACCGGTCGGCGCACCGTTCGCGCCGGCTCACACGGATCGCGAATTTGGAGCTTTCGTCGTCAAGAAACCGTAGTCGGTTACAAAAGCAACGAAAATGCCGTACGTCAAGGAGTGGAAGCGGAAGCGGCCTACGATGCGTGTCTAGACCGGGAGTCGGTTCTTGCCGACCGCTTGCTTTCCTAGCTGAAGTGATGTTCGTGCTTGTACAATGGCGGGATGCTTACCTCGCTGTTGGGCACGCTGGTCGGCTTTATGTCCCTCCTCTGCATGAATACTGAAACCCATTCCATTGGCGTACAGCTTTTGGAGACGATCGTCGCCGAAAGAGATGTGATTACTGTTAAACGGGTTGCCGAGGCGTGGATTTCGCTTATCGATCGCGGAGCATACGATGAAAGCTGGGATCGGACGGCCGAAGTATTCAAGACTCGCGTTAAAAGGGAGCAATGGATCGAAGATCTCAACGTGAATCGCAGGCCACTTGGTAAAGTACGGTCGCGAAAACTCCTAACGGCGGTATATGTTTCCGATCTCCCAGACAGTCCTCGTGGGGAATACGTTCTGCTGGATTACGAAGTCGCTTTTGAAACCGACGTCCCTATCCGTGAAATCATTATTCCCTACCTTGCTCCAGACGGCGAGTGGCGAGTCGCAGGTTACTCTCTCAAGTGACCGGTAAATCGCTCGGGTGTTCAGGAAGTTTTCTTACCAGGACTTTGTCAACTCTGTTGCCGCAAAGTGTACCAGTTCTCGCCTGTGCAATTGTGAACAGCATTCACTAAGGTGGCACGCTAGCATCGACCGCAATGCTAGAACACGTATCATTTCAATCTCGGAACAAACCAAATCTGGATGAAACGAGCGCTCCAGCCTGGGCACGAAAGGGCGCGGATGTGAGCGCCAAACTCGCCGCCATCGTTGAGTCTTCCGATGATGCCATCATCGGTAAAGACCTGAACGGCATCATCACTACTTGGAATCGAGGAGCGCAGCGGCTTTTTGGATATACGGAACGGGAAGCCATCGGCCAGCCGATCACAATCCTTATGCCTCCGGACCGCGTCGATGAAGAGGCCGTTATTCTGGAGCGCATCCGTTGCGGGGAGCGCACTGAACATTTTGAAACGGTTCGACGTCGCAAGGACGGCACACTGCTGGATATCTCATTGTCCGTTTCGCCAATTATCGATGCGCATGGGAATGTTACGGGTGCGGCGAAAATTGCGCGCGACATCTCCGAGCGGAAGCAGGGGGAGACTGCGTTGCGCGAAAGTGAAGAGCGTTATCGTGTCTTGTTCGAGATGAGTCCAGTGGCTGTCTATTCCATTGATACCGCCGGTGTAATTCAGAACTTCAACCAGCACGCCGCTGAACTCTGGGGCCGCGCGCCTGCGTTCGGGGATACCGACGAGCGGTTCTGCGGCTCTTACAAATTGTTCCGGCCGGACGGCAGTTTTATGCCGCACGAGCAATGCCCCATGGCCGAGGTAGTCGCTGGCAAAATAGCGGAGGCGCGTGACGCGGAAGTGCTGATCGAGCGGCCCGACGGCTCACGGGTGACCGTCATCGTGAATATCCGTCCGTTGAAGAACGAACGCGGAGAAATCATCGGAGCGATCAATTGCTTTTACGACATCTCCGAGCGCAAGCGCGCTGAAGAAGAGCGTGAACGTTTACTGGCTCGTGAACAGGCGGCACGGCAAGAGGCGGAAACCGCCAACCGGGTCAAGGACCAGTTCGTGGCAGTGGTCTCGCACGAGTTGCGCAGCCCGATTGCGTCGATTCTCATGTGGACGAATATGTTGAAATCTAGAAACCACAATCATGAACTCCCACGCGCAATGGAGGTCATCGAGCGGAACGCGCACGTGCAGCTTCGGCTGGTCGAGGATCTTCTTGACCTCAACCGAGTGTCACGTGGCGAGATAACCCTCGACGTAGGGGCGCACGACCTTTCCACTGCGATTCTACTGCCATCTCTGGAAAGCACGCGTTTCAACGCGGAAGCGAAGCACGTCGTGGTTGAATTTGAAGAGCCAACCGAGCCGGTCGTGGTAGAAGGAGATGCTGTCCGGCTGCAACAGATCTTCACCAACGTGCTTTCCAACGCAGTGAAGTTCACGCCGAAGGGCGGCAGTATCCGGCTGACGCTCACCGGTGACGCAGAAAACGCCGTGGTGAAGATTCGGGACACGGGGCAAGGCATTGCACCCGAATTCCTGCCCCACATCTTCGAGGTATTCCGGCAGCAGGAAAGCGGAATACGAAAGTCGAGTTCCGGGCTAGGCATCGGACTTGCGCTGGTGAAGTATTTGGTCGATCTCCATGGGGGAAACATCCAGATCGTCAGCGAGGGGGCCGGACTCGGGGCCGAGGTCACGATTAGACTGCCGCGAATTACGTCCACGGCTGAAACCCAAGTCTCTAAAAAGTCCGCAGCCTCATCGCCGATTTCCTAAGCGCTCGACTTCACTTCTCAAGTGCTGGTTGTCGGTATCTCTCAAACTGAACGCTTTCTGTTCGACCGGCTGCTACCGTGGGCGACTCTGCGCCAATTTTGCGGTTTTTGGCGTAGTTACCTCGCAAACAGATGCCGTGCCCCTCGCCTGCCATACGTCAATGGAGCGAGGCGTAAGCAGCTAAGCACACGCGAGACTGCCATCCCCACAATTTTTTCTCGTCTGTTTGAAGGGTTCGCAGTCTTCATCCCAAAATTTTCCGATCTACTCAAAGAGAGTTCGCGGCTCTCGAAGAGGATCACGGAAGGAATCGGCGGATTTCACAAGCGTTGTGTGTTACCACGCAGCTATTTCATGAAGGGTTTGGAGGCCAAACTTTAGCTCTCCGGGCGTTCGCCATTTTTATAGAGCGACCGGCGATGCGTGGTAAGCGATCACTTTCCATTGACCGCGCTGCTTGATGTACATCTTCGTGAATCGCCAATTGTCCTCAACGGTCCGGCCATTGAAGGTGCGCGTCCGGAGCAACCGTCCGGTGACAACCGCTGCATCTCCATAAACACGAACGTCGACTTCCGACGTTTGATATTTGTCGAACTTGAATTGGCCCGAACGCCAGACTGCAAGCGAAGCAGTTTTGTTCATTGGAGCCATTCCAGGGACTGTCACCACTAGTGAATCTTCCCAAAGCTGGGAGAGCACTGCCGCGTCCCCTTTCAAGTGCGCTTCATTCCACGCCGTCTCTAGTTTGCCGAGTTCTTCCTTGTCAGCGTTGTTACCTTGTTGACCATGAATTAAGGTCGTTGAAATAAGCAGCAGTCCCAGTAGGCGTGTTAAGTTCATTTATGTCCGCACCGGAATTGGAATTCAACCGCACGACATTAACCGATTTAGCCCTCCGGTCCTAAATCCGCCCACGCACCGACTAACTGCCGTTGTCTTTCCTACAACCTAAAGGTGAGCCCGGAGTATGTTGATGTTTTTTCAGCAGCCGTCTTTGTCAGATTGGTTTTCAGCGAAACACGACTTCCACTTTCTAAAGCATTCCACGCACACCTTGATGTGGTCGAATTCTTCGTCTGTGAATAGCATGCATCGTTCTCAGCAACGGCAGTGAGACGTTCTAAGGGGATGTGCGGCATTTGGGCGGTAACATTAGCGAACGGCTTGTCGGGGTGTAAAGGAATTGCCTAGATAATTGTCCTGCAAGTGGAAGCTTCGACCGCGTTATCAGCGCCTGTTCAATTTTGCACATGATGAAGCTTCACAAAGTCGCAAAGTAGCGTGCATAGATCAGAAGAGAAAGAGCGTCATGCAGGTGCGGCGCTTGTCATCATGAACCCTTGGCACTTGTCTTCAAGAAAATGAGGTAAGAATCAAATGTCACGCTTCAAAGTCGGTGATCGAATAAAGATTTTGTCAGTTATGGATACACCTTTTGTCGGCTTGGAAGGGGATATCGTTGAAGTTCAACGCCAACATCAAAATATAAATACTCTGGACCGCTGCATTGTCGTTTTTGCTTGGGGCGAGAAACAAGTTTTCTATGATGTCCAGCTTGATCACGCCCACCCGATATCCAAAGCGAATGCCCCCGTGGGAGCGACAATTAAGTCAGATCAGTGAGCCAACTCATCACGTTTATACGATTCCGGCGGAAGCGCGTGAGCCAACAGCCGCACGTGCTGGTTTCGATGCTGTCCGCCTTTCACCTCGCCCGTTAAACAAACGGAAGAGAGAGCGCCAAGGCAACCGGAGAACTCGTCTCAGTCGCCACGCAGTTGACTCCTCATTCCGGTGCCGCGATTAGGCGCCGATACGTGCGGATATAAAGAGGTACATCGGCCAATTTTTCAGAGGGCGGCCACTTGATACCGGCAGCAACAAGCAGGCCGTCGATCGACTCGACGATATGCCCGCGACTGCGGCGGCGAGGGCAAAGAGTCCCAAGAAAGCATGGCACTCCCCACAGACCCCACAATTGAAAAGGCCGGGCTTGATGCCCGGCCTTAACTGTTTTGATATCAAATGCGCCCGAGAAGACTCGAACTTCTGACCTACGGATTCGTAGTCCGTCGCTCTATCCAACTGAGCTACGGGCGCTCATTAACTTGAAAGGGAGTGCTGCCGCGTACTGCCGGACGCGTCTTCGAACGACGCGCCGAAAGAGTATATAACAAACTCTGGCGGCTGTTCCTTTCGGCTACAGGATGCGGAGCAGGCGTTTGGCTTCGGTTTGCAGCTTCTCGAGATCGAGTGGCTTCGCCATGAACGAATCGGCGCCGGCCTGAAGGATGCGTTTCTCCCAATCCGGCTGACCGCTGATCGCGATGATGGCGGTTTTATTCGTCGCATCGGCCTTGATGCGGCGGCACACTTCGATCCCGTCCACACCTGGAATCATGATGTCGAGAATCAGCAGGTCCGGTTTGGCGCGGCCGACTTCGATCAACGCTGAGATTCCGTCGGTTGCCGAGTGAATCTCGTAGCCGCCCTGCCGTTCGAAGTATGTTTTGAGAATCTTCGTGATCTCTTCTTCATCCTCGACAATCAGAACGTTGAACTTTTCATCCACCAATGGACCAGGTGTCGGAATCTGATGCTTGCGC
>Ga0209382_10011747_pt1 | contig 10859 bp, 9 predicted proteins | sample SoiMetdeltSBSDD5_FD_187599 | JGI IMG/M metagenome (GOLD analysis project Ga0209382, IMG submission 187599) | Bulk soil microbial communities from a Populus tree surrounding site in Tennessee, USA - Soil MetaG P. deltoides SBSDD5 (SPAdes) (version 2) | ecosystem: Environmental > Terrestrial >...
CCAGACCGTGTTCGCCGCGGAGCCGGGCAGCGCCGAGATGCCGTCGGCCGCCCGCGGCTTCACCGCCGAGCTCGTCACCCGGCTGGTCAGCAAGGGCGTCGTCATCGCGCCGATCGTGCTCCACACGGGGGTCGCCTCCCAGGAGGCCGGCGAGAAGCCGTACCCGGAGCAGTTCCGGGTGTCGGAGTCCACGGCGAACGCCGTCAACCATGCCCACGCCACTGGGCATCGGGTGATCGCGGTGGGGACCACGGCGACCCGGGCCCTGGAATCGGTGGTGACACCCGACGGGCTCGTGCACCCCGGCGAGGGCTGGACCGGCCTGGTGATCACCCCCTCGCGAGGGGTGCACGCCGTCGACGGGTTGCTCACCGGCTGGCACGACCCCGAGGCCTCGCACCTGCTGCTGGTCGAGGCGGTCGCCGGCCGCCGATCGCTGCTGGACGAGAGCTACACGGTCGCCGTCGAAGCGGGGTTCGCCGGCCACGAGTTCGGCGACTTCCACCTCATCCTGCCCTGAGCACCTCGCCAGACTGGGATCGTGACGGGTCTCGCCGACTTGCCTCATGAGCCGCTGAGCGACCACCACGGCCTGGACCGGGGCACACCCGTGGACCGGCGGTACATCGACGTCTTCCTCGGCGGGCACTCCCTGGCGATCCGGGGATCGGTGCTCGAGGTCGGGAGCGATGCCTACACGGCGCGATTCGGTGGCGATCGGGTCCAGCAGAGGACGGTCGTCGACATCGACGCCGCGAACCCGCGGGCGACACTGATCGCAGACCTCGACCAGGCCGGCTCACTGCCGCTTGGGGCCTTCGACTGCATCATCCTCACCCAGACGCTCCATCTGCTGCGCCGGCCCGGTCGCTGCATCGACAACTGCTTCGCCGCCCTACGACCCGCCGGTGTGCTCCTCGTGACGGCGCCCTCGGTGAGCCGTGTCAGCCCCACCTACCCGGACGCCGACTTCTGGCGGTTCACACGGGCCGGCATGTCGGAGCTGTTCGCTCGGTGCTGGCCCGCCAGCTTCACCGTGGAGGCGTTCGGCAACCTCCGAACGTGCCTGGCCTTCCTCCTCGGCGAGGTGGTCGAGGACCTTGCGGACCACGATCTCGACCATCACGACCCCCGCTTCCCCCTCACCGTCGCCGTCGCCGCTACGAAGAGCTGAGGGCTTTGCGGGGGTCGGCCGTTCAGTCGACGCGGGCCATGTTGGCGAAGCGAGTGAACTGCGAGAGGAACGCCAGCCGGCACACACCCGTCGGGCCGTTGCGGTGCTTGGCCACGATGATCTCCGCCTGCCCCCGGTCCGGCGAGTCGGTGTGGTACACGTCGTCCCGGTAGATGAACATCACGACGTCCGCATCCTGCTCGATGCTGTTCTCCACCGTGATGCCGTTCGCAACGAAGTTGTGGGTGCCTTCGACCGTGGCGTCGTAGACCGGCTGAGCGCCCATGGGCTCGATGGCCACGATCCGGTCCCAGAAGACGTCGGACATCGCGAGTGAGCGCATCACGTCGTCATCGACGATCTCGGACACCCGTCCGAAGCGAGATCGACTCGGCGCGTGTCGATAGAGGGTCGAACCGCAGTACGCCGTGCCAAGCTCAGCCGCGAACCGGCGAGTCGTGATGCCCTTGGCGGTCATCAAGTCCCGCACCCGACGCCAGACCTCAACGGGGATGGTGTCGACGTTCGCATTGGACGAGATCGAGCCCAGCCGGCGACGGAGCTCCCTGGCACCGGGTCCGCGTTGGCCGACGACTTGGACCTGATCGAGGAAGGCGAGTTGCTCGTCACGTCCGTCGATGTGCAACTGATAGCCGGGCCGGTCCGGCGATCCCGGCACCTGACGAAGGGTCGAACGGATCCCCAGCCGGAGCAGGAGGAGCTGCACGTCGTCGACGAGCCTGCGGCTGGTCGAGGCGTAGTAGATGCGGCCCTGACCCCACCAGCCGACGCAGCCGTCGGTGGCCCAGAGGTGCCCGAGGAACAAGGCGATCTGATCGTCGGAGAGGGCGAAGACCGGCGGCGGCACGAACTTCTCGTGACTGCGCTTCCCGTAGAGGTCCCACTGGTCAAGCCAAGCTGCGATGGGGTTGCGTCGGCCCCGAGCCAGCTTCACTGGCGACGGGAGGTAGACGTGGGTCCAGGTCTCCTGCGGGACCCGTCGTGGCTCGATGCCGAATCGCCCCGCGGCATCCTCGACCGCGTCCAAACAAGCGGGATCAGCGCTCGTGTAGTGGATGGGCTGGCGTGGCGCGACGCAGCCATCGCCTAAGAGGTGGGCGAGGAGGATGACCTCGTGCTCGGGCCACTCGTGGGCGTCCTTGGGTTGGGCGACGCGTCGAGGCACGGCGATGCGGCTGCCGGGCGAGAGCTCGTCCAGGCGCAGCCAACCGTCAACGGTGAGGAACGGATGGTTGGCGCTCGCCGTGACTTGGCGACCCGATGCCAGGCGGAGGTCGAAGACCTCCTTCACACCGGTCGGGAAGGCGTGGGTCATCGTGGCCGGGACCATGCGCAGATCCGTGTCGAGCGACCACACGGGGATGTCTCTCTCGCCGCTGGCCGCGAGCTCGCCGATGGTGACCTCGGCCCCGGTGTCGGCCCGCAGCACCCGCGCGTCGGCAGTGAGGCAGCCGGATTCGCGGAGGTCGGCGAGCATCGGGCGCTTGTCGGCGCGCATCTCGAGCTGCCGGGAGAGCTGGGACAGCGCGACGACGGGACACTCGAGCTCGCGGGCCAGGATCTTCAGGCCTCGGCTCATCTCGGACACCTCGACCTGGCGGTTCTCGGCCGAGCCCCGTCCGCTCATCAGCTGGAGGTAGTCCACGACCACCATCCCCAGGTTGCCGACCTGGCTGCGTAGGCGCCGGGCCTTGGCCCGGATCTCCATCACCGTGACGTTCGGGTTGTCGTCGATCCAGATGGGAGCCGCGGCCAGCCGGCCGATGGCCTGGCTGATGCGGTTCCAGTCGTCCTCGTTGAGCCGCCCGGTGCGCACCCGGGCCGAGTCGATCCGGGCCTCGCCACACAGCATCCGCTGGCTCAGCTCGAGGTTGCCCATCTCGAGGCTGAAGACCAGTACCGGATAGTTGGCCGACATCGCGGCATGCGCGGCCATCCCCAACGCGAACGAGGTTTTGCCCATGCTCGGGCGGGCGCCGACGATGACGAGGTTGCTGGGCTGGAGACCGGACAGGAGGTCGTCGAGATCGGCGTAGCCGGTCGGGACGCCGGTGATGGCGTCGCCCTGGCCGTACAGCTGCTCGAGGCGGTCGAGGTTGAGGCCCAGCAGCTCCTCGATCTTGGCCGTGGTGTCGGTCACCCGGCGCTGGTTGACGTGGTAGACGAGGGACTCCGCCCGATCGAGCGCCTTGGTGACGTCGTCGGGCATCCCGTAGCCCAGCTCCGCGATCTCGCCGGCGACCCCGATGAGCCGGCGGAGCAGCGCGTGCTCCTCGATGATGCGGGCGTACCCCGCAGCGTTCGTGGTGGCCGGGGTCGACGACATGATCTGGACCAGCGCCTGATGCCCCCCCACCACGTCGAGCAGGCCGCCCCGCCGCAGCTCGTCGGCCACCGTCACCGGGTCCACCGGCTGACCGGCGGCGTACAGCGCATGGACGGCGTCGAAGATGTGGGCGTGGGCCGGCTTGTAGAAGTCGTCGGTGCGCACGACGCCAGCGGCGGTGGCGATCGCCTCGGGCTCGAGCATCATCGCCCCGAGGAGCGACTCCTCCGCCTGCAGGTCGTGCGGCGGGACGCGGCGGTCGGCCGGCTTGCGGCGGGGAGCTGCGTCGTCGTCGGTCCGGGACATGCCGGCCTTCACCCTTTCAAGCCCGCCCTGTGGGAAGGAAGAGGTAAAACCCTGTTGAACCCATGGGGACGAGATGTTGAAAAGCCGGCGAACCTGGGGATGTTCTCCCTGGTCAACTCACGTTCCGTAGCCAGACCGTGGCGGCGCGAAGGGACCGGAGCTCGGCGAGGACCGGATGTGGAGAACCCTGTGGAAGCCTGTGGGAAACCGAGCGGGAACCTGTGGGCGGCTCGCCGAGGCCAAGGGACATCGACGGCACCGCCCACGGCTCACACCCTTACTCCGGTAGGACCTCGACGGTCACCGGGAACTCGACATCGCTGTGGAGCTTCACCGAGACGACGTGCGTGCCGAGGGACTTGAGCGGCTCGTCGAGGTGGAACTTCCGCCGATCGAGCTCGACCCCGGTCTGGGCCTCGATCGCCGTCGCGATGTCACTGGCGGTGACCGAACCGAAGAGCCGCCCCTCGCTGCCGGCCCGGGCGGTCACGGTGACCACCTTCGAGACCAGCACCGTCGCGACCTCCTCGGCGGCCGAGCGATCCTGCGCGTCGCGCAGGTCGCGGGCCCGGCGCATCGCCTCGGCCTGCCCTGCCGCGCCCGAGGAGGCCTTCATCGCCATGCCCTTCGGCACCAGGTAGTTCCGGGCGAAGCCGTCGGCAACGTCGAGGATGTCGCCCCGCTTGCCGAGATCGGCGACGTCGGTCCGCAGGATGACCCGCATCACTCCTCCCCGTCCCCGGCGACCGGCACGTCCTCGGTCACGGCGTCAGCGGCCGGAGGAGCCGGAGCAGCCGGAGGAGCCGGAGCAGCCGGAGCCTCCTGACGCGGCGGACGGTCGGGTCGGGGAGGACGGTCGCCCCGGTCCCCGCGGTCACCACGATCGCCGCGATCACCACGGTCGCCCCGGTCCCCGCGGTCGCCTCGGTCACCACGATCGGATCGCCCCCCGCGCTGCTGGGTGATGCGGGTGACGTAGGGCAGCAGGGCCATCTCGCGGGCGTTCTTGATGGCCTGCGCGACCTCGCGCTGCTGCTGTGCGTCGTTGCCGGTGACCCGGCGAGCCCGGATCTTCGAACGGTCGGACATGAACCGGCGGAGCAGGTTGACGTCCTTCCAGTCGACGTAGTCGACGCGATCGGTGTTGAGGATGCTGGTCTTCTTCTTCGCCCGCCGGGCGTTGTCCTTGTTCTTCGAACGCGACTTCGCAGCCATCAGAACGGTTCCTCCGACGGGTCGTAGGCGGCGGCTGGCTCGTTGCTGACCGCTCGGCTGCTGCCGCCGCCGCCGAAGCCGTCGCCGCCGCCGGACGCGGCATCACGGCGCTCGTTGCGGTTGATGGTCGCGGTCGCCCACCGGAGGCTGGGCCCCACCTCGTCGGCGACGATCTCGACGACCGAGCGGCGCTCGCCGTCCTGCGTCTCCCACGAGCGCTGCTCGAGGCGGCCGGTGACGACCACCCGAGCCCCCTTCTCCAGGGATTCGCTCACGTTCTGGGCCAGATCACGCCAGCAGGTGACGTTGAAGAACGAGGTCTTCTCCTCCCACTGCTGGCTCTCACGGTTCTGCCAGCGACGGTTCACGGCCACGCCGAACGTGGCGGTGACGGCTCCGCTCGGGGTGTAGCGGAGCTCGGGGTCGCGGGTCAGGTTCCCAACGATGGTGACAGTCGATGTCATGACGATCTCCTAGTGCAGCCTCTAGCTCTTCGTCGGCTCGAGGAGGCCGCGTCGCACAGCTTCGGAGTCGGGCAGGCGCAAGAGCTTGTGCCGGACCACCTGGTCGGCGAGCCGCAGCGCCCGCTCGAGCTGATCGAGGTCGCTACCGCCCACGAACTCGAAGACCACGTAGTAGCCCTCGTGCTTGTGGTTGATCTCGTAGGCGAAGCGGCGGAGCCCCCAGCGATCCTCACGGCGGATTTCGCCGCCCCGCTGAGCGATCAGCTCGGCGACCCGAGTGACCTGGGCTTCGGTGACGTCGTCATCGAGACCGGAGTCGACGATGACCATGAGTTCATAAGCTCGCACGCGAGCTACACCTCCCTTCGGACCCGGCCTCGCCGGGGCCCCCGCACCGGATGCGGGAGCAGGGCCAACATGTTCGGATCGGGAACTGTAGCCGGCTCGGGCTCCGGCCCCTCGCATCGCAGCCTGGAGCGACGATCTGGAGCAACGACCTGGAGCGACGACCTGGAGCGACGACCGACGACCATGGCGGGCATCATCGCAACCCCGCGCGACATTCTGGCGGAGCCTCGCCCGGCCCTCCGCCCTCAGCAGTGCCGGCGGACCTCGGCGACGCACAGGTCCCGGCCGGCTCCGCCGTCGGCGACATCCGACCCTCCGCCCCCGAACAGCAGGTCACGACCCGGACCGCCGACCAGCGTGTCGTCGCCACCGTGGCCCAGGATGATGTCCCTGCCGCCCAGCCCACAGAGGACGTCGTCCCCCTGCCCGCCGAACAGGATGTCCCGGTGGCTGGTCCCGACGATCGTGCAGCCGGCGGTGATCAGGCCGGTCCACGAGTCGGTGCCGCCGTCGTCGTCGCGGACCGCGAGCGTGATCCGGTACTCGCCGCCCGCCGGGTACTCGTGATCGGCGCGGACCACGGTCCCGCTCGGCGTCCGTTCGACGGTCGCCGCCTCCACCACGCCATCGCCCCAGTCGATGGTTGCCGAGTGGGTGTCGGCCGCCCCAGAGTCGGTCACGGCGGCCGACAGCGACACGGCCCGATCGGACAGACCACCGTCGACGGTCGCGGTGTCGATGGCCGGAGCCACGTTGCGGACCGTCACCTCGCCCACGGCACTCGCGGCGACACCGTGGCTGTTGGTCACGGTGAGGGTCAGCGTCCGGGTCCCGTCGTCGGTCCCCAGCAGTGACGGCGACTCGCTGTCGGGCGAGTCGAGGCCGTCGGCGGGCGACCAGGAGAACGTGAGCCGATCGCCCGAGCCCGACGACCCCGATCCGTCCAGCCTCACCGTGGCGCCTTCGTCGACCCGATAGGGCCCGCCCGCATCTGCCGCCACGTCGAAGTAGCCGCCCGGCCGCAGCACCTCGTCGACCAGGAAGTCCGTGCCGCGGCGGAGGATGTCGGCCGAGCGGTTGACGATGCCGTGGTCGGCGCCGTCGTAGGTGACCAGCTCGCAGGCCGTGCCGACCTGTTCGGCCTGGGGGCAGACGGTGTCGCTGTTGTTGGTGCCCGCCGGGAGCGTCGTGTCGTCGGTGGCGTAGAAAACGATGCTCGGCGGTTCCCCCGGGTCGACCGTTCCGACGTGGACCCCTGCGATGGGCAGGGCCGCGGCGATCGGCGAGCCCGGGGGCGTGACCTGCCCCGGCAGGTAGGCGAGGTTGAGGCTGGTCACGGCACCGGCCGACCATCCCGCCGCGGCGATCGCGCCGGGGTCGATGCCGTAGTCGTCAGCGTGGGCCTGCAGCCACGCCACACCGGCCCGGGCATCGTCGTAGGCATCGAGCATGGCGAAGTAGAGCTCGCCGAGATCGCCGATGTTCAGGTCGGGTCGCACGCGGTAGTTGAGGGCCACCCCGACGTAGCCGCGCCGCGCGGACTCCCGAGCGAAGTTCTGGATGTACTCGTCCGACTTGTCGCCGAAGGCGAACCACCCGCCGTACAGCCAGATGATCGCCGGACGCGCCGTGGCGGGATCGCCGGCCGGTCGGTACACGTCCAGCGCGAGGTCCACCGGGTTGCCGTGCTGGTCGACGGTGTGGCGATAGACGACATCCCGGGTGACGTCGACCTGCTCGAAGACCGGATCGAGGTAGCGGCCGCGCGGAACATCCGCCGGACCGAACCCGAGCGGGATGGCAGCCCGCACGCCGCGGACATCGGTGGCGACCACCTCGCAGCCGGACGCCTGGCGGCAGTCGACCTCGGGATCGTTGGCGATCGTGGGCAGGACGGCGAACTCGGTGGCGATGCGGCCCTCGGCGTCAGCCGTGGGCTGTTCGCTGTTGGTGTAGTCGCAGATCATGGGATCGGCGGCGTCGCACACCGCCACCGTCACCCGCCGGTCGGGGAGGAAGCCGGCCCCGGTCACGGCCAGCGTCGAGAAGTCACCCAGACCGGTGGTGGGGCTGGCCTCGATGGTGGGCGGGGGCAGCAGGGGCGCGCCGGGATCGAAGGCCAGCGGCGCGACGACCGCATCCTGGGGTGTGTCGCCGTCCGACACCGCGGCGATGACGCATCGGCCGGCCGCACGGCAGTCCACCGCGCCGCCGTCGGTGTACAGGACGGCGAACAGCAGGACATCGGTCCGGAACGCGCCGTCGACGACCTCCGCCCGCTCAGCGGTGCCCCAGTTGCACCGGTCCCAGTCCGCGAGGTCGGCGGCGCACTGCAGGACCACCATGGACTCCGGCCGGCCGAAGCCGCCGCCGGTCACCGCCACCGTCTGGCCGTCGGTCAACCCGGTGTCAGGGACGACGGTGAGCGTCGGCGGCGGATCGACGCGGCCGACCGTCGGGTCGATCGCGGCCACGGCCGGCAAGGCCGAGGCCGAGGCCCGGGCGGGCAGCGCCGCCGCTCCTACCGGGGTCGCTGACCGTGCCCCCAGGAGGGTCGCCATCACGACGACCACCACTCGGAGCCTCACGAATCGCCTCGCCCTGCCCATCAGGACCCCCGTGCCTCCATGCGGGCCCGCCATCCGGCAGCGGCGAGCCCTTACTCAGTATGCAGGACTATACCGAGTAAGGAAGGGGCTGTCACGTCGAGGTGGCGCGCCGGCGGCGGCTCGTGATCATCAGCCGCTGCCGGTAGTCGACGCTGCGATCCGATGACCAGGGCGCGAAGGGCGCCATGAGCAGGCCGCACAGCGCCAGCAGGGGAACGTCGTAGTTCACCCGCCATCCGGAGAAGTCCCGCCAGGCCTGGTCGCGGTCAGGCTTGATCCGTACGCCGATGTCGGTCAGCTCGTCGAGCACTGCCTCGAACTCCTCGCGGGTGATCGAGATGGGATCGGTCGGCCGTGGATCGGGGTCGAAGATCACGTCGTAGGCCGACGCGATCCGGCGCAGCGCCAGGTACCCGGAGCGGATGCACAGCTGCGCTTGCCACGACCGGGGCAGGTCCAGGGCGGCGAGGCGGAGCGAGGCGGCGTCGAGCACGGCGCCCGCCGCGGTGATCCAGGAGCGCTCGTGGCGGGGGCTGCGGAAGAACGGCAGCGCCGGCGACGAGGTGTGCGACTCCTCGATCTCCGCGAACCAGCGCTCCCACTCCAGCCAGAAGTCGTCGAGCTGCTGGACCCAGCCGATGAGCTTGGCCCGGCGGAACAGCGCCACCGGGGTCGGCGGCGTGCCGGCCCGGGTGTCGAGCTGGGACACCAGCACCTCGCGATGCGAGAACTGCCCGTAGATGCTGGGCAGGAAGCTGATCAACAGGGCGACCAGACCCAGGCCCATGGTGGCTTCCACGAAGCTCGCGGCCACCACCGGCCCGTGGAGGTCGAACGCGAAGCCGAGGGTCAGCAGCGACGACCCCGACACGATGAGCGCGTCCCGGGGCACGTCCAGCCCGAAGGCCCAATAGATGGGCACGAATCCGACGATCACCAGCGTCACCCACACCACCGGCAGGAGCATCAGCGCGAAGGGCGCGAAGCGGGCCATCGTACGGTCGGCATCGTCCCAGGTCTTGGCCCGGCGGACCCGGAGGTCGAAGGGCTTGCGGAGGGTGACGAACACCCAGCGGGTGATGAGCGACGGCTCGGCGCGGGGCATCACCACGGTCTTGATGGCCGACGCCAACGTGCCGAGCACCACCGCGGTCCCGGCGAGGAAGGCCAGCACCCGAGCCACCACCAGTGCCGCCTCAGACAACGGTCGGCCCTCGCATCGTGGTCACGTGGCCCCGGAGGCGCACTCGCCGCCGACGCGCAGCCGGCTCCCCTCCTCCACGCCGAGCTCGCCGAGCTGCCCTTCGGGGACCTCGAGCGCGAAGCGGTAGGAGTCCTCGGCCGAGTACAGCGGGCAGTTGTCGACATCCCCGCACGGGGCCATGTCGGCCGTCGACACCAGCTCGCCGTCGGCGCTGAACCAGGCGATCGACAGGGGCGTGGGCGTGTTGCGCATGTAGAACTGCGAGGACACATCGGTGTCCCAGACGAACAGCATCCCGGCGTAGCCGGCGAGGTCCTCCACCTCCATCAGGCCCCGCTCGCGCTGCTGGTCGGTGTCGGCCAGCAGTACGCACCACCCCACGACGTCGCCCTCGGCGTCGGTGATGGCGATGGCGACCTCGCCGAAGCCGGGCAGTGGCGTGCGCTCGGCGGGCCCGGGCGGCTCGTCGAGCTGGGACCCCTCGGCCGCGGCTGCGTCACCGGCCGACGACAGCGGCTGACTCGGCGGCGCCGCCGCAGCGTCGTCGTCATCGTCACCACCACACGCCAGCAGCGCGACGACGCCGGCCATCACCACCAGAGAGCGGAGCGCGGCGACCACGTCCGGATGATGGCACGTTCGCGGTCGCTGCCTGGGCTCCGCGTCAGGTGGAGATCAGTTGTAGAGGCCGAGGCTCTCCGCCACCTCGGACGACAGGTGGTAGCTCTCGTCGTCCGCGGGGAACCTCCCCGACCGCACGTCCGCGGCGTACGCGCGCAGCGCCTCGATGGTCGCGCCGCCGACGTCGGCGTAGCGGCGGACGAACTTGGGCCGCATGCGGTCCTCGATCCCGAGGACGTCGTGGTAGACGAGCACCTGGCCGTCACAGTGTCGCCCGGCACCGATGCCGATGGTCGGGATGTCGATGGCGTCGGTCACCAGCCGCGCGACCTCGTCCGGGACGCCTTCGAGCACCAGCGCGAAGCAGCCCGCGCTCGCAAGCGCCTTGGCGTCGTCGATGAGGGCGAACGCGGCGGCGTGCTGGCGGCCCTGCACCTTGAAGCCGCCCATCGCGTGGATCGACTGCGGGGTGAGGCCGAGATGGCCCATCACCGGGATCTCGGCATCGAGGATGGCCTCGATGACCGGCAGCCGCTTGCGGCCGCCCTCCAGCTTGATGGTCTCGGCCCCG
>Ga0209382_10011748_pt1 | contig 10856 bp, 11 predicted proteins | sample SoiMetdeltSBSDD5_FD_187599 | JGI IMG/M metagenome (GOLD analysis project Ga0209382, IMG submission 187599) | Bulk soil microbial communities from a Populus tree surrounding site in Tennessee, USA - Soil MetaG P. deltoides SBSDD5 (SPAdes) (version 2) | ecosystem: Environmental > Terrestrial >...
CCACGGTCACACGTTCACCGGGAACCCGCTCGCGTGCGCCGCCGGCCTGGCCAGCCTCGATGTGTTCGAGCAGGAGCGCACGCTCGAGCGCCTGCAGCCGAAGATCGCACTGCTGCAGGACCTGCTCGAGCGCCACGTCGCGCCGCTTCCGGCCGTCGCCGAGGTCCGCGCCCGGGGCTTCATGGTCGGCATCGAGCTGGGCGGGTTCGGGCTGCACGAGCGCATGGGCCATCAGGTGACGCTCGCCGCCCGCCGCCGCGGCGCGATCATCCGGCCGCTCGGCGACGTGATCGTCCTGATGCCTCCGCTGTCGATCGACGAGGCCGACCTGCGCCGGCTCGTGGCGATCACCGCGGCCGCTGTCGACGACGCGGCGGGCGGCGCGCGAAGCCTGGCTTGCGCCGCCTAGTCTCGTAGTTCCACGCGTAGAGCCAGAGGGCCGAGCGCCGCTCCTCGTCGAGCGGCGTCGAGTCGATCACGCGGTGCTCGACCGTCTCCAGCGACGATCCGGCCTCGAGCGCGTCGCGCACGCGTTCCAGCAGTGCCCCATCGGTTCGGTCCATGCATCACATCCCCGGCGTCTCCGTTTGGCCCGGAGCGGGATCCCACTACCGGGAGCTAAAGCGAACCTTTGGTGGCGGGACGCTTAACGGAATTGCTACTCGTCGAATGGGCTGAAGTCCCGCTTCCGGGCGCCGCACACGGGACAGAACCAGTCGTCGGGGATGTCCTCGAACGCGGTCCCAGGAGCGATGCCGCCGTCGGGGTCGCCCTCGTCGGGGTCGTAGATGAACCCGCAGCTTTCGCAGATCCAACGCTGCGTCGTGGTCTCCGTGCCCATGGACGTATTGTGCCCGAGGCATGGGGGACGAAAAGCCGGGTCCGGGCGAGGAGCTCAACCTCGGGCCGCCGACGACGCCGAGGCCGGCGGCGTCGATCATCGTGCTGCGCGGCGGCGACCGGCTGCTCGAGGTGCTGCTGGTCAAGCGCAACCCGGCGGCGCGGTTCATGGGCGGAGCGTGGGTGTTCCCCGGCGGCGCGATCGGTGCAGACGACGGCGAGGGCGAGCCGGCCCAGCGCGCCGCGGGCGTGCGCGAACTGGCCGAGGAGGCGGGCCTCGAGGCCGACCCCGCGGCGTTGGTGCCGTTCTCGCGCTGGATCACCCCCGAGCAGGTCAAGATCCGCTACGACACCTACTTCTTCCTGCACGAGGTCGACGAGGGGCTGCAGCCGCGGATCGACGGCAGCGAGGTGGTCGAGTTCGGCTGGTTCACGCCCACGACCGCGCTCGGCGCGCACCGGGCGGGCGAGATCCTGCTCGTGTTCCCGACGATCAAGCACCTCGAGCAGCTGTCGGGGTTCGCATCCGTCGAGGCCCTGCTGGACCACGCCCGCAGCCAGGAGGTGCGGCCGGTGCAGCCGAAGGTCATCCGCTGGGGCGAGACCGAGCGCATCGTCCTCCCAGGCGACCCGGGGTACGAGGAGGGCGGGGCGGCCTGAGCCGCGGCGTTGGCGTCACTCGGGAGCGGTGCGTGCGCCGCGACCGCGTCAACGACGGCAACGAAGGAGGGTGGGCAAACCGCGGGGTTCTCCCGGGGGGTGTTCGACCTTTCTTTCATATATCAACGAAAAGGTCGAACACCCCCGCCTGGCGCCGCCGTTCACGCGGCCCCGAGCGCCGCGCCCGCCCGAAGACGGCGCCACCGCGGCCCGACCAACCCTCCTTCGTCGCCGCCGTTGACGCGACCCCGAGCACCGCCCCAGCCCGAGCGGAGCGCCACCGCCAACCGACCCACCCTCCCTCGCCGCCGCCGTTCACGCGACCCCGAGCGCCGCCCGGCGCCGAGCGGAGCGCCACCCGCCACCCCAGCCCCCACCCCTACACCTCCCGAATCACCTCCACCCCGCCCGCCCCGGCGACCGTCACCGCGTGGATGCCCGGTGGGCCGTCGGTGACTCGCACCGTGCCCGGCAGCTCGCCGTCCCCGACCCAGTCGCGCAGCAGCGACGAGCTGCTGCCCACCTCCACCGCCGTCAGGCGTGCGTCGGTTGCCTGCGTCGGCCCGCCCGACCGCCCGGGCCACTCGGAAGCGGGCGCGTCCCACTGGATGAAGAACGGGACCGACGGGTCGCGCCAGGCGCGCTCGACTCCGGCGAGCCGCCAGCGCAGGCCCCCGCGCGCCATCCCGTGCGGGTCGACGCCCAGCCGGGCGCACACGGCGTCCAGGTCGTCGGTCCGCAGGCACCAGCCGATCCACGCATCGGGCTGGCCCGCCCGCGAGAGCATCCAGCGGCCGAACCGGGTGTCCTGTGCCCGCGTCTCGTCCTCGACCGTGAGCAGCTCGATGTAGGCGTCGTCGAGCGGCACGATCCAGTTGTGCGTTCCGGCCGCCTCGTGGCTCCCGCCCTCGACCGCGGTCAGCCGATGCCGCTCCTCCAGTCGCCGCGCCGCCGCCTCCAGATCGGCCACCCCGGCGACGACGTGGTCGAGCTCCACGATCAGGCCGCAACCGCCGGCCGGAGCACGGCGCCGGCGCGCTCGAGCAGGACCCGCCCCGCCTCGGTGAGGGCGATATCGACCGCCACCGGCGAAACGTTAACGTTGGCCTCGTGACCGCGTCGCTTCCGCACGACGTCCAGAGCGTCTTCGAGCGCTTCATCACCACGGAGTTCACGACCGTCGACGGGCGCGGCCAGCCCATCACCTGGCCGGTCACGCCGTACTACCACGGCGGCGAGGGCTGCGTCGACGTGACCACGGGCGTCGGCTATCCGAAGAAGGCCGACGACGCGCGTCGCAACCCCCACGTCTCGCTGCTGTTCAGCGACTCCACGGGCTCGCGCATCGAGAACGCGCCGATGGTGCTCGTGCAGGGCATCGCGCGCGTGGACGAGGACGACCTGAAGGCCAACCGCGAGCGCTACATGCGCGAGTCGCTGGCCAAGCTGCCTGCGGCGAAGAAGATGCTGCCGCCCAAGGCGGTGTGGGGGCTCATGGGCTGGTACCTCGACCGCATCTACGTCCACGTGTGGCCCGAGCGGGTGTACGTCTGGGCCGACGGCGACTGCACCCGCGAGCCCCAGCTGTACGACGCCCACATGGAGGAGGTGCGCTCGGGGCACTCCGAGGAGCCCGACGAGGCGCACGTCCCGCCCGACACCGGCCGTGCGACCTGGGACGGGCGCATGGACGAGCTCGGCAGCCGCTATCGCAGCGCGGTGATCTCGCTCGTGTCGCCCGACGGCTTCCCGTTCTCGCTGCGCGTGCCGGTGCGCGTCGACCGACAGGCCCGGCGCGTCCGCATCGACGCCGATGCGCTCGGCGTGCCCGCCCAGCCCGGGCTGGCCTGCGTGTGCGCGCACGACCACGCGCCCGACTTCACCTGGCAGCGCAACTTCCAGGTCCGCGGCGACCTGGTCGAGGACGAGCAGGGCTGGTCGGTCGTGCCCCACAAGCTCATCGGAGGGTTCGAGCTTCCGCCGACCTCGATGCTCAAGCGCACGCAGCTCAACTGGGCCAAGTACCGGCGCTACCACCGCAATGCAAAGCGGCGCGCGCGCGCGTGAGCCCGACCGAGAAGCTGACCGTCGCGATCACCGGGCCCACGGGCGACATCGGCCGCGCCCTGGTGCGCACGCTCGAGCGGTCGCCAACGATCGGCGAGATCCGCGGCATGGCCCGCCGGCCCATCGACCCAAAGTACGGCTTCAAGAAGCTCGAGTACCGGCAGGGCGACGTGCTCGACGAGGGCGACGTCGAGCGCTTCGTCGCCGGCGCGGACGTCGTCGTCCACCTCGCCTTCATCATCCTCGGCTCGCATGACGAGACCCGGGCCATCAACCTCAAGGGCTCGCGCAACGTGTTCGAGACGGCCATCGCCAGCGGCGCGAAGCGGCTCGTGTACGCGTCCTCGGTGGCCGCGTACGGCTTCTATGCCGACAACCCCCAGCCGCTCACCGAGGACGTCGAGCCCCGCGGCACCGACAGCTTCTACTACTCGGCCCAGAAGGCCGAGCTCGAGAGGCTGCTCGACGACCTCGTTCGCGACGCCGACATCGATACCTACATCTTCCGCCCCTGCATCGTCGCCGGCCCCGACGCCTTCCTCATGGTCGACAACTTGCCCTACACCCGGATGTCCGAGCAGCTCCCCGGCGCGCTGCGGCGCGCGTTCGCCTCCGTACCGCTGCTGCGCCCCGTCATCCCCGATCCGGGCGTCACCTACCAGCTCGTCCACCACGACGACGTCGCGACGGCCATCCGCTCGGCCATCCAGGGCAAGGGGAAGCCCGGCATCTACAACCTGGCCGGCGAGGGCGAGCTGACCATGACCGACCTGGCCAAGGAGATGGGCTACTACGTGCTGCCCGTGCCCGAGGCGGCCGTCGACGCCACCGCCGAGATCACCGCCCGTCTGCCGTTCCTGCCCCCGGAAGCCGCCTGGCTCCAGGCCTTCCGCGTGCCGACGATCATGGACACCACGAAGGCGCGCAAGCAGCTCGGCTGGCGCCCCAAGCACACCGGCCGCGACGCGCTGGAGACGATGGTCGCCGCGTCGCGCGCGAAGCGGTCGGGCTAGAGCGCCTTTTCGTACAGCTCCGCGAACTCCGCCTCGGTCGGCTCGCGCGGGTTGACGATCGTGCAGGCATCGCCCATCGCGCCCTCGACCAGGACGGGGATGGCGGACTCGGGCACGCCGACCTCGCCCAACCGGGTCGGCAGGCCCAGGGCCGCGACCACGCCGCGGACGTGCTCGGCCAGCGCGTGGCCGATGGTCGCGTCGTCGCCGCCGGTCTCGAGCCCGAGCAGCTCGTTGATGTCGCGGTAGCGGTCGGCGATGTCGGGGCCGCCGGCCGCGTTGAACTCGATCACCCACGGCAGGTTGATCGCGTTGGCCACCCCGTGGGGCACGTCGAAGTGCGCACCGGCGGGATGGGAGAGCGCGTGAGCGATGCCGATGGCGTTGCAGGAGATCGGGGCGATGGCCAGGTTGGCCGCGATCAGCATGTTGCCGCGGGCGTCATCGTCCTCCGGCGTCTGGACGGCGCGCACGAGGTTGTCGCGGATCAGCCGCAGGGCCTCGAGCGCGTAGGCGTCCCCGTGCGGCGTCCACTCGCGCGACACGTAGCCCTCGATCGCGTGCGTCATCGCATCCATGCCGGTGGCGGCGGCGATGGCGGGCGGGAGAGTGCGCGTCGACTCGGGGTCGAGGACGGCGAGCCGGGGGTACATCGGGAAGTCCGCAACCTGGAACTTGAGGTGCTCGTCGCGGTCCTTGATCACCGCCGCGAACGAGACCTCCGAACCCGTCCCCGCGGTGGTGGGCAGGCAGGCCAGCGGCGCCAGGTCGAACGGGCGGCCGAGGCCGTCGTCCGCGCGCGGGAGCCCGTAGTAGCCCTCCCATTCGCGCGGCTCGCCGCCGTGGGTGAAGATCACGTCGGCGAGCTTGGCGGTGTCCATCACCGAGCCTCCGCCGACGGCCAGGAACGCATCGGCCCCATCGGCCCTGGCCTGCTCGGCGGCCGCCAACACGGCGCCCGAGTCCGAGTCGGGCGGCACGCCGTCAAAGACGCCGGCCACCTCGACCCCGCCGTCGCGCACGCCGTCCTGCACCTTGTCGATGAGCCCGGTGCCGCGGATCACCGCGTCGGTGATGATCGCGACTCGTTTGGCTCCCTCCTTGGAGAACTCGAACCCCAGCCCCTCGATGAGCCCGCGCCCGGCGACCACCCGCGTCGGCGCGACGAATTGGTAGAAGTCCTTGAACCCGCTCATCTGGCGACCGAAGTCGCCGTCGTCCGACAGCGTCACGCGACCTCGACGAGGTCCTTGCGGCCGGCATTCGCGAGCTGCTGCTTGTACTTCGGGAAGACCGGCTTGACGAGCGGGACGAGCTTGAGGATCTTCGCGACCGGGCCCTTGGCCTTCATCTGGCCGCGCGCAAGCGCGACGGTGACGTTGACCTTGCCGAGCCAGAACTTGTGCGCGGTGTCGGCCTCCATGGTCATGATCACCTCGGGATCCATGTCGGTGGGCCCCAGGTCGACCTTCGGCTCCTCGTTCTCCTTCATCCGCACGGTGATCTGCGACTCCGGGTTGCGGTACTGGTACTGGACGATCGTGTCGGCCTTGCGGAACTTGGGCGAGAGCTCGGGATCGACCGACAGGTCCTCGAACAGCTTTCCGATGTACTCGTAGACCTCTTGGTCGTCTTTGAAGTAGGCCAAGGTCGCCTCTCCTTGCGGCTGGCTGGGCGGCCAACCCTATCTCGCCGTCGATCGAGGAGCGGTCGCCTGGCTTAGGCCGGGCAAACGCAGTACGTTCGATGCATGTCCACCGCCCTGTCCTCCCTCTCCAACTTCATCGGCGGCGAGCCCGTCCCGACCGCCGAGCACGAACCTGTGGTCAACCCCGCCACAGGCGAACCGATCGCCGAGGCCCCGCTGTCGTCGCCGGCGGACGTCGATCGCGCCGTGGCGGCTGCGCGAGCCGCGTTTCCGGCCTGGGCGGCGAAGACGCCCGGCGAGCGCGCCGAGGCGATGCTCGGGCTGGCCGGTGCGCTCGAGGAGCGCACTGACGAACTGGCGGAGCTCGAGGCCGTCAACGCCGGCAAACCGATCAACGCCTTCCGCGATGACGAGGCCCCCTTCATGGTCGACAACCTGCGCTTCTTCGCCGGCGCCGGGCGCTTGCTCGAGGGCCGGGCGGCGGGCGAGTACCTCGAGGGTCACACGTCGATCATCCGCCGCGAGCCCGTCGGCGTGATCGGCCAGATCGCGCCGTGGAACTACCCGCTGATGATGGCGGTGTGGAAGGTCGGGCCCGCCCTGGCCACGGGCAACACGATCGTGCTCAAGCCGGCCGAGACGACGCCCATCACCACCGTGCGCCTGGCCGAGATCGCCGCCGAGTTCCTCCCCGACGGCGTCCTGAACGTGGTGTGCGGGCACGGCGACGTCGGCGAGCAGATCGTCAGCCACGACGACGTCGACATGGTCTCGATCACCGGCTCGGTCGAGTCGGGCAAGCGCGTGGCCGAGGTCGCGTCGCGATCACTCAAGCGCGTGCACCTCGAGCTCGGCGGCAAGGCCCCGGTGGTCGTGTTCGACGACGTCGACATGGAGCTCGCGCTCGAGACGATCGCCGGCACGGCGTACTACAACGCCGGCCAGGACTGCACCGCGGCCACGCGCGTCCTCGTGAGCACCGGGGTGCACGACGATGTCGTCAACGGCCTCTCCGACCAGGCTCGGGGACTCGTCCTCGGCGACACGCTCGCCGACGACACCACGCTGGGGCCGCTGAACTCGGATCGCCAGCGCCAGCGCGTCCAGGGCTTCCTCGAGCGCAAGCCGGCGGGGGCGGAGGTCGTGGTGGGCGGCACCGCTCCCGATCTCCCGGGCTTCTTCTTGGAGCCGACCGTGGTCGCCGGACTCGAGCAGTCCGACGAGATGATCCAGCGCGAGATCTTCGGCCCGGTCATCACGGTGCAGCCGTTCTCCGACGAGGACCACGCGATCGCGTGGGCGAACGGGACCCCCTACGGGCTGGCGAGCTCGGTGTGGACGCGCGACGTGGGCCGCGCCATGCGCGTGGCCAACGCGCTGCGCTTCGGGTGCGTCTGGATCAACGACCACATCCCGCTCGTATCGGAGATGCCGCACGGTGGCTACAAGAAGTCGGGCTACGGCAAGGACCTGTCCATGTACGCGCTCGAGGACTACACCGAGGTCAAGCACGTGATGGTCAACATCGGAGCCTGAACGGCTGACGAAGAATTTTGAGATACACCGGAACTTCGCGCGTGCTGGGCAGTTAGAGTCGCACTAGGAGGTCGCCGGAGGAGGTCAGGCAGCCGTGGAAGCTTCAGCACTCCCCGCCCCGCAGGCTCACCGGCTGAGGCTTTCGATTTCGGTCCCGCTGCTGCGACTGCGGTCCGACGAGCAGCTCGTCGCCCTGTTCCGCGCCGGCAACGAGGACGCCTTCCGGACCATCCACGACCGGTACCGCGCGCGCCTGCACGCGTACGTGCGCCAGATGCTCGGCGGCTCGCAGTCCGACGCCGAGGACGCGTTGCAGGACGTGTTCCTGCGCGCCTACAACGCACTGCGCTCCAACGAGCGGGACATCGCCCTGCGAGCGTGGCTGTACCGCGTCGCCCACAACCGGTGCATCGACCATCTCCGTCGCCCGGTGCCACCGCCCGCAGACGTCTTCGACGTCTCCCGGCCGCCCGCCGCCGACCCGTCGACGGCGACCGAGCGGCGCGAGGAGCTGCGCCGGCTCGTGCAGGACGTCCGCCGCCTCCCAGAGCAGCAACGCTCCGTGCTGCTCATGCGCGAGATGGACGGCCTGTCATACGCCGACCTCTCGGCCGCCCTCGACGTGAGCGTCCCCGCGGTCAAGTCGCTGCTCGTGCGCGCGCGCATGGGCCTGGTCCAGGCGGCCGAGGCCCGGGACACCGCGTGCTTCGAGGTGCGCGAGGACCTCGCCGCGGCCCACGGTCGCGGCGTCCGCGCCAACGGGCGGGCGCGACGCCATCTTCGTGACTGCGCCGGATGCCGGGCCTATCGCAGGGAGCTGCGGGGGCGGCAGAAGGCGCTCGCCGGGCTCAGCCCGGTCGCCGGCGCAGGACCCCTGTCCGTGCTGGCCCAGCTGATGGGCGGCAGCGGCGCCGCGGGCGGCGGCGCCGTCGCCGGCGGCGGTGCCATGGTCGGCGGGAGCGCCATGGCCGCCACGGCCACCAAGCTGGCGATCGTCGTGGGCGCGGCCGTCGTGACCGCCGGCGGAGCCGTCGAGGTGCGCAGCCAGCTCGACCGGATGTCCCACGTGAGGGTGGCCCCCTCGCATGTGGCCGTCGTCGCCCCGTCGCACCGCGCGGCGGCGCGTTCCAGCTCCGCCGGCCACATGGCCGCGTCCGCGCGCGCGACCGCTGCGGCGGGAACGGCGCCCCCCGGCCCGGTCGTTGCGCAGCCGACCCCCTATCCGCCCAGCATCCTCTCCAACGGTGCCGCTGATCCCGCCGCCACGAGCCCCGGCGCGCCGCCGGCCACGGCCAGCCCGGCGGCGGGCGCGACCACGCCGCCGGCCCAGACCAGCCCGTCCGCCGGGACACCCTCCACGCACGACGCGCCGAGCGCCATCGACAGCATCCCGAAGGTGCTGCCACCGGACCCGAGCCCTCCCCCGGCCGCGACCTCGACGCCCGCACCGCCCGAGTCAACCCCGACGTCGACTCCCAGTGGGGGCAGCGCGCAGAGCACCCCGAGCACGCAGAGCACTCCCCAGACGACAACCACTGACGGAACCACGGACAGCGGGGCCACCGCGAGCGCCGCGTCGTCTTCGCCGGAGACGACCACCGACGCCGGCAGCGACAGCGGTGGATAGCCTGCGGTAAATCCCCGAGCGCTACCTCGCCACCCTCGATCACGAAGAACTGCTCGTTCGCCGCGGGCAGCGCTCGAGCCTCTACACCATCGTCGCCGTGCACTCGACCGCGCGCGGGCCGGCCCTGGGCGGGTGCCGCCTGTGGTCGTACGTCGACTCGCGCTCGGCGGTGCGCGACGCGCTGCGCCTCTCGCGCGCCATGACCTTCAAGTCGGCCGTGGCGGGCCTGGCCCTCGGCGGGGGGAAGGGCGTGATCATGATCCCCGAGGGCACGCCGTCGCTGTCCTCGCGCCGGCGCCATGGCGCACTGCTGGACTTCGCCGACACCGTCGCCCGCTTCGAGGGCCGCTACATCACCGCCGAGGACGTGGGCATCTCGTCCCGCGACATGTCGGTGATGGCCGAGCGCACCGAGTACGTCACGGGCCTGTCGCGCCGGCACGGTGGCTCGGGCGATCCGAGCGGGTTCACGGCCCTGGGCGTACAGGAGGCGATCCGGGTCGGGTGCGAGCGCGTCTTCGGGTCCGGCGAGCTGAAGGGCCGCACGATCTCGGTGCTCGGGCTCGGCCACGTCGGCGGCCGCCTCGCGCGCGGGTGCGCCCGCGCGGGTGCCAAGCTCCTGCTCTCGGACATCGACCCGGGCAAGCGCTCCGTGGCCCGGGACCTCGATGCCCGCTGGGTCGAGCCCGCGCAAGCCCTGTTCGCCGACGCCGACGTGGTCGCTCCATGCGCGCTCGGCGGCGTCCTCGACCACGAGTCGATTCCGCGCCTGCGCTGCGCCGTCATCGCCGGCTCGGCCAACAACCAGTTGGCCGAGGAGAGCCTGGCCGACCTCCTGCGCGCGCACGGCATCCTCTGGGTCCCCGACTTCGTGGCCAACGCGGGCGGCCTCATCAACGTCGCGAGCGAGCTCGACCCGGGCGGCTACGACCCCCGCCGGGCGCGCGAGCGCGTGCGGGGCATCGCCGACACGCTGAGGGAGATCTTCGGCGAGGGCGAGCGGACCGGGACTACGCCGCTGACGGCGGCGCTGCTGCTGGCACGGCGTCGGCTCGGGGAGACGGTTCGGGCTCCCCGGACCCAGCCGGCTCGAGGCTGACCGGGATCCCGTTCAGGAAGGCCATGCCGGCCAGGGGCTCGAGGTCCTCGGGCGCGGACGACGAGAGCAGGTTGACGTTCACGCCGCCCGCCGCATTGGCCACCGACCAGCCGCCCCGGTGACCCCAGCCGTGCGGCAGCGCGACCGTGCCCGGCGTCATGTCCTCGGTGATCAGGATCGGCACCTCGACCGCGCCCGACTTGCTGGTCACGCGGGCGCGCTCACCGTCGGACAGGCCGCAGGCCTGGGCGTCGTCGGGGTGCACGCGCAGCGCGTGGGTGCGACCGCCGCGCATGAGCAGCTCGGCATTGTGCATCCACGAGTTGTGCGAGCGCAGCTCGCGAAGCCCGATCAGGCGCAGCGGCC
>Ga0209382_10011751_pt1 | contig 10853 bp, 11 predicted proteins | sample SoiMetdeltSBSDD5_FD_187599 | JGI IMG/M metagenome (GOLD analysis project Ga0209382, IMG submission 187599) | Bulk soil microbial communities from a Populus tree surrounding site in Tennessee, USA - Soil MetaG P. deltoides SBSDD5 (SPAdes) (version 2) | ecosystem: Environmental > Terrestrial >...
TGATCAGCGAGGTGAACGCGGAATCGATGTCCGGCACACCTGCCGTGAGCGGGACAGCGGCGATCTCCAAGATCGCTTCGTTGGCGCGGTCCTGCGCGCCGCTGCCTTCAAGGTCGAGCGCTACCATCGGCGAGTCATGCCACAGTTGCGATGCCATCGGCGTCAGTCTCCCGTAATCGGGGTTAATCGTCTTCATAGCGCGCCGCCTGCTCGAACCGATCCCGGAGGGCGCCGAGCGCGGCGACCTGCTCGGGATTGGCACTATGGCCGTTGAGGGAGCGGCCGTGGGCGTGCAGGTAGTGCGGCTGGTCCAGCTCCCAGATTTGATGGCGCAGGGTGTGCTGGATGGCGTAGCGGCGCTGCTCTCCTAGGCCGTGGGTCCACACATGGCCGGGCTCGATGACGTAATGGCTGTCGTAGCCGAGCTGGGCCAGGACCGCGTCCATGTCGGCAGCGGTGGGTTCGCGGTAGTCGTCGGCGCACCGCTGCTGCTGCTTGGCCGGGCAGATATCGCACAGCTCGCGCACACCCCAATGGCCGTTGTAGTCGGGTGCGCCGTGGGCGTATGCGACGCCGCACGAGGTCTTGCGAAACAGCGGCGTGGCGACACCGGATGCGCGCCAAGCAGCGATCACGCGGGCGTCGAGATCGAGGGGCATGGTCTTGCGGCGGGCGTAGTCGTCGCCGTAGGGCACGTCCACGCCGATGCCGCGCAGGAAGTCGGCGTTTTCCTGCTTGTGGTAGTAGCCAGTGAAAACGATCGCATCGACATCGCGACCGATGTCGAGCACGCCTGCCATGGTGTCGGGGTGGTCGTTCCAGCCGGGCACGATCGGCCGCCAGTACAGCACCACGCCAGTGCGCTTCTTGAGCCTGGCGGCGGTGCGGATGGACTTGACGGTGGTCTCGCTTTTGGCGACCGGTTCGATGCGGTCGTCGGTGATGCCGGAGTAGGTCAACAGCAGCGTGACGCGAAGGTGCTTCAGCTCCTCCAATGCGGCCATGTCGTCCTCGCCGACGTGGAAGCGGGTGATCACCAGGACGTGGTTGGTGTGACCGCGCTCGTCCAGTGCCCGAAGGACTTGGAACAGATGGGGTTTGACACCGGGCAGGAACGGGTCGGTGGCCTTGTTGAACAGCTGGATCGGGGTGATGTGGGGCTGGAAGGCGTGATGGTTGAGCAGCTGGTCGATGGCGTCCTCGGTGGAGCACAGCAGGTGCGGGACCTTGACGTCGAAGTTTCCCCAGAAGTGGCGCACACAGTAACCGCAGTCCAGGGGGCAGCCGATGATGTGGTTGAGGCTCAGCCCTGACTTGCGGTAGCCGACGATCAGGGCCATGTATGGGTCGAGCGCGGCCTTCGCCGTCTCCTCGAGGAAGGGCAGCGTTCGTGGGCCGGCATTGATGAGCGGCAGGATGGTCACCGGGGGCTCCTTTCGGCGGTAGCGGGCGGTTGGAGCAGGTGTTGGTGGTCGGGGCCGTACCAGAGGCCGAACTCGTGTTCGGCGCCGTGCGGGTCGTCGGAGGTGTGGATGATGTTGGCGATCAGCCGGCCTTCTGCTTTGGCCCGGCGCAACGAGTCGGTGCCAAAGCGCCCGCGGATGGTGTCGGGTCTGGCTTGGTTGGGGTCGAAGTGGCCGATGAGGTCGCGTAGCCGGGGGGCGGCGGCGTCGCCGTAGGTCAGCGCGATGCCGACGCGCACGCCGACGTAGGTGCGCCGCAGGTCGGCTCGGACGTCGACCCAGGTGAAGTGTGCGAGTCGGGTGGTGAGCAGGTCGTGGTAGTGCGCGAAGATCTGCGCTTCGGTGGGGATGACAGTGCGCTGGTCGACGACGGTGACGTGCTGGCCGATCCAGGTCAGCACCGGTGCGACGAGATGTCGGTTTACGCAGTCCGGTTTGAGGAGCACGACCGACCAGCGGCTCCAGTCAACTGCCTTGCTCATGAGGCCACCGTCTGTGGCATGTGGCTGGGCCAGCGCTGCTCGACCAGCCAGCGGTGGCTCGGTCTCAGCATCGCCAGCGCCTGCGGCGTGACCGGCTGGTCGGGTTGGTGGCTGATCTGCCGGTACACCTCGAACAGCGCGACCAGATCCGCCCAGTACGGGTCGAGCCTCGTGGCATCGTCCGGGCGGAAGATGGCGTCGTTGCGGCGCAGGCGCTCCTCCCAGCTGGCCACATGCGCCAGATCGGCCCAACTGGTGGCTGGCATCGATTCGGCGGGATAGTTCGGCCGGGTGTGCTCGGCCAGCATGGCGTCGACCTTGGGAAGGTCGGTGACGTTGATGTGCATCGAGCCGACGTGGTGGGCGTAGGTGCCGACCGGCACGCCGAGCTGCCGGGCGGCGAACTCCTGGATGAAGGTGAACGCGAACGTGTCTCCTAAAAGGCCGATCATCGCGTCGTTGCCGCGCATGTAGGCGCTCATGTGCAGGTGGCCGCCGCGCCGCATCAGCTGCAGGCCCAGCGTGCACGCCACGTCCGGGTTGGCCGGGTCGACCAACTCGTCCGGCCGCATGATCAGCATGGTGGCGCGTTTGGTGTCCGGGTCGCTGTGCAGCAGGTCCAGGACATGGTCGAACTGGCTTCGGCCGTCAGGTTTGGTGGCGGCGAACAGGCGCGGCCCGTAGGCGGTGCCGGTCAGTGTCTGGCCGTCGGCCGACAGCGGGCGCAGGGTTGGCGCGTAGTAGGCGATCATGTCGAGGTCGTCGCGGCCGGTCAGGTACCACAGCACCTCGGCATGGTTGAAGACGATGTTGGCCTTGCGGGCGGCGATGTATGGGGTGCGGGCGATCGGGTTGAGAATCGTGAACGACACGTTCGTGGTCTCGATCGCTGTCTTGGCACGGGTCTGGGTGTGGTACTGCGGCGCTTGCCGGATCTCCCGCAGCACGGCGAGGTAGGCGTCGCTGAAGGTGCTATAACGGGGTCCTGTGATCATGAAAGGCCCTCCAGAATCTGTATCGCTTCGGCGACCTGGATCGAGCAGCGGACGGGTTCGAGTTTGGCCAGGCATGCGGCCAGCAGGTCGGCGTGCTGAGTCGTGCCGGCGATACCGCGAAGCCAAGTAATGCGTTCGATGACGTGTTCTCCGTCTGTGACATGCAGCTCTTGGGGCAGGTAGGCGTCGGCGCCGTGCAGCTCGGTCGGAGCGAGTGGTACACATCCGGCGAGCAGGGCTTCCCACCACCGGGAGGTCATGTGCCCGACCCGCCAATACCGCTCTGGCAGCAGCAGGACCGTGGCCAACGCTTGGCGGTGGATCCCAGCAACGTCGGAGAACGGGACCCGGCCGACGAAGTTGACGTGTGGCCAGGGCTCGGTTCGGGTCCACTTGCCGGCGACCCGGTGACCGATCACCTTCGCGGCTGGTGCGAAGTATTTGTCGAAGTGCTCGTCACGGTCGTACTGGTTTCCGATGTAGACCAGCGGAACCGGGCGTGGCAGTTTCGCCAGTCGCACAGGGTTTGCGGCGTCAAGTAGGGCGTCTGGCACCGGGCACATGAGCCGCCGCGCGCCGGGAGTGCCCAGCAGCGCGAACTCGCCCACCGCGACGTTGGGCAGCTGGCGTAACGGGTCACCGTCTGCCAGTTGACGGTCGAGGTCCCAGACGAGCGTGGGGGTAGCTAAGGTGCGTGAGTAGTGGTCGACAAGTTCGGTCTGCCGGTGCAGGTCGCAGGTGTGCCCACGCGTACCGCAGGTGGTGGTGTTGCGGCCCGGCAGCGGCCACCGCCACTCGAGCAACAGCGCGTCCAGCGGCGGCAGGAACGCCGCATCCCAGCTGTAGACGTCGCGCAGGTCGTCGCCGGCTTCGAACAGGTCGCGGTTGCGCTGCAGAAAAACGACTTGGTGTCCGGCGGCGATAAGCCCGTCGATGAACGGGCGGCGGTAGGAACGCGAGCCGTCCGGGGTGTCGGTGACCCCGTTGCCGAGGAAGCCCCACATGCTGTAGCCGATCCTCATCGCCGATCACGCGCCTTTGCCGGGTGTGCCGTCGCACAGCGCGACGTGAGGGCCGGCTGGCCCGCGGCGTTCAGGGCGACGGTCAATGCTTGCGGGCGGCCGCCATGCGCAGGGCAGGTTACGGCCACCAGCCGGCCGCACACGGAACCAGCACCTCGGCTAGCGCTCCCGCAGTCATGATGTGGCATCGCCTTGACCATCCTCTTTGCTTGGTGGGTTTGGCCCGGTGCCGGGACACGTGGGTGTCGGGCCGAGGTGCGGTCGGCCACCAATCCGGCACCGGGGGCTGATCCCCGGTTGCGGGTCGCCGTTTGCTCGGCGAGCCAGTGGAGGGTTGGGTGCCGCAACCGGGGACGTTAAGCCCGGTGCCAGCGGGGGCAGGTGTACTGGCACCGGGCACCATGGGAGTGCAGGCTCAGTTACGCGGGTCTAGCTGGACCGCTACCGGTGATCGGGCGTTCCCGTGCGTGTCGGGCTCGGGTTCGCCGAACGGGGGTTGCCGGCCCGGCTGGACTGTCGTAGTCGTTGCGGCACATGGTGATGTCACCCCCTCTCGGGCGATCGTGGGAATGCCTTGGGGTCATCGTGGGATCTGGGTTGACGGGGCGGTGGTAGGCGCGGCGGCGGGGCAGGTGGTGGTCGGGCTGCGCCACATGGGCCACAGCGGCGGGCCGTCATCGGGAAGGTGGAATGGTTCGCCGACGGCATAGCCACGGCGCAGGTACAGGTCCCGGCTACGGACAGTGGAAGCTTCCAGGTAGGCCGGTACGCCAACGCGGTCGAGGAACTGGTGATGGTGTTGTAGCAAGGCGCTGCCCACCCCGTTGCTCTGCTCGGCCGGAAGCACTCCGACGAAGGCCAGGTAGTGGTGGAACTTCGTTGGGTGATGTTCGGCGAAGGTGGTATCGAGTAGCCGGAACCGGTCGGTGAATGGGCCGCATGCGGCTGCCAGTTGCGAGTCGTAGTTGACTGGGCCGGGCGTGTCTTCTGCGCGCGGGTACCAGATCGCCACGCCGGTGCGGTCGTGGTTGAGTTCGACGATGCCGTGGCATAGGCCGTGCCGGATGAAGATGGCGAAGTAGTCGACGTAGACCTTGCGGCGGGCTGAGATGTCGGGGATGAGCCAGTCCCCGACCGGTGCGATCAGGAATGCGTCGGCCAAGAGTCGCGAGATGCGGTCGACGTCGGCAAGTTGTGCCCGGCTGATGGCGGATTGTGGTGGCGTCGTGGTCATGACCGGCTCGTTCCCGCTATCGGCACCGCGTCGGCGAAGGGGTTGGTCGCCGGGGCGGCGTTCGCGCCTAGGCCGATGGTGTCGTAGATGTCCGGGCGCCATGCCTTGAGTAGCCCTGCCCAGATCAGGCCGAGTAGGGCGGCGACGGCGAATGAGGCCGGGAACGCCCACCGCAGTGGGTCGGTGGGGTCGACGCCGAGCAGGATGGCGAACTGGTCGACGGTGAGATAGAGCACCCAGCCCAGCGCAGCCGTGGCGATGACGGGTGCGGCAATCCGGTGCCACAGCGATTCGCTGCGCCGGTCTCCGGCGAAGAAGCCGATGACGGCGGCGGAGGTGAGGGTCATCAGGATGAGCACGCCGAGGCCGCCGGTGACGGTGATCCAGAAGAACAGGTGCACGATGGGGTCGGCTCCGGCCAGCGCGTAACCGACCAGGACCCCGAAGGCCAGGATGGTCTGCGTGATCGATCCTGCCCGGGGAGCCCCGGTGCGCATGCTGGTGTGGCCCAGCCTGCTGGGCAGGACGTGCTCGCGGCCGAGGGAGAACAGGTACCGGCCCACCGTGTGGTGAAACGACAACAGCGCGGCGAACAAGCTGGTGATGAACAGCAGGTGGCCGAGGTCGACGAAGAACTGGCCGACGTGCGGGCGCACGAGGGTGAAGATCAGTTCGGTGGAGTGTTCCTGCGCGGCGGCGACTATCTTGTCCGGTCCTGTGGCGACGGTCAGCGCCCAGGCGGACAGCCCGTACAGCAGGCCGGTGACGGCTACGGCGATGTAGGTGGCGCGTGCGATGGTGCGCTTGGGATCGCGGGTCTCCTCGCTGAACACCACCGTTGCCTCGAAACCGACGAACCCGGTGACAGCGGTGACCAGCGCTGCGCCAATCCCCGCCGTCAGCAGGAAGCTCGGTGACAGGGTGGAGAGGGTGATGCCGCCTTCGGCTGGGTGGGCGACGATCACCACTGCGAATAGGGCGGCGATGGCGATCTCGGCCAGCAGCATGATTGCCAGCACGCGGCCGTTGAGGTCGACCCGCAGCACGCCGAGGACGGCGACGATTGCCCAACCGGCGAGCGCGCACAACCACCACGACACGGACACGCCGAATCGTTCGGCGAGGAAGCCGGACAGGACCGCGCCGAACCCGCCGTAGAGGCCGATTTGCATGGCGTTGTAGGCCAGCACCGCGATGAAAGCGGCGGCGACACCAGCGGGTTTGCCCAGTCCCTGGCTGATGTAGCTGTAGAACGCGCCCGCGTTGACGACGTGGCGGGACATGGCCACATAGCCGACCGCGAAGATGGCCAGGATGGCGGCGATGGCTAGGTAGGCGATCGGGATGCCGGTACTGCCGGTAATGGCGAAGCCCGACGTTGCGCCACCGGCGGTGACGGTCAATGGTGCGGCGGCGGCCATCACGAAGAACACCACGGCGGCGGTGCCCAGACGGCTGCGGGCCAAAGTGTTGGCCACGTTGCTCGTCCGCGTTGGTCTATGTGTCAGTCTGTCTGTGGTCACGAAAGAACTCCCGGGAACTGAAGTGGAATCTTCTTTAGGTGCGGTGCGCGAGTACCGCTCCACCGATGGCGGCATGCGTGTGAAACAGCAGTGCCCGCATCGGCGGCCATAGGGTGCGCACGGCGTGATTGAGGTACTCGAAGGTCTCGGCTGGGGCGCCGTCGAGGATGAAGGTGTCCAATCCGGACGCCAGCGCCAATCCGGCCAGGCACAGCGACTCGTACTCCAGCGGCTCGTGACGACGCAACCGATACGACAGCGAAGCGCACGGTGCGTACGCGGTGTTCATGTCCACCGGCACGTAAAGCAACCCGACCTGACGGCCGAGCCTGCGTTGCGCCTGCAGCCGCACGTGGCCGGCGCGCAGAAGCCGCTGGGCGATCTGCTCGGGGGCTTGCTGGCCCAGGAATGCCAGCCAGGTTCGTACAGTGTGGGCGCGTGCCACCTCGGCCATCAGCTGATCGAGGATCACATGCATCAGCGAGTCCGCCGGTGGACGGCGATCGAGCACCTGGATCTGCTCGGTTTCGATGCCGATGTGCCTGCTGCTGATCAGCTCGGCCAGAATTGCCGCGGCGCAGCCAAGCTCGATGGCCCTGGGATGTAGCCGCGGCTTTCCTGTCGCGTCGTGGTGGGAAAGCCGGTAGAAGTCGTCGGCGAGCACGAAACCAGCCCTCCCTCGTCACCGATCATGGACGTGTTGATCCAGCCCGCCGCTACGTCGCAGTGGACGGCAACGGCGGGCGGAGCTAGGCGCGGCGACCCGGACGGGGTATGGTCAGCCGAACGGCATGTGGCGCCGCGGCAGCAGAGCCATTCCCATCCTGGTCATCGCCGACTTCGTGAGCCTCGGCGGATGGTTGGTCCGGACGAGCCCATTCATGGATCGATACATCGCTTGTGGTAGGTCCACCCTCACGGACCGTCCGCAGTACCGGGAATCCCAATCTGTCACCCGGTCTGATACCCGTTCTGATACCCGGAAGGCCTTTGACCTGCGGCACAGCACCGATGACGGACGTCTGCGGGACTTCTCGGCGACAAAACCGGGGTTACGCTGCGCGCCAGGCCGGTGCGCAAAAGCCTTCCGGCGATCGTCGCTACCCGGAGGTGCGTCGTGATCAGTCCGCTTGTTCGCCGCCGCCGACTCGCCGCCGAGCTGATCCGCTTACGCGAGGAGCACGGCTACTCAGCCACGAGCGTCGCCACCGAAATCGGCGTGGCACGCCAGCGCATCTCAAGGTTGGAAAACGGCCATGTCGCCCCCGATCTCGACGAGATCATGCGAATTCTTCGACTCTTTGAGGTGGGCGAACCGCGCTGGCAGCAGCTCATGACCATCGCCCGTGAGGCGCAAGAACGCGGCTGGTGGGCCAAGTACGCCGAGGAGATGGGATCCCGCCAAGCCCTGTATGCCAACCTCGAAGCCGGCGCGAGCGAGATCCGCGAATACGAGATGGTCTACCTGCCAGGACTGTTACAGATCCCCTCGTACACCGAGGCGCTGGTACTGATGGACCATCCCGATCGCGCCACATACAGCCACGCCCGAGCCCTCGAAGCGCGTGCTGTCAGGCAACGCGTGCTGGAGCGTCCGGGCGGCCCACACTATGAAGTGATCATCGATGAACTCGCCATCCGCCGGTTCGCCGCACCCGCCTACGTGATCGCCGACCAGCTCGACCACCTCGCGCACACGGGGCACGACCGTGCGGCCGTCACCATCCGGATACTTCCCCTGGCCGCTCAGATCCGGCAGCACGACGTGCCCCGCTCAGCCTTCTTCACCTACCGGTACCCGGACCCGGCCGAACCGGTGGTGGTCGCGGTCGACACCGTGACCGACGATCTCGTGCTCACCAATGAAGTAGATCTCGCCCGCTATCTTGACCTGTACGGCAAGTTGCAGGACGCCGCGTTACCGCCAGGCGACAGCCTCGACTACCTTGCCGGGGCGGCTGAGAAGGTCAGGAGGAATACTCGCGATGGATAGCAGACGGTTCGGCATGTGGCGTAAATCCACACGGAGCGGCCCCGCCGACCACTGCGTCGAGGTCGCTCGCGACGCCGAGGGGCATGTCGGTGTCCGGGACTCCAAGAAACCTGAGGGCGGCATTCTGGTGTTCAGCCCAGATATCTGGTCCGACTTCGTTGAGGGGGTGCGCCGCGGCGAGTTCGACCGGTAGCAGTGCCCAGAAACGTACCCCAGTCCAGCCCCTATGCCGCTGGCGGCCTTCACCTTCAGCGGAAAGTCAAAAATTCGCAGTCATCAGATCGATGTTCGTGCCAACGCCGCTAGGAACCGTGATCGGCGGGTTGAATCACCTGGGGCCACACTGGGATCCTGTAACCACAGCAGCGCCCGACCACACGGGCACCGGCCGCGATGTTGCTGATCGATTTGGGGGTACGCAGTGGGAAGGGAGATTGTTGCCAACAACCGCTTCATGGCTGCCCGCAAGGCCCTGCTGTCCCCGTCTGGTTCCGGCCGCCCATTGTCACGTCAGGAGCTGGCCGACGCCTGCAACGCCGAACTGGCCACAATCTACGCCAGGCAAGGAGGAAGGCAGCGGTGGGCGGGTCTGACCGAAAGGACCATAGGCGCTTTGGAACGCGGCGAGATCCGGTGGCCCAACGACGACTACCGTCAAGCGCTGTGCGCGGTGCTCAAAGCCGACGAACGCTCCCTGGGGCTTTACATAGACCGGCAACCCACACCCACGCGGGCAAAGCATGCACCGCCACCGGCCCAGATCTGGATAATGACGTGCGGCGTAGAGACCTCCTTCCGATGGCGGCCGCGGCGGTCGGCGTGTCCCGGCTGAACGAGGTTGCCAGCGCGTTGCTGGGCGAGTTGATCGCACCGGAATCGACACCCTCGCGCTCGCCTGGCACGCTCCTGCAACAGACCAGGCTTGCCAAGACGCTGTACCAGGCATGCGACTACGAAAGACTTAGCGCTCACCTGCCGCCCCTGCTCACCGGTGTGACAGCAGCCGCGCAGGAAGCAGACGGCCAACGACTGATACAGATACACGAGGTGGCAGCCGCCGCCTACCACGTCGTGGCCAGTCTCCTGCTCAAAACTGGCGATCACCCTCTGGCGCTGCTGGCGGCCCAGCGCAGCACCCAGCACGCACAACTGAGCAGCAATCCGGTGACGGTCGCCGCGAGCGCTCGAATCATGGCTCACGCCCTGGCAAGCAACGGCCATACCAGCCACGCCGTCACCTTTGCTCAGCGCGCCGCGCAGCAGCTTCAAGCCAGCGGTGGCTTGAACGAACCAAACTCCGCCTCGGTCTACGGCGCCCTGGTCCTTCGGGCCGCGATCGCGGCAGCGCGTATGGACGACCGCGACACAGCCTCGATCCTTCTCGACGAAGGCGAGCGAGCCGCCGCGCGGCTCGGCCATGACGGCAACCACCACTGGACCGGCTTCGGACCATCCAACGTGCTTCTGCACCGAGTCAACGTCGCTCTCACCCTCGGCGACGCCGGCACGGCGGTCAGCCTCGCCCGCAAGGTCAACCTAGAGCGCATCCAGCTCACCGAGCGCAAAGTATCGCTGTACCTGGACGTGGCTCAGGCGTACGCCCAATGGGGACGCCATGCGCAAGCGCTCTCAGCACTGCACACAGCCTACAGCCTTGCCCCACAAGAGGTTAGCACCCGCCCCACAGCGCGCCAGGTCGTCAAGGACCTGATCGCCGTCTCCAGCGGATCGCAGCGATCCGACGCCTTGCGATTCGCCGCCGCAGCAAGGCTCCCGCTATGAGACCGCGGCATCTACTCGCGGTCGCCTGCGGCGCGGGACCCGCCACTGACATCGCCACGCTCATCACCATCGCCGACCGAGCGGGCTGGACCGCAACCGTAACGGCGACACCAAGCGCACTGTCGTTTCTCGACATATCCGCTATCGAGACGATGACAGGAACGCCACCACGAACAAGCTTCGAGAAGGTGTCGAATCACGGCACGGCACGCACGGTCCCCAAGGCTGACGCGATCATCATCGCACCAGCCACCTACAACTCCATCAACAAAATCGCGGCCGGGATCGCGGACACCTACGCGCTCACCGTCGTGGCCGAACTGGTTGGCCTGGCGGTACCCACAGTCGTCGTTCCCTTC